>Ga0209913_1000429_pt1 | contig 36067 bp, 44 predicted proteins | sample PersoiDNA2013203_FD_185805 | JGI IMG/M metagenome (GOLD analysis project Ga0209913, IMG submission 185805) | Permafrost soil microbial communities from the Arctic, to analyse light accelerated degradation of dissolved organic matter (DOM) -... | ecosystem: Environmental > Terrestrial > Soil >... | reverse complement strand
GCCCCGGTGCGCTTGCCCAGCTTGATGTAGAGCGTGACCGCTCGGATACGCTCTTCGTATGAATACATGAACTACCTCCAAGTAGTCCAAGATTTCCGCCGCACCCCCCTTTGCGCTTTAGCTGGTCAGTTTTGGGTTGGCACTAACAGGCTTGGATGGCCAGGACTACGACAGCATGCTGTTGATCGCACGATTGTTCAGCTTGCAGGGCAGGGCGGTACCCGAGTCTTTGGTCTATCGGGCGCTGTTGATCGCGATCCTGGAGCGGGGCAACACCAAGGCGTATGGCCACGGCGTCCGTTACTTGATGCGCTTGCGGGAGTTGGCATTGAAAACGGCAGAGGTTCAAGGTCTGGTGCCTTCACATGCCGACCTCGAAGCCTCGATTCGCCAGCAGCATGGGCGAAAGACCTCGTTTTGTAGCAAGGTCTAGAACTTGACAGGGCGGAGGTCACTCCGCGGGGTACCCGATCTTTGTTTGTCGCTATTCGCTCTACATTGCGCGGCCACGATGCTTGAGATCTTGCCGATGCGCAAATCGCTTGATGCCTCACCGTCGCCAGACCTTGTCTGGCCACGGAACCTGCGGGACGTCGTTCAGCGAACTGATCATCGGGGAAACCAGAATTGCTTGCATACGTTGCTGGTCTTCGAAATACATATTGTGTCGAATGCCCCCGTAGCAGCGGCCGCCGACCAACTCGTAGATAAACGGCCGTTGTTCAAACGGTTCTTTGCCCTCAGCAATGTAAACGGTCCACAACTGATCCAGTTGCCATTCGCCGGTTTTGTTCAGACATCCGGGAGAGAGCAAGTAGGCCTCAACAATCCGTACGGGTTGATCTACCGCACTATCCATAAAGTCAGAGAGGCGATTCGCACCGCTCACAAAATATGTCACACAAGGGCGATCAGGCTGAATTTCTGCAACGAGGATGAACTTTGGTTGAGTGTTGTCGAACTCAACGTACTGTTTGGTCCTTTGGAGCGAAATAAGGTTCTCGGGGAACAGAGGGCAGTTGGCCTTCGACGGGAGGAATGGAAAAGACATCGATTTTGAAGAAATGAACACTATAGATTGTAGTCCTATAGTATTCATTGATTGCTAATCGTGGCGGTGAAGCAAGCCACTTTCGATTCCAGCAACGATCTTCCCAACGCACTGAAGAGAGTAAGGAAGGCTCTCGGCCTGACCCAGGAGGAGTTTGGGGTCTTGTCCAGCCGAACCTATCTGAGCACCCTGGAAAGAGGGTTGAAGAGTCCGACCCTGGGCAAACTCGAGCAGATCTGCGAAACGATGGGGATCCATCCCTTGACCTTGCTGGCCTTGGCCTACGCGCCGGGCGGGGATCTACAAATGCTTCTTGCCCAGGTGCAGGCTGAGGCAACACGAATTCAGCATTCGGAAGATCGGCTTCGCGGACGTGGAGGGCGTCAGTGAGGTCCGCATCGCCACGATCGTGCCAAAGTGATGCGCCATCAAACGATTCGCCGTCTTAGTATTGGCCCCGGGCTGCTGCCCAGCTGCAAGGTTTGCTTGAGAAAGTTGCCAAACTGCCTCGGTCATCGAAGGCCATCCCCTGCGTATTCGTGAATGGGAGTGTTGCCATTGATCTGCTGTTGACAGCTTCTTCGGCAACTCTGATGACCTTATTGGAAGACGTTGCCAAAAGCAGTGCGGATGAAGCAGGTGCGCTACCCCGCAAAACATCCCGTACACATGCAAAATTGTATTTTGGTGCTGCAACGGACGGAGTGCATAAAAGATGCAAACACACTGCATTCTTTCATTTCAAGAGCTTGAGTGTGAATTTTCAATAGGTCATTTCCGGCATCTGAGAAGTCGCAATTGCCTGCAATGACGTTTAGCGCTTTCCTAGAGCGATGGGAGGACGGCTCTCACTTTGCATCTGTAGACCGCAAGAAATGCGTTGATCACTAGAATTTAATGTCGCCAAAAAACCAACTTAAATTCGCATCTAGATGCCAGTGTGGCTGTCCTTCCTGTGATACGGCCTTATGTATGAAATGAGGCCGTATTTTATTTATTATAACTTCCTTTCTTTGGCTGATTTTCTACCCATAAAGGGTTGAGGAGGCTCGTCTGGCTTACCTGCCAGTTCCCATAGTTTTCGGATAGCCAGCCAATGACTGTACAAAGTCGAATCTGCAAGTCCACCACTAGCCCGTAATGAACGCCAGTAGCTCACAACTTGTTTGGCTCCTACTTGTCCTATTTCATTTATTCCTTCTTCTTCAACATGAGAAGCAAAGGCTAGCATTCGCGAGACTTGCTGCCGCCGATTGTCTTTTCCTCCTTTTCTCGTGTAGGTATGAGCTAGTTTTTGGATTTGATAGTGCAATGTCATGATTGACCTCCTAAATATTCGTTTGTGATATCTATCCGACCATGACCTAGCTCTGCGCTAATAATTAGTCGAGCAGCTAGATCGGTCATTCGATCAACAGCTTTTCCGCCAACACAAGGTGCATCTTGACCAGTTAGTTGGAAATAGCGATCGCAGGCAAAAGCACTTCGTAGATCATGTAAACCTCCTCCCGTTTTTAGCTTAACCAGTTCGCGGGTTCTGCGCAAAACGCCTTCGCGCCACATTTTCCAATTTTGTGTGGGGTCAATCAATGCCTTCGCATTTCCTTGAGCATCGGAGGCGCGTTGAAGAATATCAATTTGAATAGGTGATGAAATATTTAATTTTCGTTCTCGCCCACCTTTTGTTCCGTCTTTGATGGTCACAAAACCTTTCTCCTTTGCTTCATCTGCGGCTATTCGTGCATTTAGTAATGATGCTTCTTTGCTTCGCAGTCCCAAATTTCGAGCCAGATCTATAATGATGGCGGGGATTTTTCCTTCTTGATCAGACACGGCTTGCTTGGCTTGATTATATGATTCATCTACAAGTGCTCCTGGTTTGGCATCTCTTATGGATGAACGTTTCTTTATTTTGCAATCCTTGGTCGGACTGACGCATTTCCAGGCATGGTCGGTTGCGATCGCCATGATCGAGTTAACTGCGGAGACATAGTTTTGTGCTGTTGCTTCAGCAAGGTCGCCGGATTCAACTTGCATTGCAAGTTCTTTTCCATATTGGCAGACCAGATCGAAAGTTATGTCTTCCATTTTGACGATTTGGTGTTTTTTTGCCCAGTCTACAAATAGGCTCCATCGTTCGCCATTGGTGGCCGCTGTTAAAAATGAAATGGCCTTTGATTTGACATTCATTGCCAAAGCTGCCTGGCCCGCTTTTTTCATGTCGCGTTGGCCTAATCCATAGTTTCTGCTCATTTCTTCTCCTTTTCCATGTTCATTCCAGATAATCAAAATTGGTTATCTGGAATGGGCACGGCCCATTCCAATTGGCCGCCACCATCAACAGGTGGTCCTGGAGGAGCGCGCAAGTGTGCGCTTCAGACTGGCGGCTAATTACCCCCCCCAAGACCACCGGTTAATGGTGAGTTTTGGATCACGAACTGCCCGTTCGGAAAGGGTGGGAGGGTGTTCGGCACTATGAGTTAGCGCTCGACGAATTCCATATGTCGCGGCCCCACAACAACCTGAAGGTGCTGGTCAGGCGCGCCGCGCAGCCTCATTTGCTGCGGGCATTCCTCGTACGCGGTAATGGGGGGCGCTGGGCGTGTTGGGTTCACGCAAAATCACGCTGGGCGTGGTGCTCCGGAAGCCAGGCGGGGCTTGGCCTTCGGAGGGTTTTTCTGACCCGTCTCTGTGCTCGGAGCGCTGGGCGTAGGGAGGGGTCGTACGAATCACCGGGCGCGTCTGCAGGAGCACAAGTCCCTCAGTCGTCTGCGATGACGATCGATGTGAGCAACACACTGCTGGCAGCTCAACGGCAGGTCGATGGTGATTCGAAAAAAGCTGCGCATGCGGCAGCCAAAATGCGCCCAAACTGAGCGCACTAAAAGAAGGCACAAGTGTTTGATCTGTGCCGCGCCGGTGAGCCAAAGCTACACTGGCCGTATGAGCTAGACACGAGGTCAGCGCTGTGCTGGTGCAAAAAACGCACGCAGCAACTTTTACAAGCCCGAAGGCTTAGGTGGATCAAGTCCACATTGGGCGGCTAAAGCCGTGATTAAATGCTGTTTTTTGAGTCGCTCAGCTGGCTACGATTCTGTTCAAGCATTACGCATCGAACGTCAGTCGAGGGGCAGTATACCGGATTGTCGGGGCTGTGCAAACAGTCCTCGCTCAACCCAACTCTGTCATGATGCCTCTATCAGATCTTTTGGCTGATTTCGCAGGTCGACGTGTCTGCTTTTTCAGTAGACCGCCGATGCGGCAACAAGTAAAGCGTTCAAATTCTAGGCATACAAGAAGTGCTGCGGCCAATGCAGCAGGATTTCCGTGGTGCAGAGGCGCGCTAAAGCCAAAGAGATTGCGCCGGAAATTAAATACAAGCTGAATTCGGTGCAAGAGCGACTGGTAGCGCTGAAACGGCTGACTTCGATACGGAGAAGGCGCAAGCATTGGCGAATCCGCTTGATAAAGACAGCGTCATTTTTATCGGCTCGCACTACCCAATTCACAAGCATCCACCTCTATTTTATGCTGGAAGCCCCACCTGAACGGTGAGGATATATGTGCTGATAGATCTTAGACGAGCACTACGAAGTGCCCCTGTCTGAACAAGATTGTTCACGAATACAGCTCCCCGATGATCCTAGAATAGCGCCGCGATATAAAAAGCATATAATTCCCCCTTAAGTCACACTGAGTGACATGAATCAAAAGGTAGGTTTGTTGTTATAGATTTACCCTTGGGTAGTAGTTTTGATGTGGAGGATGTATTACACTCCAACCTATTAAGGTTCAGCTCAATAAGTGAGTGATAGTTGTTGCGCTAGCAAGCAACTCTAAGAGATGCGTTAGGGACTTGGTAGTTGTAATTGCAAGTCCTAACTTAAAGAAAATTTACTAGCCAGTCTATATTTTATTATTTCAATCTAACTTTCTCATTTCTTATCAGCAAAGGAACGTCTCATGTCAAACTACAAGGATCTTCTGGCACAGCGTGATGCACTGGAAGCTCAGATTCAAGAGGCCCGTAAGGTCGAAGTTGCTGCAGCTGTTGCCAAAGTGCGCGAGTTGGTGGCTGATTTCGGGCTGACTGCCGAAGATGTCTTCCAGACAACTCGTGCACGCAGCGGCTCGACAAAGGGCAGCACCGTTGCGGCCAAATACCGGGACCCCAACACTGGCGCCACCTGGACTGGTCGCGGCAAGCCGCCGACTTGGATCAAGGATCAGGATCGCGAGCAATTCCTGATCAAGTGATTGGTGTCTAGAGGGTGTAAACCCGCTAAGAGGAGGAACAGCAGTTCCCTTAATATGAGGCTGCTGTCATTCCTCCCTTTTGATGGCCCCTCTACCCAGCCCTTGTGCTGGGTTTTTTTTGGCCAGTTGTGGCCTGTTGTCTTCTTCGTCGTTGCATGGTCTGTCATTGGGCCAATGCCTGTACCGAATATCTGATCGCCAATGCTGGCGACCAATGTGAGTCTTCGGGTATTCCACTTTGCCCTTGCCATGCCAGGTGAAGCATTTTATATTACATGACCGGCACAAGAATTTCTCAAATAACCGCCGTTCAATAGATTCCTGAGGTCTGTCATTTCCCGGAAGGTGATTCATGACTGAACACATTGCGCTGTCGCCTTTGCCCGAAGATACCGTGGTGATTGATCTGTGGCTCGAACACAGTTCGGCGGCTGATCGAGACCCAATTGGCTTGAAAGGGGAGCCCTCGTATCGATACTTCTGGAACACCTGGGTCCATTACCTCAAGACTGGTGGAAACGGAGCCCAGCCCGATGCCATCGCCTGGAACGAGGTGACCAATGTCGATGTGGTGAGGTTTCTCCAGTCTGGGCCCACGTCGCGCAAGGCTGGTGCCAAGGTCAGCGACATCACCCGGCGCCGCTATTGGCGACTGCTGGAGCGGATCTACGAGTATGCGAGGTATCAGGGCTGGGTGGCCAGTAACCCGGCCAAGGCTCTGGAAGAGGTAGACCAGCCGCCCAAAGAGGATCACCAGGGCGCCATCATGACGCCGGCAGTCTGGGAGGCCCTGCAGCGCCTGTTGGAGAAGGCGGAATCAGATGACCCTGTGCACCTCAGAAACCACGCCTTGCTGCTTTGCCTCACAGAGCTGGCCTTGACGCCGATGGAGGTACGGCAACTCTCGCTCTCATCCGTGCTGTTCGCTCAGGAGGCTGGCCAGCAGCGGGCCCAGGCCCTGCAGCTCGATGGGCCTGGGCCAAATCAGCGCCGTCGCATGGTGCTGCCGGCGAATGCTGCCCGTGCGATCGAGGCGTGGTTGCTTGTCCGTGGCCAGGTGGCCAGTGGGCCTGATGTTCCCGCGCTCTTTTGCACGGGGCAGGGGGCCAAGAATGGCGCGAAAGGGGAGATGACCTCGGTCATGCTGTTCTACGTGGTGGGCGAGGCGATCAAGTTGGCGGCCGACATAGCCAAGCAGGATCCGCCTGTTCGCCTTGGGCCTCAGATCGTGCGCAACACGCGCCTGGTCATGTGGCTCAACGAATGCGTTCCTGCGAGCCAGGTGGCCATCTGGGCGGGCCTAAAGAATGTGAAGGGTCTCTACCACCTACGAGAGCACCTGAACCCCGAGGTGCGCATCACAGTGAAGAACGTGCGGGATGACGAATAGAGGTATTTATATTACGTGACTGCCGTACTTCATCGGTCAAGCAGCTCGTTTATCCAAACGGGTGGGGCATGGCAGCACTTGTGCGCAGCAGCCGCTGCGTGCTGAGGCAGACGAGGCCTGTACTGGCCCCAATGTTCAGGTCGAAGCTTCTTCGCTGAGGCTCATCAGTTGCGCTCGTGCTTCGCGCACGCCCATCTTGAGCACCGCCTGCAGGCGATCCAGTTGCGCGGCGCGAGGGGAGACCTTCCCAGTCTCCCACTTGTAGACGCTCAGGCTGGAGGCCCCAATCAGTGCAGCCATCTGCTTTTGCGTAAAGCCCAAGGCTTCACGCTTGGCGATCAGGGCCTCGTGGTTGAAGGTGGCTGCTTTGGGCTTGCCAGGCTCGGCGGGTGCAGTGGATTTAGGGGCTTTGGCCTCCGCACCGGAAAGTAACTTTTCGACGGCCTTGGCCAAGCTTCGAAGTTGTGCCGCCTGTGTTTTGTTGTCGCGTTTGAGTGCAGCGATCTCAGAACGATATGCCGTCACCGCTTTGCGCAGGCTGGCCACGTCGTCTTTGACTTCCTTGCGAGCTATGCGTGCGACCTCTGAACGAAACGATTCGGAAAACGCGGTCATGGTGTCATTCCATGGGATGGCAAGGTGTTTAGCTTGCCAGAAAATGAAAGCCGCCCAAGGCGATGAGCCTGGAGCGGCGATACAGGGGTAGGGCAGGGCCCAACACCCCCATTACTTCGAAGCAGCCTTGTCAGCCTTGCGCTTGGCTGCCTTGGGATCCACCACGGCCTTGAATTTGGCACCAGCCACGAACTTGGGCAGGGTTGTTGCCGGAATCTTGATGGCTTCGCCCGTAGAAGGGTTCTTGCCTTGACGTGCTGCGCGTTTGGCCGACTTGAAGGTACCGAAGCCCACGAGCTGGACGGCATCACCCTTCTTGACGGTCGTTTGAATGGTCTCGATCAGGGTGTCGAGGACAGCGTTGGCTGCTGCCTTGGTCAGGTCATTCTTGGTAGCCAGGATTTCAACGAGTTCAGCGCGGTTCATGATGTTTGAGTGCGAGCTTGCATGTGCAAGTTCATTGTTGAACAAGCCTGCGTTATAGCCGATCCCACATTGCGTATTTCAGCGATCCCGGGCAGTGCTTTCAGTCTGATCTCGGGCGGCATTTCAGAGCGATGCCGGGCAGTGTTTCAGCGTGATGCCGGGCACACCCTGAGCCCTCATATGACGGTGCCAATGGTAGCGTGCTTGCCCGGGATCGTTTGAAACGGCTTTACTTGCCGCGCAGCGACTCCCCCTTGAGCGCGATGCGATGGGCCCCGTGAACGAGTCGATCAAGGATGGCGTCGGCCAGCGTGGGCTCCTCCAGCCAGGCGTGCCAACTGGCCACGGGTAATTGGCTGGTGACCAGTGTTGCGCGGGTCTTTACGCGGTCGTCGAATACCTCGAGCAAGTCGTTGCGTTCGGGAGCCGTGATGGGGCTGATGGCGAAGTCGTCAATCAGCAGCAAATCCAGCTTGGCCAATTGGGCCAGGCGCTTGCCGAAACTGCCATCGCCATGGGCGATACGCAACTCCTCGAGCAGCCGGGGTGCACGCGTGTACAGCACACTGAAACCCATGCGGGCGGCCTGCTGTGCCAGTGCACAAGCCAACCAGGTTTTGCCGCACCCGGTGGCCCCGGTGATCAAGACGTTGCGCCCTTGGCGCAGCCAGTCGCCACTGCTCAAAGCGAGGATGAGCTGTCGGTCCAGGTTGCGAGAAGCGCGCCAATCGATATCGGCGATGCAGGCTCCACTGACCTTCAGGCGGGCGGCCTTGAGCAGCCGCTGCAGACGCCGGCCATCTCGCCAGTCGACCTCGCTTTGTACCAGCATGGCCAGTCGGTCTTCAAAGCCGAGCTCTGCTGCGGCGCTGCTATGGGCCTGCTCTTGCAGGGCCGCAATCATGCCGTCCAGGCGCAGGGTGCGAAGCTGTTCGAGGGTGTGTTGTTTGAGCATGGTGGTGTCGTTCCAATTCAGTGGTAGTACTCGGCGCCGCGCACGTTGTCGTGCTCCGGCAATCGGGTCTGGATGGGGTGCTCGGTCTCGAACAGATTGACCTGGTGGTCCAGGCCACTGGCGAGAATGGAGCTGATGCTTTTGTAGAACGGCGCCCGAATGGACTGAGCCCGGGCGCACGCCGCCTCGAGTCGCTCGGCGACGTACTTGCGCTTCAGACTCATCAAGCCCAGGCAAGAGCGGTAGCCCTGCTCGGGGTGCGGACGGTGCTCCATCTGCCAGCGCACCACGGCGGCAGTGGCGGCCCCCACCCGTTCGCCCCAGGCAATGAGCTTGGCGGGCGTCCATTGCAGATGCTCGCGGTGACTGGCCGGCATGTGCTCTGGCGTTGTGGTGTGGGCGCCGACCTGGGTGCTCAGCGGGTGTATGGCCACACGCTGGTTCTTGTGCAAGACCTCCAGCGTGGTGGCGCTCACGCGCAACTCCACTGGGATGCCCGTCAGGTGATGGGGCACGCTGTAGTAGTGCCCCTTGTAGTCGACGTGGTAGTCAATGTTTGGGCGCGCGGCCTTGAAGGTGGCGATCTGCATGCGCTCGGCAGGCAGGGGCTGCAAGGCCGGTTGATCGAGCTGCTCGAAGGCGCTACGCCAGGCATCCTGGCAGGCGTTTAAAAGCTCGGGAATTGAGCTCGGTGAGCAGTTGTGCAATGGCCTGATTGAGCACGCCCAAGCTGAAGAAGACACGGTTGCGTAGCCTGGCCAAAATCCAGCGCTCGACCAATAAGACGGCGCCCTCGACCTTGGGTTTGTCGCGCGGATGAGCGGGGCGCGCAGGCAAGACGGTGGTGCCGTAGTGGCTGCACAACTCCTGCATCAGGCGGTGCAGACGCGGTTCGTAGCGGTCGGGCAAGATGGCCACGGCACGCGGTTGATCGGGCACCAATAAGCGGACCACGCCACCGAAGAACTCGAGCGCGGCAACGGTGCTGGCCGCCCAATGCTCGGCGGTCTGCGCCTGGGTGGCGCAGGCAAATGTGTAATTGGATGCACCCAGCACAGCGACGAAGATCTGGGCTTGGGTGATCTCACCCGTGGCACGATCAACGATGGGCATGGTCTGGCCGGCGAAGTCCAGAAAGGCACGCTCGCCGGCGACGTGGACTTGGCGCATGGAGCGCTTCAAGGTCTTGGCCCAGGCGGCGTACTTGACGCAAAACGAGGTGTATTTGTAGGCCGCACCGCTGTGTCGCTGGGTGTATTCCTCCCAAAGCAGTTGCAGGGTCACGCCAGGGCGTTTGAGCTCCTGATGGATGAGGCTCCAGGTGGCGGCTCGCTGGGGCCACAGCGGGGCGATACAGCCGAGCCTCGAGTTCGTCGTCGCTGAGGGTGCTGGCGGTGGGCTAATCGATGGCCGCAGCTCGTGCGTAGCGCGCTAGGTCAGAGACGGTGGATTTGGGGATGCCCAAGGCCGAGCTGACTTGGCGCTGGGTGAGTTTGGCTTCGAGAAGAAGTTGAAGAGTTTGTCTGATCTTGCGCATAAGGACCCTTGAAGTGGGCATTGCTGGCTCCGTTGAAAAACGGCGCGAGCGTATGCCCGGTTGGGTCAAATGAGCGCTGGGGTGGTTTGCCCGGGATCAGTTTGAAAAACTGCCCGAGATCGGTTTGAAACGTTGCCCGGGATGTTCTGAAATGCTGCCCGGCTTCAGCTGAAACGCTGCCCGAGATCCGCCTGAAATGCCGTCCGGGATCGGCTGAAATACGCACCACATAGTGCCTTGAGCGCTCGATCTAACTCCCCAGGCTGGGTCGCAGGATTTGGTGAAGGCCAGCCCGAGCAGGGTCACTGGAGGCTGGGTGAGAGATTTGTTGGGGTGCGACGGGTATGGTGAGGATTTTGTTGGGTTCGATACAGGCAACTTAGGTGAGCGTTTTGTTGTGCCGCAGGGTCGTTCTCGTGCCAGTAGGGCCCTGCATAGAATGAGCACCCTATGTTCAATGAAATTCGCGCTCTCGATCAGCAGATCTCCCAACTCCGCGCTCAACGCGATGAGTTGTTCAAAATCCAGAAAGCCGAAGCGGTCAAGTTGGTCAGGTCGCTGGTGAATCAGTTTCAGCTGACCCCGGCCCAGGTCAATCTCAGCTCGCTCAGTCGCAGCCAGGCGCCAGTGAAGTTGAAGCGGCCAACGACCTTCTACGATCCCAACCGTGGGCTGTCGTGGGACGGCACCCTCTCTGGCAAGGGGCGTAAGCCCGACTGGATCAAGGCCGCGATCGAGGACGGAACGATCGAGTTTTTCCGGGTGAACGTTCAGCGCGCTGCCTGAACTGCCCCTCCGCAGCCTAGGCTCTCACGGCAGGAACCTCATCCCACCGCGTGGTGTATTGCGGGGTACGGCGCTCCTGTCGCATCGTCCTAGTTTTCGGCTGGATTTCGGCGCCTGTGCTGGCCACATGGATAGTTCCTCTTCCATACCGAACGTTGAGCCCATCGAGCGCCGCCATCAACAGAGCACGGTCTCGGCCCACTTTTCCTCCTCTTAGGCCTGTCGCGGCATCAAGATCCCCGGGCACCGAGAGATCCAGTTCTGTGCTGGTCTAATTTCCCCGGACACCTCAATAGGTGGAATTCACCTGGACGAGGAACATGAGCAAGAGAGAACGAAGGACATTCAACGCGGAATTCAAGCTGCAAGTTGTGCAGATGATTCGCGAACAGGGACTGAGCGTGGGCGACGTCTGCCGCGACATGAAGCTCGGCGAGACGGCTGTGCGGCGATGGATGGCGCAGGCCGATGAAGAGGCCGCAGGCCGCCCCGGCATCGGCAAGCCGCTGACCGCCGAGCAGCAACGCATCCGCCAGCTTGAGGCCGAGAACAAGCAATTGCGCGGCGACGTCGATATCCTAAAAAAAGCATCGGCCTTCTTTGCCCGCGAGCTTCGATGAGCTATCAGTTCGTCGAGCAGTTGAACAAGAAGGCCGTCACCGTAGAGCGGCTATGCCGCGTGCTGGGCGTCAGCCGTTCGGGTTACTACGGCGCCCGTCAGCGCGCCAAGCTCGCGCCCAGAGCCTGCTTGGTCAGCACGCAATTGAAGGCCGAATTCGCCGCCAGCGGCAAGGTCTATGGCAGCCGTCGCCTTGGCGCCGTGCTGCGTGCTCAGGGGCTGCACATTGGGCGCCACCGAGTGCGACGTTTGATGCGCGAGAACAGGCTGCGTGCTCTGTGGCGGCGCAAGTTCGTCCACACCACCGACAGCGGGCATGCGATGCCGGTCTCAGACAACCTGCTGGCGCGACGCTTCAACCCGAGCGGCCCAAACCAGGCCTGGGTGAGCGACATCACCTATATCCGCACCCGCAGCGGCTGGCTGTACCTGGCGGTGGTGCTGGACCTGTACGCCCGCAAAGTCGTGGGCTGGGCGATGGCTGCGACCATGCACGCCGAACTGGTCTGCGCGGCGCTGCAATTGGCCATCGCGCAGCGCCAACCTGCGCCTGGGCTGATCGTGCATTCAGACAGAGGCAGTCAGGGCGGATTCAACTGGTCGTCGCAACACCTTCAACCAGGAGGTGTTTATGGGGCGACCCGCAGGATGGATGAAGCAATTGACAGGGAGAGGCGCCATGCGCTCTCCGGGGGCACCTGCGCTTCGGCGAGAGGTCGAGCGCCAGTTCTGGGTACAGATTGCAACCGGAATCACCAGTGAGAGGGCAGCCGAGGCGGTAGGCGTATCGCAGGCGGTGGGCTCGCGCTGGTTCCGGCATCGTGGAGGCATGCCATTGTTCATGTCGAAACCTGTATCTGGGAGGTATCTGTCGTTCGCGGAGCGTGAAGAGATTGGACTTCTGCGAGCTCAAGATGTCAGTATTCGGGAGATAGCTCGTCGTATTGGTCGAAGCCCCTCAACTGTTTCGCGGGAGTTGACGCGCAACGCTGCGACCCGCGGTGGCAAGCTCGAGTACCGGGCCTCAGTCGCGCATTGGAAGTCCGATCTGTTCGCCAGAAGGCCCAAGCCAGCCAAGCTCGTGACGAATCAGCGTTTGCGCGACTATGTTCAAGACCGTCTGGAGGGCAAGATCCGCGATGCCCAAGGGCGGGAGGTGGCTGGACCTCGACAGGCTCCTTTCATCGGCCGCAACAAGCCTCATCGTGGTGACCGCAAATGGGTCAATGGCTGGTCGCCAGAGCAAATTGCAAACCGACTGCAGGTCGACTTCCCGGATGATCCGTCCATGCGCATCTCTCACGAAGCCATCTACCAGGCGCTCTATATCCAGGGCAGAGGCGCCCTCAAGCGTGAGCTTGTGAGCTACCTGCGTACAGGGCGTGCTTTGCGCACCCCACGGGCCAGGTCCCAAGCCAAAGCATGGGCACACGTCAGTGAAGAGGTGATGATCTCCAGCCGCCCCGCTGAGATAGAAGATCGTGCTTTACCCGGTCACTGGGAGGGGGACCTGATCATCGGCTTGGACAGGTCGGCCATTGGCACGCTGGTGGAACGGTCAAGCCGCTTCACCATGCTCGTGCACCTGCCGCGCGAGGAGGGCTATGGACTGACTCCACGAACAAAGAATGGGCCTGCGCTGGCGGGCTACGGAGCCATCACCATGGCCAACGCCCTCAAGAGAACCGTGACGAAGCTGCCGATCCAGCTATGTCACTCATTGACTTGGGATCGTGGCAAGGAGCTGTCCGACCATGCACGGTTCACCATCGAGTCCGGGGTGAAAGTCTTCTTCGCCGATCCTCGCAGTCCATGGCAACGCGGTACGAACGAGAACACGAACGGGCTGCTGCGCCAATATTTCCCCAAAGGCACCGACCTGTCTCGTTGGAGCGAGCAGGAGATTCAAGCCGTGGCACTGACCTTGAACAACAGGCCACGCAAGACGTTGGGTTGGAAGACTCCGGCAGAGGCGCTGAATGACTACCTAAATTCGGCTGACCAAACCGGTGTTGCGACGACCGGTTGAATCCGCCCAGTACGCCAGCGCGTTACACCAAGCGCTACTGGCCCGACACGGCTTGGTAGGCAGCATGAGCCGCAAGGGCAACTGTTGGGACAACGCGGTGATGGAGCGCTTCTTCCTGAGCCTCAAGACGGAGCGCGTTTGGCAGCGCGACTACGCCAACCACGGCGAGGCCATGACTGACATCGCCGACTACATCGTTGGCTTCTACAACAGCGTGCGACTGCATTCCAAACTGGGCAACTTGCCACCCAATGCTTTCGAGCAGCAATCGGCAATCAAACAACCTATCGCTGTGTCCGAAAAAACTTGACCAGCACAGTCGAAGGTGCTCGACAAGTTGCGGGACGATGGGCAGTTGTTCTGGCGTCGTGATCCTGATTTCGTGCCGGAGAAGGACAAGCGGACGGTGCGTCTGTTTTTGTCGTCGCCTTCGGGCTTCGCGTGGGAAGTTCTGGTGACGGGCCTCAAGTGGTTTGATGTGCGCGCAGGGAAGGGTGGAGGTGGCGGCATCGACCTTGTGATGCACCTGTTGGGCATCGATTTCGTGAAGGCCGTCAAGCTTCTTTTGTCCGGTTCCGGTGTGATTGGTCAGCATCGTCCAGTTCAGCCGCAGTGAATTCCGGGCGGCTCGCTGCCGCACATCGACCGTGCTCTTGTGTTTCGCATTGAGCCTCGTACCGAGTCTTGACCCCTGCTGGCTTCGATCTTTCCTCCCTTGCGGTCGGCCTGCCGCTTTCGCCGTCCCGGCGACCGAAACCCCTTTGGTTTCGGCTTCCTGCGTGTGGTCTTGCCCCACACGTCGCGGGGGAATGTGGGCGGGCTTTGCCCTTGACATACCCCTCTGACGTGAGGCTCTGGTCGTTTCAGCCGCATCAAGGGAGCGCTGCGCCGTGATCCTCACCCGTTCGGTGCTCGGGCTGCACCCTGTGCTCCGCGTGCGGCTTCCGGTCACGCCCTTGACTCGGCTTCCACTTGAAAGCTACATATATATAGGTATGTATATATATAGATTTGGGAAATCATGCGGCTTGTGTGGCGCTTGGAGGGGTCGCTTCAGAAAACGGAAAAAATCGTACGCTAAGCCTGAGCCGAGGCTGGAATCCACCTGTACAGCGTAGGAACGGAAACACCGAGGTTCTTGGCCACGTCCTTGGCCGGCACACCGCTGGCCAGCAGCTTCTTGGCTGACTCGATCTTGCTCTCGGTCATCTTGGGCTTGCGACCGCCCTTGCGGCCAAGCTGACGGGCAACATCCAGCCCGGCGCGGGTACGCTCGACGATCAGCTCGCGCTCCATTTCGGCGAGGCTGGCCATGACGTGGAAGAAGAATCGGCCAGAGGGCGTACCAGTGTCGATGGCGTCAGTCAGGCTCTTGAACTGGATACCCTGCTTGTGCAGTTCTCCGACCAGATCGACCAGTTGCTTGACGCTGCGGCCCAGGCGATCCAGTTTCCACACAACCAGGGTGTCGCCCTCACGCAGCATTTCCTGCGCCTTGGCCAAACCGGGACGGTCGGCCCGCGTACCGCTCACCTTGTCCTCAAAGACCTTCTGGCACCCAGCTTTGGTCAAGGCTTCCCGCTGCAACTCTAGGTTTTGATCCTGCGTCGAGACACGGGCGTAGCCGATTAGCATGGCTTACCTTTCGCCCTACCGGTTAGAGACACAAACGCAATGTGTTGCAGAGCATATTGATGATGTCGCCTCCCAGCATAGGAAGCTGGAATAGCTTGTGTTCGTCCGGCAAGATTGTTTTTGTGATTGGTTCTGCAAATTCCAGTCCATTTTCGCTATTTGTCAGCATCACAAAGCCGTCTCCTGTTCGGACAGACGCAATGACGAAGGCGCGATAGCCAGGGTTATTGCCCCAATGCCAGATATACAGATCGTCTTGTGTGCGCTCAAGTCCCCAGCCCAAGCCCCAATTAATACTTAGGCTTGAATCAACCGTTACGGGCGATGTAGTTATCTGTTCGAGTACCTGGGCATCGCTAAGCACTGCGACGAGAAACTTCCCATAGTCTGATGCGGTAGTGGTAAGAGTAAAAGCCGCGATGGGATTTTGAAATTCCATTTTCTTTCTTGGTGCTCCATTCGCTTTAGTCCCAGGCAGCAGGTTTTGTGCGGTTCGTTCGCTCCGTACAAAGCTACTGTTTTCCATGTCAAGTGGCTTGAAGACCTGTGAGGCCATGAATCTATCCAACGGCTCACCAGTGACGGCCTCCACAGCCCGCTGCAGCAGTACGTAGCCTTCCCCCGAATAACTCCATTTTGTTCCGGGGGCCGAATCAAAACTCAATGACCCTGACGCCCAATTTGGCAATCCTGATGTGTGGTTCAGAGCCATCCGGACGGTAACCGCCTGGATTCGAGGGTCTGTCACCAAATCGGAAGGCTCAACCTTCAGAGGATCGAATTGGTGTCGATAACCTTGCGGCAAATATTTCACCACTGGTGCGTCTAGCTCCAATTTTCCTTGTGCCACCAACTTCAGCACAGCATAGGCAAAGACCGGTTTGCTAAGAGAAGCTGCCTGAAAAACGCTGTCTGATTTCAGATTTAAGGTTGGCTGGCAGCCACTGGCGGAATCCATCGAATCGAGCTTTCGGTTCTTAACGACAGCAATCGCCACAGCGCAAACATGGTGCTTTGTCGCAAGAGCCTTCAATTTTTCGTCCAAGGTCATGGATGTCAGATCAATCTGGCCGGAAGAGGCGCAACCGGACAAGAACACGGATACGGCTGGCATCAGCAACAGGAATCTGAATTGCCGAGCCAAAACGGCAAATCGCTTGAACTCAAGCACAAGTGAGGATTGCATGCGTACCTTTCGTTATCGAAACTCATTGCAATGATAAAAAATCGAGAATAACATTTCAAGAACTATTTTCGAGAATCGCAACGCCTTTATTTCGCGTGTTACGTCGGTGGTCTGGTGCGGCCTCTCAAAATCCCTCGTTTTCAAGAAAAAGGAGGCTGCATGCCCCGCCGTTCGATTCTGTCCGCCACTGAGCGGGCAAGCCTACTGTTGCCACCCGACACCGAAGATGAACTGATCCGGCACTATGCTTTCGGCGAAACCGACCTGTCTCTGATTCGCCAGCGGCGCGGCGATGCCAATCGCCTGGGCGTCGCAGTGCAGTTGTGCTTGCTGCGCTTCCCTGGTCAGGGCTTGCTACCCGATGCCCCCATGCCAATGTCTCTGCTGCAATGGATCGGACGTCAACTGCGCATCGACCCATCGTGCTGGCCGCAGTATGCAGAGCGGGAGGAAACCCGGCGTGAGCATCTGCTTGAGTTGCGCGCATATCTGGGCGTGGAACCATTCGGCCTGGCGCACTACCGGCAGGCAGTCCATGCCACCACCGACTTGGCACTACAGACGGACAAGGGCATCGTGCTGGCTTTCAGCGTCCTCGACACGCTGCGCCACCGGCACATCATCATCCCGACGCTGGATGTCATTGAGCGTGTCTGCGCCGAGGCCATTACCCGCGCCAACCGGCGCATCTACGAAGCCCTGTCCGAGCCTCTATCGAACGCGCACCGGCATCGCCTCGACGATCTGCTAAAACGCCGAGACAACGGCAAGACGACTTGGCTGGCCTGGCTGCGCCAATCGCCGGCCAAGCCGAACTCGCGGCACATGCTGGAACACATCGAACGCCTCAAAGCCTGGCAGGCGCTCGACCTACCTTCGGGTATCGAGCGGCTGGTACACCAGAACCGGCTGCTGAAGATCGCCCGCGAGGGCGGACAGATGACGCCCGCCGACTTGGCCAAGTTCGAGCCGCAACGGCGTTACGCCACCCTCGTGGCACTGGCCATTGAGGGCATGGCCACCGTCACGGACGAAATCATCGACCTGCACGACCGCATTCTCGGCAAACTGTTCAACGCCGCCAAGAACAAGCATCAGCAGCAGTTCCAGGCATCGGGCAAAGCCATCAATGCCAAGGTACGCCTGTACGGGCGCATCGGTCAGGCGCTGATCGACGCCAAGCAGTCGGGCCGCGACCCGTTCGCCGCCATCGAGGCCGTCATGTCCTGGGATGCTTTCGCCGAAAGCGTAACCGAGGCGCAAAAGCTCGCGCAGCCCGATGACTTTGATTTCTTGCACCGTATCGGCGAGAGCTACACCACACTGCGCCGCTACGCGCCGGAATTCCTCGACGTGCTCAAGCTGCGGGCCGCGTCCGCTGCCAAGGACGTTCTCGATGCCATTGAGGTGCTGCGCGGTATGAACACCGACAACGCCCGCAAGGTGCCTACCGATGCGCCGACCGGCTTCATCAAGCCGCGCTGGCAGAAGCTGGTGATGAGCGACGCCGGAATCGACCGGCGCTACTACGAGCTGTGCGCGCTGTCGGAACTCAAGAATTCGCTACGCTCGGGCGACATCTGGGTGCAGGGTTCGCGCCAGTTCAAGGACTTTGAGGACTACCTGGTGCCGCCCGCGAAGTTCGCCAGCCTCAAGCAGTCCAGCGAATTACCGCTGGCCGTGGCCACCGACTGCGACCAGTACTTGAGCGAGCGCTTGGAGCTGCTGGAAGCGCGGCTCGCCACGGTCAACCGCATGGCGGCGGCGAACGATCTGCCGGACGCCATCATCACAGAGTCGGGCTTGAAAATCACGCCGCTCGATGCGGCGGTGCCGGACACTGCGCAAGCGTTGATCGACCAGACGGCCATGATCCTGCCGCACGTCAAGATCACAGAATTGTTGCTTGAAGTCGATGAATGGACGGGCTTCACCCGCCACTTCACGCACCTGAAATCGGGCGATCTGGCTAAGGACAAGAACCTGTTGCTGACCACGATCCTGGCCGACGCGATCAACCTGGGGCTGACGAAAATGGCCGAGTCCTGCCCCGGAACGACCTACGCCAAGCTCGCCTGGCTGCAAGCCTGGCATACCCGGGACGAAACCTACGGGGCGGCGCTGGCCGAACTGGTCAACGCCCAGTTCCAGCATCCTTTCGCCGGGCATTGGGGCGACGGCACCACGTCATCGTCGGACGGCCAGAATTTCAGAACCGGCAGCAAGGCCGAGAGCACGGGACACATCAACCCGAAATACGGCAGCAGCCCAGGACGGACGTTCTACACCCACATCTCCGACCAGTACGCGCCGTTTCACACCAAGGTGGTCAATGTCGGTGTGCGCGACTCGACCTATGTGCTCGACGGCCTGCTGTACCACGAGTCAGACTTGCGTATCGAGGAGCACTACACCGACACGGCGGGCTTCACCGATCACGTTTTTGCGCTGATGCACCTGCTGGGTTTTCGCTTCGCGCCTCGCATCCGCGACCTGGGCGACACCAAGCTCTACATCCCCAAGGGCGAAACCGTCTATGACGCCCTCAAGCCGATGATTGGCGGCACGCTCAACATCAAGCATGTCCGCGCCCACTGGGACGAAATCCTGCGGCTGGCCACCTCGATCAAGCAGGGCACGGTGACGGCTTCGCTGATGCTACGCAAGCTCGGCAGCTATCCGCGCCAAAACGGCTTGGCCGTGGCCTTGCGCGAGCTGGGGCGCATCGAGCGCACGTTGTTCATCTTGGACTGGCTGCAAAACGTGGAACTGCGCCGCCGTGTTCACGCTGGGCTGAACAAGGGCGAAGCCCGCAACGCGCTGGCCCGTGCGGTGTTCTTCAACCGCCTGGGCGAAATCCGCGACCGCAGCTTTGAGCAGCAGCGCTATCGGGCCAGTGGCCTCAACCTGGTGACGGCGGCTGTCGTGCTGTGGAACACGGTCTACCTGGAACGCGCAGCGAATGCTTTACGCGGCAATGGCCATGCCGTTGATGACGCGCTGTTGCAATACCTGTCGCCGCTGGGCTGGGAACACATCAACCTGACCGGCGATTACCTCTGGCGCAGCAGCGCCAAGGTAGGCGCAGGCAAGTTCAGGCCGCTACGTCCACTCTCTGGGGCTTAGCGTACGATTTTTTCCGTTTTCTGAAGCGGCCCCTGCCTCAGCTCCAGCTTGGCTTCTCTCATCTCAGCCCTGCAGCTCCGGATGTCGTCTTTGGTCGCCAAACCGCTCGATGCTGTTTCGTTGAGCGCTGCTGTCAAAGCTTCTGCCTTTGCTTTGGCTTGTGCCCAAGGGACGCCGGCAGACTTCAAATTTTCGGCATAGCGCAGGGTATCGAATTGCATAGGCACACTCGCTTTTTTCCGACCGCTGTCTGGTGAGAACAGAATCAATCTTCACTGTCCGAATCAACTGTAGACGCCCACTCACACTTTCACGCGCGGTCCGCATGTCTGTGAAGTCAGATTTTTTCAAAAAATGTGAGCGATCCAGGATGTTGACCATGCACTGATGAGTGAACATCTCATTCCCGGTACCCACGAAGGAGAAGCACATGGAAGTTCTGTTCGTCCTCGCACTGATTGTGATCATCGGTGGCATGGGCTTCTACGTGGCCCACCGACCAACTGTCACACCTGAAGAGCAGGATCGAATCGTGCGCGGTGATGTACCACCAGGTGCCGTCTCTGAAAAAAAGCGGCCCCATGACGGAGCCGCGTGAACTTTGCTTGGCAAAGCCTGCTCAGGGAGGAAAAGCAGGGTCTCAGGAAGCCTGAGACGGCGCTCATTATGGTCTCTCGTCACCGAGGTACGGTCACTCACTTCCAACGCTCGCTGAAGGGGAAATGCATGCGATTCACAGATGACCATGAACATCTTGGCTTGGCTAAGCGCTGGAGATCTTGTGTTTTTTATCGCCTGCAGCTTCTGTTCCTGGTGGGGCCAGCCACCTTGTCGTTGATCTGGCTGCTGGCCGCGATGCTGGAGCCGTCGTTTGCACCAGATCATTTGAGCTTTGCCTATGGCTACCTGGTGGCGGTCAGCGGTGCTTTTGGGGCGCTGTTCTGGATTGATTCACCTGCAGCGCTGCGCCGGCGCCTGGTGGAGCTTCTGTGGCCAGCCAGGCCGAGCTGAAAGGATGAAATGGACAACGAAGATTTTGACCTGGAAGAGCGTGCCTACATCCAGGCGCGCGACAGCGTGAGCGATGACGAGTTTGTCGTGCGAATCAACCCGGCGCCTGACATGGGCGGTGCGTTGTTGGTTGAGCTGCACAACTTTGCGTCACGGCGCGGTTTATTCGGCCATGTAATTCCATTGCGCACTGAGTTGCCATAAAGGGCTGCTGTCGATCGTGAGCAGGAACTCCCGGCCTGGAAGTACATCCGGTCTGCTATGAGGCTCTAAATGGAATTTCTGATGCAACAACGCGCTCAGCCAAGTCATCTTGTCCAATAGTTCTCAGCATTTGGCGCAATGAGTTCGTTGCCAGAACGCTTGATACGGATGGTCCAAGAATTATCCGGTCTATCATAGATGCAAGAGATATGTGATCTGCCATCAGTTCGGGGACTGGCTTTATTGGTAGCTTAAGTTTGGGTTCGATCCCCCTGTTTGTCGCTAAATGACCAAAATATTTTCTAAAAATTTGATTTTGGTCTCTATCACTCATGTAAACGGCGCGCCATTCTCTTTCTTCATGAAATCCGTGATGCTTTGTGAATAGCGAGAAGGATTTTAACCGTTGTAGCCAAGCCTGTGCTACATAAAAATAATCATTGTCTTCTTTTGCATGGGCCTCAATCACTGTCGCTAAGTTCTTAAGCTTCTCTCTAATCCACTCTTTCCTCTCATTTATTGATGCGTAATGTACTCTGCCTATGATTAAAGGAGAACCTGGATATACATTGATCTTTTTGGTATCAATTACAATGGCTGCGCCTGATCCTGAGTTTCCGTATCCGCGCCACATTGAAAGTAGACCATCGTTATCTTCATTTCTGTGCTCTGAAAAGCATAGTATGTAGGTGTTTAGAACATGATTTGAGTCAAAGTCACTGAATAGACGATCGAATCTATTTAGCAGCTTGCTGTGATTTTCTATGCTTTTGCATGCAGCCCTGATATCTTCGCTTTGATGTAGTTCTTTGGCTCCCTCGTTCATTCCGAATTTCAACTCTTCCAAGTCGTTCATGAACAGGGGGTTGGAGAACCAGAATTCTTCTCTTGTAATTATCTGCTCGAATGTTTGTATGGAAGTATAGTGAGCAAGTAGAGGGCGAGTTGCTGGAAATGATGATTCCTCCTCAAAGTCTGCCCACAATTTTTCCGATGCGATGCTAAAGATTTCTGTATTGCTCATAACTTAGTTTTTGATTTGAAAATCTTATTGTAATTAAATTTATGCGCTATGGGTCGCGCTTCTAGACTGGTGTCAAATTATCTGGTTCTATGTTACTTCAATTGATGGGTTTGTCATCCAGGGCTTAAGCATTTCAAATTTTACTTTCGCTGCATCCTCGGCAGAAATAGTCTCTTCTCCAATTTTAAGCCACTTTCCATTTCGTCCGTTTTCTTTCTCCCACTTGGTGTACGTTGCGCCTTCTTTGAAGGCTGCTTTGTATCTTTCTAGTGTTTTTTCACTCTTAAATATGTAAATAACTTTGTCGCATCCATATTTGAAAAATTCAATTGTCCGTTCGATTGTGTTGTCCAGATCCTTGCCCCATTTGGGAGTTAACTCTAGTTCTACGGAAACTATTTCATCTCCACCTGATATTTTGTTTTCTCTGTACCAGAGTGCGTCCGGTATCTTTGTGTCGAAATCGTTTGGAGTGAATAGCATGTTTGGCGTCTTGTATTCATAGATTCGCCCCTTCTTAAGCATAGTCAACGTAATTCTCTGTATTAATTCATCGTGAATTATTTGTTGTGTTTTTATTTTTGAATTTAATCGGTAATTGAACTCTATTTCGGCTAATGGTGCCGTTTCATCCAGGCCCATTTCGGATAGAGTCAAAACGTAAGATGGTGTCGAATTTATGCCGCCTGCAGGCATTGGGGTCTTTATTAAGAGTCCATTTTTTACCAAACGATTTCCTAGTCCTGATCGCAATTTTCCTGTCAACATTTCCAGTAGCGTTGGCGTCGACCAACCCCAACGATGGATCCAAACAAGGGCCTCCATGGCACGCTCCTGGCCTCTTGCTCGTGGGCCTTGTGCTGAGCTTTTCAGAGCTGCCAGGCTGGCTTGTTGAGCCTTGGCCAGGGCGGCCAACTTTGCTGCGCTAAGTTCTTTCATTTCCTGTCCTACTTCGAGATTCATTCAGAGATCGATATCGAGGCCATAGTCTCGTAATCAGTCTTGCAACCGAACTCGTTTGCGGCTACGCCGGGGCTACGCCCCCCCTGCGGGGCTCCCCGCGGCTTCGCCGAGAGGTGGAAGGGCAAGCCCTCCCCCTCTCCGCTTTCGCGGCCCCTCTCCCCCACCCTGCGTCCCCCGCTCCGCGGGCAAATGCCTTTTTCCGTCGCCGTCGCTCCTGCAAAGGCATTTGCCCGCGGAGCGGGGGACGCCCCCCCTCCGGGTGGGGGCTCCGCCCCCCCACTGGCGTGGTGCCCCCCCATCAGCCCTGCGGGCGGGCTTCGCCCCCACTGGCGTGGTGCCCCCGCCGCACCTGGCGGCGCGTCCTGGTCGTGCTTCTGATTTAAAGCTAGTCATTATTCAAGTACCTTTATTGAAATTACATATGCCTCATCTATTCAACATATCACGTCAGCTTTCACGATTAATACACAGTGAGGTGACTCTTGAAGATTTGCGCAAGTCTCAGCTGCTGAGGCTTCAATAGATCGATGTTTCATGTTAATTACTCATTTGTGTAAGCCCACACAAGAAATCCCCCTGGCCTTGAGAGGCGAGGGGGATGGGTCATGTGAGATTTCCAGATGCCTCGACTGCATCTATGAATTCGTCAAGTGATGTGGTTGGCCAAAAATCTTTGATTAGATCGTCTTGCATGTTCTTTCCCTGAAGAGCGTGACCCCAACATGGGGCTTATCGCTTTCAAGTCAGACATTCTTGCATCGGTGGTGAAGGTCTCACTTTGAATGCTGGATGCGTAGTCTATGCAGAAATTTCGCCTCTGCAAATAAATGTGATCGAAGTGGATAACTATTTATCCACGGTGGAAATTTTGTAGTTCAAATCAACTACAAAGATAGTACAAATGTACTATCTTTTTGCATTATGAAAGATCGGGAGGGAAACGTAATACAAACGTACTATGTTTGTATTACGTTTTGTGAAAGGTGAACGACTGGTGGATAACCTTTTATCCAGAGAGGTCCCTGCAAAGAAAAAAGGCTCCTTTGCGGAGCCTCTGTAGATAGATCACTTGATCAGGTACTGAATTCGATCTTTGCCATCGAGCCATCGCGGTGCTTTCCCACGCCCTGTCCAGCTGTTGCCCGTGACCGGGTCATGGTACTTAGCTGGTACTTTTGAGCCAGCTGTGCTGGTTGATTTCAGACGCTTGTTGCCGAAAACTTCGTCTGCGGTGAGTCCAAAGTCTGCCACAAGAGAGCGGACCTTTGCGACAGCGTCGGCTGCTTCGGTTCTGCGAGCATCAGCGATCTGGGCTTCCAGTGCTTTGTGTTGTGCAAGGAGTTCTTGAAGGGTTGCCATACAGTGTTTGATAGAGTGGGAGGAGGAATGCATATTCTCACCGATCTTTCATAGATCGGAAGGTCTTTGTGAAGTATTTCATGCTCCTACAATTGTGCATGTCACTCCCCTATTTCTAATTTCTACCTTGCTTGGACTTTATGTTGTTTTTAGCTAATTTAACGATTTTCAATCAATGAATCGTTGATGTCTTGCGCAATTTCATTTATTGCATCAATGCGTAGTTGATCAAGATCTGTCGCTGAATTTTGGCTGCAAAAGTTCGCAACATTGTCGTTCGGATATCCTCCAATCGATCCCGTTCCTCCGAAGACATTTTGGTACCTGAAATTCCTGCACTCAACCCTCTTTGCTCTTTTTGATCCAGTAATAGTCTTTGACTTTTTTGTTCTGCTCTCTTGAGCTCTGAAATTCCACTGTATTGAATATTCTGTTGTGCTGTAGTCAAAGATGACGCTTGCATTCTTCGGGATGAATAGCAATGTTGCAAAATTGAGATCAGAGACGGTTTCTGACATATTGGTTGGTCCAACTCGTTGCTCGTTGAGCTTCATTCGAATTAAGTCTATCTTGAGCTTTGCATCAGGGTCGATTTCAATCCATTCGTTTTTCTTTTTTAAGGCTTCTGAGATCTCTTCGGCGGTGAACGAATCTCCGTTTGTTTTGATTTCTAAGCCTATCGTGCGAATGGCGATTTGTTCGTCGTAGAGTTTTGGGAAAGTGGTTTTCACATTTCCGAGATCAAGCCTTGATAGTTTGGCCTGCTTGATTAAATTAGTTGTAGCCTGGTCAATCGAATGATCGTTTGTGATCTTTATGTATTCAATGATTGGCTTGATGTCTTCCCACGATGGGCGATTTTCAATTGCCTTGGTTTCTTTTCTTGATATCGCTGATCGTATTCCATCGGATGCTATGAGTGTGCTCTGTGCATCATTTTTTGATTTGAAATAATTCAGTATTGGAATATATTTATTTAAATCATTGTCTTGAATGCTGATCAGTGTGTTTAACTTGCTTTTTGCTGCAAAGTCTCGGTTTTTTTCTGCGTCTGGAAAGGCGGTTTTTATTGCGCTTGAGTTCAGTAGCGTCGGATTTTCAATGATTTCGTTGCTGAGGATTCTGTTGAGCTCCGACCTGAGATTTTTGGCCTGCTCCTGAGTAATTAGGCCATCGCTTGGCGCTTGATCAATGATCTCGGACGCTTCTATAAAAAAATCTGCGCTCTTGTTGTTGTAAGAGAAGTAGCGGGAAACTTCATTTGCAAACTTATTGGATTTGTCGCCGTTTGTTGAAGTCTTTATTTTTTCAACTATTGCTGCGCGATCCTTTTTCCATGCTTCAGTTCTTACCACATTTGAATAGGCGCCAACGTAGTCTTGACGAGCCACCATCGTTTCCATTGGCGAGTTGGCACAACCTGTGATGATTAATGAGAGTGCGACTGCTGTGATCTCTTTGTAATATGATTTCATATTCCCTTGTTTTTCTTTGTGGCGATTTTTGTCGATTGGCTATTATTGAGTGCGTCGATTGCTGCTTGTTGGATTAAATATGCGGCATGCATATTTTGTTTTTCGAAGATCTGCGTATACCGGTTTTCCCAATTCTTTGAATTTGAGGTCTCCAAAGTTTAAATTTTCAATAAAAGATTTTCTGCCAAAGAAGCATATGAGGGCATATATTTCTGACTCTTCTTCCGATATTGCCTGTAGCTTTTCAATGTCGCGATCGATGTTGATTTTATTGGGTTTAACCCACTTGACTTCGAGTGCTAGATTTGCGGAGCGACCAGTGGCATAGAAGTCAAGTCGTTTTTTGTCTCCTTGTTTTGGTTGGTCAATGCCTGGGCACTCGTATTCGCAATTTACGATAAATCCTCGTGCGGTAAGGATGCGAAGGATAGGTTCTTACAAGATGTATTCGCTGAATGCCTGATTCATTTCGCATGCTGCGAGATAGCTAACATAGCCGCACAGACCTCGCTTAACGCGATATAGAGCATCCCTAATTTCAGCATCATTTTTTTGCAAGGACATGGCACTCATTTGTAATGAGAGGTTTCATTATTGCGCAGATTGGCTGAATTTTGTTTATGCCGAGGTTCATAAAATTTCGTTGTTTGGACAGCCTGCTCCTTGCATGTTGGGGGCTGTGGGTGAAATTTGGTTTTTGATAAAATAGGTTATCAATAGCTGAAGGGGTGCTAAAGGTCATGAAGAATCCTCGCCTTGAGTCGTTGGGCCGGCGCATGCGGGAGTACCACCAGGTGCACCCATGGCGTCTGTCCGATCAGGGGCTGTTTATCCCTCACTCCTATCAAAACATGTCGCCCGATAGCTTGTCGTATTGGGATGACGTGGGCTTCATCTTGAATGGTCGGCGCTTCATCGTTTGGTGGCGGCATCCCCGCCATGTCTATGCCGGTTCGATCGAGGACATGGCCTGGAAGGAGGCCGGCGAGGGGCCTCAGGACAATTGGGTGTTCGAAGGGGGGAGTACGCTTTATAAGCGGGTCGGTAAATCGGGGCGGCGCAAAAAGGTCTCGGGATACACCTGTGGCCAGCCTTCAGAGGCGCAGGCCCAGCACTACGCGCAGCTGCGCGACATCGAGGCCCGGCTCACCCGAGAAGGCATTGACCTGGTCGTGCGGCCGTCGTGGACCTGGAAGCGCTTGTCTTGGGCGATGGGCGTTGACCTGGTGGCTCCGCTCGAAGTCCGAAATGTGACGGAACTGGCCCAGGTTGCGCAGCTGGCCCGCCAGCTGGTGCTGCAGCAGACCACGTTGGCCGAACGCTTCCCTGATGCGGTGTATGACCGCAATTGTTGGCTGCATGAGCAGGAAGCTCAGGTGAGATCTGTGCTTGAGGCAAAGGTGGCGTCGTCGCTGCCTGGTCAGGATGTGGGCCCTCAGGAGGGGCATGAACAAGAGGTGCGCCATGGATGATTTCTCTGCCAAGCAACGCGAGTGGGATGAGCGGGCCCGAAATGCCCAGGCCGCTGCAGCTCAGGCCTACGGCCGCTTGCTTCGTCGTGCCGAGACGAGCGATTCCGGCCAGGCCGGCACGATCGCGCGTTTCCTGGCCAGCACTTACAGCAGTCGTGTGTTCATGTTTGACCTGTTTGATTTACGCACGGTCGATGTCGAGATCTCAGACGACATGCTCACTTGCCTCGATGCGCTGCGTTGGGGTCGGGCCGATCTGTACAAGCTGGTGCCCGATGGCGATCGGCGCATCGAGCGCCTGTGTGCGGACTGGGGCCTGAGTGGCATTGGCCAGGGGTGAGCGATGGAGCTGGTCCCCCAACAAAACCCTCACCGATCGGCCGTTCTCTTGGCCGAGGAGTTCCAGCGCCTGGCGGAGGTGCCACCCGAAGCTCAGTGGTTTGCCAACCTGGACAGTGCCCAGACGCGGCGGGCCTATCAGAGCGATCTGAAGGCCTTCATGGCCTTCACGGGCATCGAGCGGCCGGAGGAGTTCCGGGCGGTGACCCGTGGCCATGTGTTGGCTTGGCGGGCCGAGCTCGAGCGTCAGAAGCTCGCGGGCTCCAGCATCCGTCGCAAGCTGTCGGCACTGGCCTCTTTGTATGACTATCTGTGTGACTGCAACGCGGTGACGCACAACCCGATGCGCGGGGTGAAGCGGCCCAAGGTGGATGCCGAGGGCAAGACCCCGGCGCTGGGTGACGCGCAGGCTCGGGCGCTGCTCGATGCGCCGCCTGCAGACACGCTCAAGGGCAAGCGCGATCGCGCGATCCTGTCGGTGCTCTTGTTTCATGGTCTGCGGCGTGAGGAGTTGACCAGGTTGTTGGTCAAGGACTTCAACCAGGAGCGCTCTGGAGTGGCCCATCTGCGGGTGCAGGGCAAAGGGGGAAAGCTTCGGTATGTGCCGGCGCACCCTCATTCCCTGCGCCTGATCGACGAGTACCTGCAGGCGGCTGGCCATGGCCAGGATGCCGACGGTCCGCTGTTCCGGCCGATTCGTTCACCACGACCTGGTCAGCCGGTGGCAGGGCTCACACCTGGTGGGGTGTATTCGGAAGTCGTGGTGCGGTATTTTGGCCAGGCCGGCATTCGAAAAAGCGAGAACCTGGGGCCCCATGCGCTAAGGGCGACGGCCGCAACCTCGGCGTTGGAGAACGGGGCCGACATCGCCAAGGTTCAGGAGTGGTTGGGCCACGCAAACATCAGCACTACTCGGATTTACGACCGGCGTGGATCAAGGGCTGAGGACTCTCCGACTTTCAAGGTGCGGTACTGAGTTCTGGCCAGCAATGGGCTGCTGGGGGCGGCTTCGGTGCTTTTTCGATGGTCTTGGTAAGCTGGACTTGCGCCGAATTCTAGCTAAGTTACTGATTTGTATTGAGTTTTCTGGTAACGATTGAATGGGGTGGGATGCGTTTTCTGGTAACACTAGGAGCGTGAAGAGGCTCTTTAGAGTGGATTCTTGAGTATCTTGCTACTCATGTTGGCTTCGAAATACCTGCAAGGAAGGTCCAAAACGGGTGTTTTTGGGCCTTCCGGGCTCAGAACGAGGGGCTGCGTTTTCCGGTAACGCTTGGGCGAGGTGGATGCGTTTTCTGGTAACGGCGGTGAGCTTGCATGTGCAAGCTCCACCAGGCCGAGAAACAGCCTGGTCCGCAATGCCCGAGCTTACACATGCTCTGGCGCAAGGTCCCAACCGCTACTGTAGTAGCGGCGAAGAGGTTCAGATGGAAAGCGTGTGCGTCCAGCGGGGCGTCCAGCCACGCGCCAAATAGTCAACCAAGTTCTTGTTACCGAAGAATTTGATGCGGCCGTTCTCGGAAAACGCCAGTGCTGACTGGTCAACACGGAGGCCAGATTGTCGAGCCCTCATGGTGAGGTTTCCAAGGACATCTGATCGCGCAGTGTCGGTGTTCGTGTTGGCTCGGGCTTCAAAGACCGCGAAATTGATCTCTCCACCATTAGTGGCTCGCTCGCGTAGGTGTGCGAAGTTGATTTGCATAAAGTTTCCTTGTCGTGAAAACGCAGGAAACGGTGAGTCCACCGCTTCCTGCAAACAGATCACCGATGGCTATCGGGGGTCGTTTTCACCGGCATCCAGCCATGTCCTGGCTTGGTGGTCGGCGGGAGCGGCTTGTTGTCAGCAACGGTCACGTAGTTGGGCTGAGCCCCGCCGCGAGGTCCGACTTGCTGAAAAATTCCGCCTCTGTTGCCGGTACTGGTACCGGGCTTCTTGGGTGCTGCCATTGGTTGCTCCTAAAAACAGCAATACCCCCGGATGTCAGAAACCCCAATAGCCAGCTTCGCCAGATTTCTCTATGCTTCGCAGACTTTTCCTAGCGGAGAGGTGGCAGGTAGCGCCGGGTAACGGTTTCCTGCTCAGGCTCGTATCAGAGGTGAGATTCTGATGCGGGCCTTTTCTTTTTCTGTATGCCCATACAGGCAGACGAAGGCACTATATATGGTGTTTATGGTCTTATCAAGACACTACCGGTAGTGTCTTGATAAATTTTCTTCTTAGGTTTTTCCTCCTTTGATAAGACCAAATGTCTTGAGGGTAGTCTGCATCTCTGAGTCCTCCTTCGCACGTGTGGACTTCACCTTTTTCGACTGCTCTGCGTGTGTCTTTGCTGCGGCAACAAGACCGCTGAGGTCATAGAAATTCGGCAGGTTGTCACCAACGCCTGCGCGTCGTTCTTTACGTAGGAGGTAGCCCTGCGTTTCCAGCTTTGCTATGCAACGCTGAACTGTTCTTGGATCAACATCCAGTGTTTGTGCGATGCTTGCTTTTGACGGTCGCGGGAGATCTTCTTTGCTCCACCAATGTGAGAGCAGGCACATCAACACCAGCACATCCAGATGCTTGAGTCCCAATGCCTTTTGGTTCTGGAGAATCACATTGGGCAGCACCGTGTATCCCTCCGCAAGCACTGCAGCGCCCCACTTCTGATGAAGGGCCTTCTCTTCCTTTGTTGTGCCCTTCTTTGCGGCAGGTTTGGTGCTCATACTGGTTTTTCCTCTCGGCAGACATATCGTGGATGTATTGTGAAATGCCAAGGTCTACCAAACAAGGTTGCAAACCTCCCGATGGGGAGGTGCCCGTGCCTCCCCCGGTCTGCCTCTTTGCATCTTGCCACCAAGTTATGCAACTAGTGCCTCTTCTTCGTAGGGCATCAGAACCCCCACGGGTAAGGTTCAGTTGTCGTCAGGTGGGGGTGTTAGCGCCTCCCGTCTAGGGGGGCCGTATGCTTCTTTTGAATGTGAGGAGCAGCACTTGGCCGTACGCTAGGCTTGATTGCTAGACCATCCTCAAAACTCTAAAGTCCATTCATGCGATGGCCTTGAGCTCGGGACACCCCCTTGGGCACCGTCGAGTGGCCCCCTGCAGAAGTTCAGTTCGACCACGCAACGAGACGCTAATACAGTTGGGACGCACAACAAGAGAGAAGTGCACTTCGAGAGTTGAAATGCGTTTTTTGAGCTGGGGTAAGCTCGAAAGCTTATAAGCTTTCGAGCTTACCCCATGCTACATGATTTGTCGAGGAAAAGATCTAATTCTCTCGAATGGAAAAGATCTCATAGCACTATTTATTAATCATCGTGCTATGTGGCATATATGCCACATAGCATAACGTTACACATGAAATTCGTCAACTGCCAGCTCACTGCTGTTCTTTGACAGAAATTGCTTGTTGTGCTGTATGCTATGAGGCATATATGCCTCATAGCACTGCATGAAATCGGTCACCGATCGTTCCCGTCTCCAAATCGCCAAGCCAGACATCCTGGCGTATTTCGCAGGTTTGCCGCCTGTGATCAGGCACAAGCAGCTCATGGGAATTCTGGCGCGTGAACGGGGCGGTTGGCGCTTGGCTCAGCGCACAACTATTCGCGACTTCATCACCTTTCTCAAGACGCATGGGAAGCTGCAAGTGCACGAGTTCGCATTTCCTCACCAGTCGGAGACGCTATACGTCTGGGGAGATGTGCCCACGATGGAGCTGCTGTTGCAGCTGAAGCCGCGCAGCTACTACAGCCATTACACGGCCATGCGGCTGCATGGCTTGACTGAACAGGTGCCCAAAGTGCTGTACCTCAGTCACGAGCGATCAAGCGACATGCCGTGGAGCACTCCCCTCACTCAGTCCGCGATCGACGGAGCATTCCAGCAACCTGCACGAGTCAGCAACAACATCGCCAAGTTCAAAGATTGGCAAGTGCTGTTGATCAACAGTGCGAACACGGGTGAGTTGGGTGTGTTGGACCATGACGCCCAATTGAGCTCGGAGAGTCGCGTGAGCGTGCGTGCCACCAGTATCGAGCGGACGCTGATCGACGCGGCGGTACGACCTGCCTACAGCGGTGGAGTCTTCGAAGTGGCAAAAGCCTTCGACCTTGCCAAAGACACTGTCTCGGTCAATGCGATGGGGGCTATGTTGAGCAAGCTGCGGTTCACTTACCCTTATCACCAGGCCATCGGCTTCTACCTGGAGCGTGCGGGCTATCGTGCCAGTTCGCTTGAGCTGATGCGTCGCTTCCCGATGGAGTTCGATTTCTATCTCACTCACGAGATGGGGCCAACTAGGTACGTGCCAGCCTGGCGGTTGTATGTGCCTGAAGGTTTTTAGGTCGGCGCGGTTGCGCGAGCCGTGGCCAATACATGGTGGGCCAGATTGACGACATAGTCCACGTAGAAATCGAACGCTTGTAGATCGAAGTCCCGACTAACTGTGGCCTGGACCGAAGGGAAGCCTTGGCGGTGGAACTCGCGGTACTTGTCGATGTAGGCAAGCCAGTCCAACTCAACGTGCTTGAGTGCGAACATCTTGCGCGTGATATCGATGGCTTTCGGCGAGAGCATGTCCAATTGCAGGCTTTCGACCAAGACATGGATGTCGATGAAGTCGCGAGCTCGTTGTGAGCCTGGCCGGTTGTTGCGTTTGACAACAGGGGCGTACTCGTCCATCTGTTGACAGATAGCCCGGAGCTTTTCGCAAGCGATCATCAGCGGTGAGTACACATAGATGCGGTAGCCGTCCAGCTCCGTCGGCTCTTTGTCATCGATGTACTCGAAGCGGCTGATGTCGATGAAGAATTTGCGCCCTTGCCCGATGCTTAGGGCTGCATTGCGTAGTTTGACCTGGTCGTTTTTGAGCGCGACAAACTGAGCGGTCGCCACCAGCTTGAATTCGACGCCATAACCACCCCAGAAGCCGGCGAGATCTGGGCTGACCTCGGCTGGCTTCTCCTCCATCTTGAAATCGAAGGGTTCATAGCCCTCGGGCCGAAACGTGCGTTGTAGGGCCTGTTCTATCCTTTTCTGTACCGCTTGGGCTCCGTCCTGGAAGTCATGGCTCATCGAGAAATCGATATCGACGGATTCGCGCGAGGTCAACTTGTGAATGAGGGCCATCGCGTTGCCGCCCTTGAGCACCAACTGGTCCATGAGGTCGTCGTCGGAGAACATGGCGGTGACGGCCAATTTCTTGATCTTCTCCAGGGTGATGAGTTCGTCGCCTTTGGGGCTGGCCGTCTTTTTTTTCATGTGTTTCCTCCGCTTGTTCAGTGCTGTCGGCTGCAATTTTCAGCTTTTTTTGGGATGGCTAGGACTGCGAGTCGACCAGCCGGTGGGCTGCCATTTGGGCGGCAACGATGCATGTTCTCAGCTGTCTGTCTATATGTATATATATACTTGCGGTCGTGGATTTTGGGATGGCAGGGACAGCTTTGGCTGACGGCCTCTTTTGTATATAGGTATATACATACATAGGACTATCATGATATTTGCTTGTGTGAACACTAAGGGCGGTGTTGGCAAGACGACGACGGCCGTCCATCTTGCTGTGATGCTTGCTCGGCAAGGCAAGACGCTTTTAATTGATGGGGACCCACAGGCATCCGCTGCGAGTTGGGCTGCCTGGCGTCGTGAAACTCAATATGCACCATCGCCGACAACCACCTGTCTCGCAGGTAAGGCGATCTTGGCAGAGGGCAAGCAGTTGGCCACTGGCTTCGATCATGTTGTCGTCGATGCGGGGGGGCGAGACTCTGTTGGTCTACGTTCTGCTCTTTTGCTTGCGCAACGTGCGGTGATTCCTATTGGGGCTAGCAACTTGGACGCGGCAGCAATGACCGACTTGCTTGAAGTCGTCGAGCTCGCTCGTGACTACAACCCAGACCTTGATGTTCGTGTCCTGCTAACGCGTGTCGATCCTCGTACAAAAGATGCAGCTGAGATGCTTGAGTTTTTAGCCGAGCACAAATTGACCGTCTTGCCGACCAAGGTCTGCGAACGCGTAGCTTTTCGTCGAGCGATCGGCGAAGGCGCCAGTGTTCAAGAACTGGGTCGCGACCAGGCCGCAATCAGCGAAATGGAAGCGTTCTTCAAAGAGGTCATGGCATGAGTATGAAGGGAAAGCCCAACACGTCTCAGTTCAGACTCCCTAAGGATCCAACTGCTTTTCTTGAGGGGGGAGAGGCAGACAAAGCCGAAAAGTCTCCAGTTCCTTCTGAGTCTGTGGGTCTTCCACCGGCGATCGCAAGTACTTCAACTGGTGATGCGATGGTGCGTCGTGGACGAGGCCGTGTGCAGAAGATCTTCAATTTCCCAGAGGACTTAGCAGACCGTTTGCGCGAGGAGGCACTAGTACGCTCTCGCGACAAGGGGGTGCGCGTTACCGAGAAGGACATCGTTGTCGAGGCACTTTTGGCTCATCTCGGCAATAGGTAGGTAGGTATATATATATGTATTTACTTACACAGTACATTTCTGCACTGGTACAAATCTTATTGCACGCAAGCGATACTGAAATTTGCTATTGCGAGACGACCACAGGAGTGTTATAAACATGATGATTAGCAATGCAAGTGTCATCTCAACCCCCGTTTTACGAGAGTTTGTTGGCGCTGGCTCAGTGACTTCGGCCAGGATTGAGTCCGCTGGCGATAAGGGGTTGTTCATCGTTGTGCGCATTGGCATGAATGAGCGGGTGCTCGGCGCATTTCGTGGCGGGGTACGGTATTTCCAGTCATTTGATGGCGCCATCAGCAATTTGCAGAGCTTTGGCATCATGCGTTGCGATGTCGATTCCACACACTGGTTGCCAAAGAAGAATTTAGCTAGGAAGTCAGACGAGAGCGAAGCAGCAGAAAACTGAACGATCAGAAACGACAAAGCCCGCTTTGGCGAGCGGGCTTTGAAGAGAAACCGGGCAGGGTGCCCAGACACATACAGCGTTCGCTTTGGCGGGTGAACTCTGTAAAAACGCAATGAAGCGAATAACTATGCTTTGATTGTACGTGTCTTAAGCCCTGCGCGCAAGCATGCGCACGCCCCTACGGGACGTGTGATGAGGGGTTATGGCAGGTACAACGGCACAGACACGAGACAACCAGACAGATCGCTTTTTCCAGTCGGGCACCGCGCTCAATCGCGTGCTCACGGAAGCACCCTATCTGCCGCGTTGCTCTGACGACAAGACGGCCACCCGAGTCCGGCCGCGTGAATACGCCATTCGCTACCCCTACATGCAGGTCAATCGGCCCGGCTTCGTGAGCTGGCTGATTTTCGACCTCGACCACACCAAAGCGATGATCTGGGAGGACGCTGGGCTTCCCGCTCCAAACCTGATCGTCCGCAACCGCCAAAGCGGTCACAGCCACCTCTACTACGCGATTCCCCCGGTCTGCACGACCGAGGCCGCCCGCAGCAAGCCCATCGCGTACATGAAGGCCGTCTACGAGGCCTTCGCTGCCCGGCTCGATGCCGACACTGACTTCCACAGCGGCCCTGTGGCCAAGACGCCTGGCCATCCTTGGTGGCTGACGCACGAGCTGCACGCCCACGTCTACGAGCTGGGGGCGTTGGCCGACTACGTGGACTTGGCTGTGTCCAGCCCGTGGGGCAAGGGGCCGCAGCTCGACGAGGTGAGCCATTCCCGGCACTGCATCCTCTTCGAGCACCTGCGCCACTACGCCTACAGCATCGTCAATCGCGAGCGTGATCGCGGCTCGTTCGCCACCTTCACCCGGCTGCTTGAAGCCTACGCGCACAACCGCAACAGCTTCCAGAAGCTGGGCTTCATGGACAACCTGGCCCAGTCCTCACTCAAGGCCACGGTGAAGTCTGTCGCCCGCTGGACTTGGGATCGCTACACCGGCAGCGGCCGGTGCCACCGGGGTGTGATGCAGCTCGACAAGGACTTGCCGCTGATCGAGCGGCAGCGCCTCGCCGCCGCCCGCACCCACGATGTGCGCCACAAGGCCACCGAGTCCAAGGTGCGCGCTGCGTGCCGTCTGCTGCAACAGAAGGGCGAAGCCCTCACGCAAGCCGCTATCGGCCGCGTGGCGGGCCTAACCAGGCAGACGGTGGCCACCTACAAGCATGTGCTCGAAGAAGTGCTCAAGACCGTCGCCGTCGCGATTTTTGGGGACGCTTCGGGCAAGGTTGAGGCTGTTAAGTATGCTGCGCATCAGGTGACTGCTGCCCCGCAGGGGGCCGGAGTTCTGGGTGCTGCTTTGGTGTCCCTTGAGTTGTTTCCTGCCGTGCAGGGTGTTGTGCCTGTGCTCGATGGCTGAGATGGAGTTGGTGTTTGTTTTGAGTAGCCCATGCGATTTTTTAATCGCGAGTAGCCGCGAGCCCCTTGTGGGCAACTCTTGAGAGTTGTCCACAAGGGGCTCGCAGGGCGAAGCCCGGAGGTTGTTCCGCAGCGCGTGAGCGCTGCCTTCCAGTCACTTTTCTGGGTGGCAGCCGTGTCTGTTGAATGTAGTTCCTAGGATGTATGTGCTGGTCTAATTTCCCCGGACACCTCAATAGGTGGAATTCACCTGGACGAGGAACATGAGCAAGAGAGAACGAAGGACATTCAACGCGGAATTCAAGCTGCAAGTTGTGCAGATGATTCGCGAA
>Ga0209913_1000428_pt1 | contig 36159 bp, 29 predicted proteins | sample PersoiDNA2013203_FD_185805 | JGI IMG/M metagenome (GOLD analysis project Ga0209913, IMG submission 185805) | Permafrost soil microbial communities from the Arctic, to analyse light accelerated degradation of dissolved organic matter (DOM) -... | ecosystem: Environmental > Terrestrial > Soil >... | reverse complement strand
ACGACAGGTTGGCGGCCGGGAACATGCCGTCATGGCTGATGGACAACGGGCCCACGGTGGGCGGGTCGACCTTGGCCAAGGCCGACAACGGCACCATCTCACTGGTCAGCGGCGAGCGCAGGTAGAAATAATTGAGGCTTTCGGCTTTGCCGCGTTGCTGGCTGTCGAGTTCCAGCACCACTTGGTACTGGTTGATCTCGGTCTGGAACTCGTTGATCTGGCGCTGGCCGAACGCGTCATACAACGCCTGGTCGACATCGGTGGCGGTCAGGCCGAAGCGCGCGGCGGCCTGACGGTCGATGCTGATGTGGGTAATGCTGCCGCCCAGTTGCAGGTCGTTGGACAGGTCGCGAAACGCCGGGTTGGCGCGCAGTTTTTCGGTGAGACGCTGGGTCCAGGTATTCAGTGTCGGGCCGTCGTTGCTCTTGAGCACGTATTGGTACTGGGCGCGGCTGGGGCCGGAGCTGAGGTTGATGTCCTGGCCGGCGCGCAAGTACAGCACGATGCCCGGCACCTTCGCCAGTTTCGGGCGGATGCGGTCGATGAACTGGCTGGCGGACACATCGCGATCGCCGCGGTCTTTCAGGGCGATCCAGAAGCGGCCGTTGGCGATGGTCTGGTTGCTGCCGGTGACGCCCACCGAATGGGAAAAGTCCGCCACCGCCGGGTCATTCTTGACGATCTCGGCCAGGGCCTTGTGCTTGGCGACCATGTCCGGGTACGACACATCGGCCGCCGCCTCGCTGGTGCCGAGCACGAAGCCGGTGTCCTGCACCGGGAAGAAACCCTTGGGGATGAACACGTAGCCGACCACCGCCAGCGCCAGCGTGACCACGAAGATCGCCAGCATGCTGCGTTGATGGGCCAGGGCGCGGCGCAGGTTGCGTGCATAACCGGCCAGCAGGCGTTCGCTGAAACTAGGCTTGGCGTTGGCCGGATGGGTCGGGGCGCGCATGAACAGCGCCGCCAGGGTCGGCGCCAGGGTCAGCGAGACCACCACCGAAATCAGGATGGTCGAGGTCGCCGTCAGCGCGAACTCCTTGAACAAGCGCCCGACCACGCCGCCCATGAACAGCAGCGGAATAAACGCCGCCACCAGCGAAAAGCTGATGGACACCACGGTAAAGCCAATCTCGCCGGCGCCCTTGATCGCCGCTTCGCGCTTGCCCAGTCCGGCTTCGAGATGGCGGTGAATGTTCTCCACCACCACGATCGCATCGTCCACCACAAAGCCCACGGAGATGACGATCGCTACCAGGGTCAGGTTGTTCAGGCTGAAGCCCATCAGGTACATCAAGGCGAAACTGGCGATCAGCGACACCCCGAGCACGCTGGACACAATCAACGTCGCCGACAACTGGCGCAGAAACAGCGCCATCACCGCCACCACCAGCAACACGGCGATCAGCAGGGTCACTTCCACTTCATGCAGGGAGGCGCGGATGGTCTTGGTGCGGTCGCTCAGCACACTGACCTGCACCGACGCCGGCAACATGGCCTGCAGGCGCGGCAGTTCCGCTTGAATGCGGTCGACGGTCTCGACGATGTTCGCGCCGGGTTGGCGCGAGATCACCAGGTTGACCCCCGGTGTATCGCCGGACCACGCCTGTACGTAGGCGTTTTCCGAACCGTTGATGACTTTGGCGATGTCGCGCAGTTGAACTGGCGCGCCATTCTTGTAGGACACGATCAGTTGGGCGTAGTCCTCAGGCTGAAACAACTGGTCGTTGGTCGACAGGGTCGACACGCTGTTCTCCCCGTAGATCGCGCCTTTGGCCAGGTTCAGGCTCGACTGCTGGATCGCCAAGCGGATGTCGGCCAGGGTCAGGCCGATGGCCGCGAGTTTGTCGGGCGACGCCTGCACGCGAATCGCCGGGCGTTGCTGGCCGGTGATGTTGATCTGGCCGACGCCGTCGATCTGGCTGATCTGCCGTGCCAGCAGGGTTTCCACGTAATCGCTCAGCTCAGTGCTGGGCATGCTGGCGGAACTGACGCTGAGGATCAGCACCGGGCTGTCCGCCGGGTTGACCTTTTTCCAGGTCGGCAGGTTCGGCATATCGCTGGGCAGCTTGCCGGAGGCGGTGTTGATCGCCGCCTGGACTTCCTGGGCGGCGGTGTCGATGCTCTTGTTCAGGGTGAATTGCAGGGTCAAGAGGCTGGAGCCCAAGGCGCTGCTGGAGGTCATCTGGGTCATGCCGGGGATGGCGCTGAATTGCACCTCCAGGGGCGTGGCCACCGACGAAGCCATGGTGTCCGGGCTGGCGCCGGGCAGTTGCGCGGTGACCTGGATCGTCGGAAATTCCGCTTCCGGCAGCGGCGCGATGGCCAGTTGCGGGAAGGCAATCAGCCCGAGCAACACCAGGGCAAAGGTCAGTAACAGGGTCGCGACCGGGTGGTCGACGCACCAGGCCGACGGCGAGCGGCTGCCGTTCATGGTTGCACCTTGGCGTCGAGGGTCTGGATCACTTGCGGCGGCTCTTTGAGCACCTCGACCTGAGCGCCGGCCTTGAGCCGCGACTGGCCGTCGCTGACCAGCACATCACCGGCCTGTACGCCCTTGATGATCGTCACATCGCTGTTCTGGTAGGTGACCTGCACCGGCACCACCTCCACCTTGTCGCCGTTGACCCGGTACACAAAGTGCGCATCCAGGCCACGTTGCACCACGGTCGGCGGCACCACCAGGGCGTTCTTGTCGAGGCCGGTCTGGATCTTGATGGTCACCAGTTGCCCCGGCCACAGGCGCTGCGTGGCGTTGTTGAACTCGGCCTTGGCGCGCAGGGTGCCGGTGGTGGAACTGATCTGGTTGTCGATCAGGCTCAAGTGGCCTTCGCCGAGCAGGTCGCCGGTCTGGCCGTCGGTGTCGGCGCCGAGGTACGCGTCGACGCTGGCTGGGGCGGGTGCCGCGATCAGGCCCTGCAAGGTGGGCAGCATCTGTTGCGGCAGGGAAAATTCGACGGCAATCGGGTCGATCTGCGTCACCGAGAACAGGCCCTGGGCATCGCTCATGCGCAGGAAGTTGCCTTCATCCACCGTGCGAATACCCACGCGGCCGCTGACCGGTGAGCGAATCTGAGTGTAGGAAAGCTGCACCTTTTCCGCATCAATCGCGGCCTGATTGCCCTGGGCGGTGGCCTTGAGCTGGTTGACCAGGGCTTGCTGCTGGTCATAGGTCTGCTTGGACACGCCGTCGTCGACACTCAATGCCTTGTAGCGCTGGAGGTTGATCAGCGCCACTTGCAGTTGCGCCTGGTTTTCTCCCAACAGCGCCTTGGCCTGGTCGAGGCTGGCGCGGATCGAGCGGTCATCGATGGTCGCCAACAGATCCCCGGCCTTGACCCGCTGGCCTTCCTTGACCAGCAATTGGGTGAGGATGCCGTCGACCTGCGGGCGGATCACCACGCTGTGCAACGACAGCACCGTCCCAATGCCGCTGACGAAACGCGGGATGTCCTGTTGCGCCACGCTCACTACCCGTACCGGGATCGCCGTCGGCGCCGCCAGTCTGGTTTTGGCCGGTCGCGTCAGGGCCCAGGCTGCAATCGCCAGCACCAGCAGGACACCCACGATCAGGGCAGTTTTTCGTTTAATTTGCATGGGGGTGAGGCGCCAGGGCAAAGGAACGGAAGAGTGAGGTGTCTTTATAGCCCGTCAACCCGGTCAGCAAGGTGACCGCTAACTGACAGCGCTGTCAGTAAACGCCGACCATTCGTACGGGCAGTGGTTAAAGATCCGAAGGGCGCAGGTATACTGCGCGCCAGTGTGGGCCGCAAGCTGGCCCCGCATCATTTTTTTGCATGCTCCGGAGCTTCCATGACTTCCCCGACACATCCCCCTGTTGAAGCGGCCGACCTCGTCGATCCGGCCAGCGCCGAAGGCGTTGAAAAAGCCGAGATCCCGGCGTTTAAGTTTCCGTTCAAACCGGGTGAACTGGCCGAGGCCAAGAATGCCGCGCAGCCTTGGTACAAGAATGGCGCCAAGAACGGGCACACCAAGTCCCCAGGCATGGCGCCGCCGGGCACCCGTCGTTCGATGGGTAAACGCTGAGAGTAATACGTCGTACGCTGTGTCGGCTATGCCCTACAACGTCCGCTGATATTTCTGATTGTAGAGCCACGACCGTTTCTTGAAAGCTTGCACAGCCTCCGCTGCGCCCCGGCTTTTTCCGCCGGGGTGGGATGGCTGAGGCTGGACTTTCCGGAAAAGGACGTTTCCTGTGGCTCTGATACACATTTGTGCAGTGCTCGCGTTATTGCTGTCGGTTGATAGCGTTGCCGCCAGTGATCCACCACGGCGTGAAATTCGCTTCGCCGTTGCTGCGCAATTCTCCCCGTTCCAGAGCCGCAACCCGCAAGGGCAACTGGTCGGCCTGAACATCGACCTGGGTAACGCGCTGTGCGTGCAGTTGAATGTGCGCTGTACCTGGGTCGATCAGGTGCTGGTGGAAAATTTCCCGGCCCTCGAGGCCCGGCAATTCGACGCAATCATGGGCATGGCGCCCACGTCGATACGTCGGCGCTGGGTGAACTTCACCGATGAACTCTATCCGTTCACTACGCGCCTGGTCGCCCACAGAACATCAGGCCTGATGCCGACCGTGCGCTCGCTCAAGGGCAAGCGTGTCGGGGTGTTGCTGGGCAGTAATCGCGAAGCCTTCGCCCATGCGCAGTGGGCGCCCAAGGGCGTTATCGTCAAGAGCTTCTGGCTCAATGACGAACTGATTCGCAGCCTGGTGGCGGGGGATATCGATGCGACCCTGCAAGGCACTGTGGAAATTCGCGAGGCACTGCTCGATACCGTCGATGGCCAGGACTTCGACTTCCTCGGCCCCGCCATTTCGGCCGAGCTATTGGGCAGCGGCGTGGCAATCGCGGTGCGCAAGCCCGATACGGCCCTGCGCAATGCCCTCAACTGCGCCCTTGAACAACTGATGCAAAGCGGCGAATACCAGCGGATCATTCAGCCCTACCGCCTGGATGCAGTCCCCGCTGCGCCAAAAGACTAGGCTGTGCGCAGCGGAATAAACGCATAGTTGGCCGGCACCTCGGTGGCAAGCTGTGCCCCCGCATCCAGCAACTGCTCGGCGATGTCCATCCCGGACACATGAAACACCCACTCATTTGCCACGCAAGGCTGGCTCGCCGTCCGTTCGATCGCCTGGGCAAAGGCATCCATCTGCGGCAGGTACGCAGTAAAACCATCGCCCTTGAGTGCTGTGGTGCGAATCCCCAGTTGGGCGCACACCGCTTCTTTGGTCTGCACATCGTCGCGGTCGGCCTGGCGTGAGCGGCGGATCAATTCAGCCAGTTCCTCATTCAGCAGTTCGCCGCCGGCAATCAACACCGGGCCCTGTTCCCACGACTCCGGCGGGCATTCCTTGGCGGCAGGGTTCAACGGGATGTGCGGGTTGATCTCCATCGGATAGATGCGGCAGACCAACGGCCGGCTCTCATAGATGCGGCACAGGTTGTCTTCGTCAAGATTCCGGCAGCGTCCGGGGTTGTAGGCGGCAAAGGTGATGGCCACGAATGCCTGGGTCGTACCGCTGGGTACCACCACCGAACGGCGTTCGGCATGCTCGCGTTGTTGCAGGGGCAGGCCGAGGCCGTTGCCGAGAAAACCTTCCACCAGAACGATCACGCTGCCGCCGTCAGCCGCCCATTGGCGGGCTTCTTCGAGGGTCAGGGGCACATGGTGGTCGGTGCAGCATTTGCCACAACCGACGCAGGAAAAATGAGTGTTCATGGCAGATCTGTCACCAGGCTAGGTCAGAGGGCACGCTCGAACGGTGACGGGTTTTCACCTCTTTTCAGCGTTCTAGGGCACTGAAAGCAAGTTGTGCGCCAGTGCCCGTCAGTCCTCGGTGACCGCATCGCGCAGCACAAACACCATGCCGGCGCTTTCATAGAGCTGCAGGGCGCGTCGGTTGCTTTCCAGGACCTTGAGGTCCACATAGGGCTCGCCGCGCTGTTTGAACACCTGGAAGGCGTGCAGCAACAAGGCGCGGCCCAGCCCCTGACCCTGGACGCAGGGATGGACGGCGAGGTTCTTGATGAAGGCGCTGGTCCAGCACTGGGCCACGCCGAGGATGCCTTCGGCATTGCTCGCCACCAGGCACAGCGTGGGGTCGAACTCGGCATCGGTCACGAACTGCTGCCGCCAGGTTTGCAGGTTGGCGACGCGGCCGCCGCCTTGTGCCTGGGTCATGCACAACACCGCATGAATCGCCGGGGCCCATTCGTCGCGGTAGTGATCCAGCTGTGTCCCGGCCGGCCACTGCGGCGCGGGCAGGTCACGGGTGAGGTCGCGGCGTAGCAGTTGGAAATACTCGGTCACCGGTTACAGGCCCTTTTGCGCCACGGTCTGGGCGGCCACCACCAGGCATTTGGTCAGCTCGGGTGAGGAGAATTTGGTCAGCACGGCGTCGGCCCCAGCCACACGCGCTTTTTCGCTGTTCATCGCGCTGTCCAGGGAGGTGTGCAACAGCACGTAGAGGTCCTGGAAGTCGGGGGTTTCGCGCAGGGTGCGGGTGAGGGCGTAACCGTCCATTTCGGACATTTCGATGTCCGACACCACCACGTTGATTTGCCCGGCAGTGCCCTGCAACTCCAGCAATACGTCGATGGCTTCCTTGGCGCTGCGCGCGGTGTGGCAGGTCAGGCCCAGGTTACGCAGGGTGTGTACCGACTGCTGCAAGGCGACCTGGCTGTCATCCACCACCAGGATGCGCGCATTGCCCAGCACTTCGGCCTCTTCCATGGTCAAGTCGGTCGGCGCCATTTCAATCGGCGCCGGGGCGATGGCGTGGATGACTTTTTCGATATCCAGCACCTGCACCAGGCCACCTTCCACCTGGGTGACCCCGGTGATAAACGAGCGGTTACCGCCGGCGCCGAAGGGCGGCGGGCGGATATCGGTGGTCAGGCAATGCACGATCTTGCTCACCGCCTGCACATGCAGGCCCTGTTTGGAGCGGCTGACGTCGGTGACGATCAGGCAACCGCCGTCCGGGTCCGCCAACGGCATTTCGCCGAGGGCGCGACTCAGGTCGATCACCGACAGCGAGGTGCCGCGCAGCATGGCGATGCCTTTGACGTGGGGATGGGACTCCGGCAGCTTGGTCAGCGGCGGGCAGGGAATAATTTCGCTGACTTTCAGTAGGTTAATGGCCATCAACTTGCCGCTGCGCAAGGTAAAGAGCAGAAGCGAGAGTGAGTCTGCGCGGGCTTTAGTGGTGGACATAAAAACCTTCTGTGGATCAGGGGTGATCATCTATGGAAGGTTATCGACTTCATCGGCCCAGGCTTTAGGGGCATGCGCCGATGAAGTCGGCTTATCTCAGCCCTTCCACACCTGTGGGTTGACCAGATCCTGCGGGCGTTGGCCGAGCAGGGCGCTGCGCAGGTTGTCCAGGGCACGGTTGGCCATGGCTGCGCGGGTTTCATGGGTCGCCGAGCCGATGTGCGGCAAGGTCACCGCATTGCTCAGTTGGAACAGCGGCGACTCGGCCAGCGGTTCCTTTTCATACACGTCCAGCCCCGCCCCGCGAATACGCTGGGTTTGCAGGGCTTCGATCAGGGCCGGTTCGTCGACCACCGGGCCGCGGGAAATATTGATCAGGATCGCGCTGGATTTCATCAGCCCCAGCTCGCGATGGCTGATCAGGTGCCGGGTCTTTTCGCTCAACGGCACCACCAGGCAGACGAAATCCGCTTCAGCCAGTAACTGATCCAGGCTGCGCATCTGCGCACCCAGTTCCTGTTCCAGCGCGGTCTTGCGGCTGTTACCGCTGTACAGAATCGGCATGTTGAAGCCCAGGCGTCCGCGACGGGCCACGGCGGCGCCGATATTGCCCATGCCGACGATGCCCAGTGTCTTGCCATGTACGTCGCCGCCGAACAACGACGCGCCGACGCTGGCTTTCCACTGGCCGGCCTTGGTCCATGCGTCCAGCTCGGCGACCCGGCGTGCGCTGCTCATCAGCAGGGCGAAGGCCAGGTCGGCGGTGCTTTCGGTGAGGACGTCGGGGGTGTTGGTGAGCATGATCCCGCGTTCGTTGAGGTACGCCACGTCATAGTTGTCGTAGCCCACCGACACGCTGGACACCACTTCCAGTTGGCTCGCGCCTTCGAGCTGCGCGCGGCCCAGCTTGCGACCCACGCCGATCAGACCGTGGGCGTGGGGCAGGGCTTCGTTGAACTGTGCGTTGATGTCGCCCAGCTTGGGGTTGGGCGCGATCACCTCGAAATCCTGTTGCAGGCGTTCGATCATTTCCGGGGTGACGCGGCTGAAGGCGAGGACAGTCTTTTTCATTGCAGGCGGGCTCATCGACTACGGAAGAATGCCAAGCAAGCTAACATTCCTGCCGGCAATTGTCAGGATACCGTTGAACCCCTGTGGTAGGGGGCTTGCTCCCGATAGCAGTGTGTCAGCCAATACATGCATGACTTCATTACCGCTATCGGGGGCAAGCCCCCTCCCACATTTTTGACCGAGTCCAGCTTCCAGGATCAGGTTGGTTATAAGGCCGCGCCTAAGAGCAAGAGCAAGAGCCAAATGAGTTCTATCTGATCCATGGAGATCCAAATGTGGGAGGGGGCTTGCCCCCGATAGCAGTGTGTCAGCCAATACATGCATGACTTCACTACCGCTATCGGGGGCAAGCCTCCTCTCACATTTTTGACCGAGTCCAGCTTCCAGGATCAGGTTGGTTATAAGGCCGCTCCTAAGAGCAAGAGCCAAATGAGTTCTATCTGATCCATGGAGATCCAAATGTGGGAGGGGGCTTGCCCCCGATAGCAGTGTGTCAGCCAATACATGCACGACTTCATTACCGCTATCGGGGGCAAGCCCCCTCCCACATTTTTGACCGAGTCCAGCTTCCAGGATCAGGTTGGTTATAAGGCCGCGCCTAAGAGCAAGAGCAAGAGCCAAATGAGTTCTATCTGATCCATGGAGATCCAAATGTGGGAGGGGGCTTGCCCCCGATAGCAGTGTGTCAGCCAATACATGCATGACTTCATTACCGCTATCGGGGGCAAGCCCCCTCCCACATTGGATCGCTATCGTCTGGCAGAAATCAGTTCGCCATGCGCACGCCGCCCAGGCTGCCGCTCAACTCATACGCGACCAACTCAGCCTGATGCGCCGCGAGAATTTCCGGCAGCGAACCGCGCAGGTATTCCACCCAGGTCTTGATCTTCGCATCCAGGTACTGACGCGACGGGTAAATGGCGTACAGGTTCAGTTCCTGGGAGCGGTAGTTGGGCATCACCCGCACGAGCGTGCCGTTGCGCAGGCCTTCGATGGCGGCGTACACCGGCAACAGGCCGACGCCCATGCCGCTGGTGATGGCGGTTTTCATCGCATCGGCCGAGTTCACCAGGAACGGTGACGTGTTGATCGCGACACTTTCCTGGCCGTCGGGGCCGTTGAAGCTCCACTTGTCCAGCAGGACCACCGGGCTGACCAGGCGCAGGCAGGCGTGGTTGAGCAAATCGTGGGGCCGTTGCGCGCAGCCTTTGGCCTTGACGTAGTCCGGCGACGCGCAGGCGATGCTGTAGGTGATGCCCAGGCGCTGGGACACGAAGCCCGAGTCCGGCAGTTCGCTGGCCAGCACGATGGACACGTCGTAGCCCTCATCGAGCAAGTCCGGCACGCGGTTGGCCAGGGTCAGGTCGAAGGTCACGTCCGGGTGAGTGCGGCGGTAGCGCGCAATGGCGTCGATGACGAAATGCTGGCCGATACCGGTCATGGTATGCACTTTCAATTGGCCGGAGGGGCGCGCGTGGGCGTCACTGGCTTCGGCCTCGGCTTCCTCGACATAGGCCAGGATTTGCTCGCAGCGCAATAAATAGCGTTTACCTGCTTCCGTGAGCGCAATGCGACGGGTGGTGCGGTTGAGCAAGCGGGTTTGCAGATGGGCCTCAAGGTTGGAGACCGCGCGCGAGATGTTGGCGGTGGTAGTGTCCAGTTGTGCGGCGGCGGCGGTGAAGCTGCCGGCTTCGGCCACGCAACTGAACGCGCGCATGTTTTGCAAAGTGTCCATGGGGTGTTCTCAAGGGAGATGGCAAATTGTGACAGAAAGTTACGTAGACCAGTGATCCCTACGAAGGGATTATCGCCTGAACGGTAATAAAGATTCACAGGAATACCAGCTTATCGCCATTCCCCTTGCGTCCTAGAATTGTGCCACCTACCCCGCATCACCCACCTCAGGAATTCGCAGCAGTGCCGCGTCGCATCAGCAGAGAGCTGAAGACTCTCAGTGTTTGGGCCTTATCGTTAGCAATCAGCGGCTGCATCGGAACCGGAGGAATCGCCCCCCAAGACCAGGCCCTCAACGCCAATATCCTGGCCACCGACGAGGCGATTCAGAGCGCCGCCCGGGACGCCCACTGGCCCACCGCACAATGGTGGCAGGCCTACGGCGATCCGCAACTCAACCGTTGGGTCGAACTCGCCACCCACGACAGCCCGAGCATGGCCATGGCCGCCGCACGTGTGCGTGAAGCGCGGGCGATGGCTGGGATTGCCGAGTCGGCCGAGTCGTTGCAGATCAACAGCGACACCACCCTCAAGCGCCACAACTGGCCGAACGATCAGTTCTACGGCCCGGGTGCATTGAGCGGTTCCAACACCTGGGACAACAATACCTCCCTGGGTTTCAGCTACGCCCTCGACTTGTGGGGCCGTGAAAGCAACGCCACCGAGCGTGCCGTCGACCTGGCGCACATGAGCGCGGCCGAAGCACGCCAGGCCCAGCTCGAACTGCAGAACAACGTGGTGCGCGCCTACATCCAGCTGTCGCTGCATTACGCCAACCGCGATATCGTCGCGGCCACGCTGGCCCAGCAACAGCAGATTCTCGATTTGGCGAATAAGCGCCTGAACGCGGGCATCGGTACGCATTTCGAAGTAAGCCAGGCCGAAACCCCGTTGCCCGAGACCCATCGCCAGCTCGATGCCCTGGACGAAGAGATCGCCCTGAGCCGTAACCAGTTGGCGGCATTGGCGGGCAAAGGCCCGGGCGAAGGCGCGCACCTGCAACGTCCGACCTTATCCCTCGGCGCGCCGCTTAAATTGCCGTCCAGCTTGCCCGCGCAATTGCTCGGCCAGCGCCCGGACGTGGTCGCCAGCCGTTGGCAGGTGGCAGCGCAGGCGCGTGGCATCGATGTCGCGCACGCCGGCTTCTACCCCAACGTCGATCTGGTCGGCAGCCTCGGCTACGTGGCCACCGGCGGCGGCATGCTGGGTTTTCTGACCGGCAAGAAATTCAACTACAACGTCGGCCCGGCCATCACCCTGCCGATCTTCGACGGCGGCCGCCTGCGTTCGGAACTGGGTGAAGCCAGCGCCGGCTATGACGTCGCCGTGGCGCATTACAACCAGACCCTGGTCAACGCACTCAAGGGCATCAGCGACCAGTTGATCCGTCGCGAATCCATGGATAAGCAACAGGGCTTCGCCGCGGAATCGGTGGCCTCGGCGCAGAAAACCTACGACATCGCGATGATCGCCTACCAGCGCGGCCTCACGGACTACCTCAATGTGCTGAACGCCCAGACCCTGCTGTTCCGCCAGCAGCAGGTCGAGCAACAGGTGCAGGCCGCGCGTCTGACGGCCCATGCCGACCTGGTGACCGCCCTGGGCGGGGGGCTTGGCGCTGGCAACGATGTTCCGCAAGATACCAAGACTGCCCCGAGCAAGACCCCGGCGGCGCTCGCCGTGTTTGATCACTGAGTAGGATTTAATGACTCCCTTGCCTGCACCGCTGCGCTGGCTGCATTCCCTTGAGTGGCGCCGTGGCTTTTTCGACTGGGCACGCAGTGACGGCGTGACCTGGGTGTACATCTTCAAGGTGCTGATCGCCGCGTTCGCCACGCTGTGGCTGGCCATGCGCCTGGAACTGCCGCAACCGCGCACCGCGATGATCACCGTGTTTATCGTGATGCAACCGCAGAGCGGCCAGGTGTTCGCCAAGAGCTTTTATCGCTTCCTCGGTACCTTGGCAGGGTCGGCGGTGATGGTGTTTCTGATCGCCTTGTTTGCGCAGAACACCGAGCTGTTCCTCGGCTCGCTGGCGGTGTGGGTGGGTATCTGCACCGCCGGCGCCACGCGCAACCGCAACTTTCGCGCGTATGGGTTTGTGCTCGCCGGTTACACCGCCGCGATGGTCGGCCTGCCGTCCCTGGCCCACCCGGACGGAGCGTTTATGGCGGCTGTGTGGCGGGTGCTGGAAATTTCCCTGGGGATTCTCGTCTCCACGCTGGTCAGCGCAGCGATCCTGCCGCAGACCTCCAGTGCGGCCATGCGCAACGCGCTGTACCAGCGGTTTGGCGTATTCGCGCTGTTCGTCACCGACGGCTTGCGTGGGCGCAGCCAGCGCGAGAACTTCGAAAGCACCAACGTGCGCTTTATCGCCGAAGCGGTGGGCCTGGAAGGCCTGCGCAGCCTCACCGTGTTCGAAGACCCGCACATGCGTCGGCGCAACGGCCGGCTCAGCCGCCTCAACAGCGAGTTCATGAGCATCACCACGCGCTTCAACGCCTTGCACCAGTTGCTCGAACGCCTGCGTGCCGATGCCGCGGACCACGTTGTCGCCGAAATCAAACCGGGCTTGCAGGACTTGGCCGAAGTGCTCGACGGGTTCTCCGGCCGCGCCCTCACCAGCCCCGACGCGGCGCGGTTGGTCACCCAGTTGAGCGTCTACAAGGACGGCTTGCCCGCCAAGGTCCGCCGCCTGCGAGCGATCTTCCAGGAAGGCAACCCGAGCGAAGCCGAGCAGCTGGATTTTCATACCGCCTACGAGTTGCTCTACCGCTTCGTCGATGACCTGCACAACTACGCGCAGACCCACGCCTCCCTGGCCGATCACAGCCATGCGCGGGAACAGTGGGACGAAACCTTCATCCCCAAAACCAACTGGCTGGCCTGCATGGCCTCGGGGGTGCGGGCGTCGTTCATCCTGATCGTACTCGGCAGCTACTGGGTGGCGACCGCCTGGCCCAGCGGCGCGACCATGACCATGATCGCCGCCGCCACCGTCGGCCTGTCCGCCGCCACGCCGAACCCCAAACGCATGGCGTTCCAGATGGCGTGCGGCACCTTGATCGGGGCGTTGGTGGGCTTCGTCGAAATGTTTTTCGTGTTTCCCTGGATCGACGGCTTTCCGCTGCTGTGCGTGATGCTCGCGCCGGTGATCATCCTCGGTGCCTTCCTCGCCTCACGCCCGCAATACGCCGGGGTCGGCGTGGGCCTGCTGATCTTTTTCAGCACCGGTTCGGTGCCGGACAACCTCACGGTCTACAACCCCTACACCTTCATCAACGACTACATCGCCATGATCATCGGCATGCTGGTGTGCGCGGCGGCGGGTGCGATCATCCTGCCGCCCAACAGTCGCTGGCTGTGGCGCCGTCTGGAACAGGACCTGCGCGAGCAAGTGGTGTACGCGATCAGCGGCAAGCTCAAGGGGCTGGCGTCGAGTTTCGAAAGCCGCACCCGCGACCTGCTGCACCAGGCCTACGGCCTTGCCGTCGGCCAGCCGCAAGTGCAACGCAACCTGCTGCGCTGGATGTTCGTGGTGCTGGAAGTCGGCCACGCGATCATCGAACTGCGCAAGGAGCAGGCGATCCTGCCAGTCCACCCGGCCTATGCCGAATCCCAGCCCTGGCGCCAGGCGATCCGGGTGATGGGCCGCTCACTGGTGCGCCTGTTCCTGCAACCCAGCGCCAGCAATCTGGAGCGCGGGCTGATCGCCGTCGACCACGCGATCAGCCGCGTGCAGGCCACCGACGAACCCTTCGCGCCGCACTTTGACACCTCGGCCCTGCGCCGGGTGAAAAGCTACCTGCACTTTATCCGTACTTCGCTGCTGGACCCGCAATCGCCGCTGGCGGCCTACAAGCCCCAAGGCGCGCTTATGTTGAAAGGAGCTGGGCATGCCTCGTGAAATCGCGTTCCACGGCATTTACATGCCGACCATGACCCTGATGTTTTTGATCGCGGCGGGGTTGGCCTGGGCGCTGGACCGCTTCCTGGCCGGGTTCGACCTGTACCGTTTTTTCTGGCACCCGGCGTTGCTGCGCCTGAGCCTGTTCGTTTGCCTGTTCGGCGCCCTGGCGCTGACCGTCTACCGTTGAGAATGCCCCGATGAAAAAGTTTTTCAGCCTGCTCGCGACCTTGCTGGTACTGGCTCTGGCGATCTGGATTGGCCGCACGCTGTGGGTGCATTACATGGAAACGCCCTGGACCCGCGACGGCCGCGTGCGCGCCGACATCATCAACGTCGCCGCCGACGTCACCGGCGAAGTGGTCGATGTGCCGGTGCGTGACAACCAGTTGGTGAAAAAGGGCGACCTGCTGATGCAGATCGACCCCGAGCACTACCGCCTCGCCGTCAAACAGGCGCAAGCCCTTGTGGCATCACGCAAAGCCACCTGGGAAATGCGCAAGGTCAACGCCCACCGCCGCGCCGACCTCGACGCGCTGGTGATCTCCAAGGAAAACCGCGACGATGCCAGCAACATCGCCGACTCGGCCATGGCCGACTACCAGCACGCACAGGCACAACTGGAAGCCGCTGAACTGAATTTGAAACGCACTCAAGTCGTGGCGGCCGTCGACGGCTACGTCACCAACCTCAACGTGCATCGCGGTGACTACGCGCGCATCGGCGAAGCCAAGATGGCCGTGGTCGATATGAACTCGTTCTGGGTCTACGGCTTCTTTGAAGAAACCAAACTGCCCCACGTCAAAGTCGGTGATAAAGCCGATATGCAGTTGATGAGCGGCGAAACCCTCAAGGGCCATGTGGAAAGCATCTCCCGCGGCATCTACGACCGCGACAACCCCGAGAGCCGCGAGCTGATCGCCGACGTGAACCCGACCTTCAACTGGGTGCGCCTGGCCCAGCGCGTGCCGGTGCGGATTCATATTGATGAAGTGCCGGAGGGGGTGTTGTTGGCGGCCGGCATCACCTGCACGGTGATCGTCAACCAAACGCCGAACTAAAAGGTGGGAGGGGCGGTGCGACGATTCGACTTGCCCCCTCCCACAATTGACCGCGTTAAGCCTTGATAAATGTCTCATGCAGATGGCGCCATAGCAGCGCGCCACTGGCCTGCTTCTCGAACACCACGGTGGCACGTCGATCAGTCCGGGTGCCGCTGTCATCGACCTGGTGTTCGCGGTACGTCACCGTGGCACCGCGCGCATGGCGGTCAATCCCGGTCATTTCACTCAAGGTGATTTTCAACCCCGGGCGCATGCCGCCCAGGCGAGTGAACAGGGCATTGACCCCCGCCGCATTGACCCGGGTGCCGGTGGCGGGGGCGACCATGCTGAACTCGGGTGAGAAGCGCGCCAGCAAATTGTGCAAGGTGCCCTCGGGCGCAACCCCGGCAAACCATTGTTCGATCTCGACGTGGGTCTGGATCACTTCTTCGAAAAAGTCGCTGTAGTCGATCATTTATAAACTCCCATTCAAACCAAAGCGTCGCTTCAACACTTTTTCCAATAATCCTTTGGGCAGTAACGCCGCCATCAACGGCAGCGCTCGACTGCCGTTGCCCGCGCGTAATAACCGCGGCGGTGTTGGTTGTTGCACGGCTTTCAGGACGTGGTTGGCAAATTGGCTGGCCGGTGTCGGGTTGTCCTGGGAGGCCTGGGAGCGCGCGCGGATACCGTCGCGCAACGGCCACCACGGCGACTGCTCATTGATCAACAACTCAGCCTGGGCTCCGGCGTTTTTTGCAAAACGCGTATTGATGGCGCCGGGTTGCACTTCCATCACCCGCACGCCAAACGGCGCCAGCTCCATGCGCAGTGCATCGCTCAAGGCATGCACGGCTGCCTTGGAGGCGCAGTAGGCACCGGCGAACGGCGTGACCAGCACCCCGGAAACGCTGCCGATATTCACCACCAGGCCTTTACCGCGACGCAGTGCGGGGAACAGCGCCTGGGTCACGCCGACGATGGAAAATACGTTGGTCTCGAACTGGCGCTGTATCGCCTCGGTGCCGCCGTCGAGCAACGGGCCCATGGCGCCGTAGCCGGCGTTGTTGATCAGCACATCCAGCTCGCCCCACTGCTCGGCCAGGTGTTGCAAGGCCGCGCTGTCGTTGACGTCCAGTTGCACCGCGTTAAAGCCGGCGGCGGACAAGTGGGCGACGTCTTCCGGTTGGCGGGCGCTGGCCCACACGTTGAAGCCGGCGGATTTGAAGGCCTCGGCCAAGGCGCGGCCAATACCACTGGAACAACCGGTGATGAGTACGTTGGGCATGGATCAGTCCTTTGTCAGTCCGAGAAGCTGCCTTGCACATGCTCGGCGCGAAATTCCAGGGTTTGCGGGCGGTAGCCAGAGCGTAGCGGCGGGGTGGGCAGGCAATCGTCCCAGGTGGCGCCGGCCTGCAACTCGCCGGGGCCGCGATAGCGCGGGGCGGCGTAGACGTTGTCGGCCAGGTTGACCGTGTCGCCCGGCGCATAGGCGGCGACGCGCCAGCGCAGTTCGGTCAGCGGTACGTTGTTGCCGTTGTTCAGGGTCAGTTTCAGTGGGCGATCGGCGGGGCAGTCCTGTGGGGCGAAGGTGATGCGCAGCTCCAGGCGCGCCAGTTGCGACGCTTCGCGATTGTCCAGCCACACCACCCACACCGCGACCAGGCCCAGGCCGACCGCAGCGGCCAGCGACACCGGCAGTGCCTTGGCCGGGTAGCGCAGCAACAGGACCAGCCAGGTGATGATCAGTAGAACGCCGAAAAACATGGAGACCACCTCGAGTAGGGAACGAGCATCCTAACTTAAGCGTAGGTGGGATTGGCTACCTTGAGATGTTGGGTGGCTGGGCTGACGCCATCGGGGGCAAGCCCCCTCCCACATTTGGACCGAGTACATCATTTGGAATGCGGTCGAAGGTGGGAGGGGGCTTGCCCCCGATGAGGCCCTCAGCATCAGCGCAAAGCCCAAACAAAAAGCCCCCACCCAAGCCACTGCGGATAGGGGACGCAATGACCTGGGCGAGGGCTTCTTGTACGACTGTATTACTGCGCGATCGTTTTCACCGACACACCACGCTCAATCGGGGTCGAGCGACCGTAGATATCTTCAAACCGCTCGATATCGTCCTCACCCAAATAGCTGCCCGATTGCACTTCAATGATCTCCAACGGGATCTTGCCCGGGTTGCGCAGGCGGTGTACCGAGGCGATCGGGATGTAGGTGGACTGGTTCTCGCAGAGCAGGAACACGTTCTCGTCACAGGTGACTTCGGCGGTGCCGCTGACCACGATCCAGTGTTCGGCGCGGTGGTGGTGCATTTGCAGCGACAGGCACGCGCCCGGCTTGACCGAGATGTGCTTGACCTGGAAACGCCCGCCCATGTCGACCGAGTCGTAGGAGCCCCACGGACGGTAGACTTCGCAGTGGTTCTGGGTTTCGCTGCGGCCCTGTTCGTTGAGGGTGGCGACCATCTGCTTGACGCCCTGGACCTTGTCCTTGTGGGCAATCATCATCGCGTCCTTGGTTTCCACCACCACGATGTTGTCCAGGCCGATCACCGACACCAGTTTGCCGTTGCCGTGGATCATGCAGTTCTTGCTGTCCTGGATCACCACGTCGCCCTTGGTGACGTTGCCGTTGACGTCTTTATCGTTGACCGCCCACAGCGACGCCCAGCAGCCCACGTCGCTCCAGCCCGCGCTCAGCGGCACCACGCAGGCGCGTTGGGTTTTTTCCATCACGGCGTAGTCGATGGAATTGTCCGGGCAGCAGGCGAAGGTGGCGTCGTCGAAAGTCACGGTGTCGGCGTCTTGCTCGCTGCGTTCGAGGGTCAGTACGCAGGTGTCGTAGATGTCCGGATCGTGCTTTTTCAGCTCTTCGAGGAAGCGGCTGGCGCGGAACAGGAACATGCCGCTGTTCCAGAAATAACCGCCGCTTTTGACGAACTCGACGGCGCGTTTTTCATCGGGTTTTTCCACGAACTGTTGCACGCGGCTCACGCCTTCGGGCAACAGCGAGTCGTTGGTGGATTTGATGTAGCCATAACCGGTTTCCGGACGGGTCGCCGGTACACCGAACAGCACCATCTCGCCGCGCTCGGCGGCCACGGTGGCCAGGGCCAGGGCGCGTTGCAGGGCTTTCTGGTCGTCGATCACGTGGTCGGCGGGTAGCACCAGCATCAGCTCGTCGCGGCCTTCATTGACCAGCATCATCGCGGTCAGCGCCACGGCCGGCGCGGTGTTGCGGCCGAAGGGCTCCATCAGGATGCGCTGGGTTTCCAGCTTGCGCACGCTCAGTTGCTCGTTGACGATGAAACGATGGTCTTTGTTGCAGACCACGATGGGGGATTCCATGCCATCGAATACCAGGCGCTCCAGGGTTTGCTGGAACAGCGTGTGCTCGCCGGTCAGGGCCAGGAACTGTTTAGGAAACTGTTTACGGGAAAGCGGCCAAAGACGTGAGCCGCTACCACCGGAAAGGATTACTGGGATCATGCTGTTTCTCCTTGAATCGATTTGGGTCAGAGCTACGAAGGTTTGTCGTTTCACTCTTGTTTTTGTCTCGGGCCGGACTGACGCCCTGCTCCCACAGGGGCAGGGGTCAATTCGAAAATTTAATCAGCGGGTCGACACGGGGCGCTTGACCCACACTGGCGACAGGCTGCTGCCGGAACCGGTGACGTACAGCACCGCTGCTTCACCGCGCTCCAGGGCTACCGGCTTCACGTCGCCGACTTTCTTGTCGCCGTCGTACAGCGCCAGGCTGACTTTCACCGGGTTGATTTCGCGTTCGCCACGGCTCTTGGCGGCCACGGCCTTGACCACGTCGGTCTTGCCGTCAGCGGTTTTCAGGGTCAGGGCCCTGTCGCTGAGGTTCTGCACGCGCACCAGGGATTTCTGTTTGTTCTTGAACGGCGGCTCTTCGATCAGTTGGGGCTGACCGCTGCTGCTGTTGACCAGGGTGTAGTAATGGTCGGCGGCGAGTTTCACTGACACGGACTGGCTGCCGACCTTGGCGCTGTAGTCGCCGCCGGGCATAAAGCTGAAGTCGCTGCTGGCCAGCGGGGCCACTTCGCTCAGGTTGGTGCTGCCGACGGTGGCGCTGACTTCCTGGTTGGAGGCGTTGTAGACACGCACAAAGCTGGAGCCTTTTGGTGCGACAGGGCCGTACAAGGCCGCGTCACCGGCGAAGGCGGACATCGATACCAGGCTCATGCCGGCAGCCAGGGCCAGAGTCTTGGCGAGACGACGCGGAGTAGTAGTGAAAGTCATGTGAGTTACCTCTCTTTCAGTTTTGCGCCCGGTCGGGCGTCTCGGATTTTGGGTGTTTAGCTGGGGTGTTCAGTGCCATGTTCTGTTGGCGCGTACCGGCTTGTTTAAGCTGCGCAACCCACTGCGGGTCGGCATCGCCGATTTCGTTGTTCACGGGCAGATAACGTTCAGGAAACTCCCAGATCAGCACCTGCGGCGGGCTGTTCTTGAAGTCATCGCTTTTGAGGTAGCTGAGCATCGGCAGGATCGGGCCGTGGCCGTCTTCGGAGTAGTTGATGACATCGCTGCCCAGGGCTTGCTTGAGCGCGCCGACGAAGTTCCAGTTGGGGTTGGCGCTGTAGCTTGTGCCGACCAGTGCCACCGGGGTTTCGCTGTCGCTGAACAGCGCGTCGTCGCCTTTGGTTTCGGCCAGGCGCGTGACGCGTTTTTCCAGCGGCTCCTTGGGCGGCATCAGGTTTTCGAACAGCGGGTCCAGGGGCAGGAACAGACGCAGGTCGCCACTGTGCGGGGCGGTTGTCTCGGCCTCGGTGACAAAGCGCTGCGGCTCGCCGCTCAGTGGGGTTTTGTCGGTAATCGCTTTGGCCAGTTGCTTGGCGGCGATTTCGGCACCGTCCGGGGTCCAGTGGGTGTCGGTGCGCAGGAACACTTGCTTGCCGCCGAGCTTGGCCTGTTGCAGCGGGCCGAGCAGGTCAGGGGCGAGGATCTTGTCGGCGGCGACACGGGCGTGGAAGTCCTGGTACAGGTTGGCGTGGATGCTCGCCGGTTTCACCTCACCGAGGTGTTCCGGGTACAGGCGTACCTTGGCCGGAACGATCGCCATCACCAGTTGAATGCCTTGGGCCTTGAGCTGCTGGCGCACGCCTTCGACCAGGGCGTAGTTGCCCTCCAGGTTCTGGTCTTCGTTGACGGCGGGGTTGAATTCCTCGTCGCTGTACAACCAGTGATCGCGGCCCAGCACTACGCCAGGGCGGCCCTCGTTGAACAGCTTGTAGTCCAGCGCCGCCCACAGGTTGGTGCCAATGCGCTTGATTGGGAATTGGTCGTCGTAGTGGGTCTCGACGGCTTTGCTCCAGCGACCGTTGAGCACAGTCGCATCAGCATTGGTGCTGAAGCCGAAGAAACTGCGCATCGACCAGGCGCCCAGGGCCAGCAGCACCAAGAGAAACAGCGCGATATAGAGGACGCGAAATGAACGGGTCATGGTCGGCTTCCTCAGAATTGGAAGTAAAGGAACGGCGAGAAACTCTGCGCCGACAGTTTGAGAATCGACGCCACGAACAGCAGCAGCACCGCCGCGCGCATGGCGTAGCGTGGCCAGTCAGCGGTCCAGTAGGCCGGTTGTACGGCGGCGTCTTTACCGACGGTGAAACCTGGCTGGTGGATGCTGCCGGGGTCGTCGCCAGGCACTGCCTTGATCAGGCTCGGGTCGGCCGGCTTGGTTTTCTCGGCAGGGCGGTTGCGGTAGAAGTCGCGCAGGCCAAAGAACGCCAGGGTTGCGTAGGCCACCACCAGGGTTGCCACTTGCAGGCCGGTGAGGTTGGCCCGGTTGAGTTCCGACAGCGACCACTCGCCAAAGCTGAACATCGCGCCGTACATACGGCCGGCGACGTGCAGGTTTTCGGAACGGAAGATCACCCAGCCCATCACCACCAACAGGAAGGTGAAGGCCCAGCGCACCGGGTTGAAGCTGCGCGGCGAGGTGTTGAGGCCGATGGCTTTCTCGATTGCCAGCCACATGCCGTGCCAGGCGCCCCACACGATGTAAGTGATGTTCGCACCGTGCCACAGGCCACCGAGCAGCATGGTCAGGAACAGGTTGCGGTAGGTGGTCAGCGTGCCTTTACGGTTGCCGCCCAGGGTGATGTAAAGGTAGTCACGCAGCCAGGTCGACAGGCTGATGTGCCAGCGCCGCCAGAACTCGGTGATCGACTGGCTGATGTACGGCTGCTTGAAGTTTTCCATGAAGCGGAAACCCATCATCAAGCCCAGGCCGATGGCCATGTCGCTGTAGCCGGAGAAGTCGAAGTACAACTGCGCGGTGTAAGCCAGCGCACCGAGCCAGGCATCGCCGGTGGTGGGGTTTTGCAGGGCGAAACAATGGTCGGCCACCACCGCCAGGGTGTCGGCGATGAAGACCTTCTTGATGAAACCCTGCATGAACCGCGTACAGCCCTCGGAGAACTTGTCGAGGGTGTGGGTGCGGTTGTTGAACTGGTCGGCCAGGTCGCGAAAACGCAGCACGGGGCCGGCGATCAAGTGCGGGAAGATCGCCACGAACGCTGCAAAGTCGATGAGGTTGCGCGTGGCCGGGGTGTCGCCGCGATACACGTCGATGATGTAGCTGATGGACTCGAAGATGTAGAACGAGATCCCGATCGGCAACAGCACGTGGGTGAGGATGAACGGCTCCAGGCCCGCTGACTTCATCATCACGTTGATGCTGTCGACGCCGAAGTTGGCGTACTTGAAGTAGCCGAGGATGCACAGGTCGAGCACCACGCCCAGCAGCAGCCAGCGTTGGGCCGGCTTGGTGCGCACGCCGGCCGCACCGACCTTGAGGCCGATCCAGTAGTTCCACAGCGTGACGGCGGCGAACAGCGCCAGGAAGTCCACTCGCCACCAGGCGTAGAACACGTAGCTGGCCAGCAGCAGCAGCAGGTTGCGATAGCGTTGCCCGCTCAAGTAGTACAAGCCGAGAAAGATCGGCAAGAACAGAAACAGGAACACATTGGACGAGAAAACCATCCCGATCTCTCCACGTTTAACCAACAGTCAAGGGCCGGAGCCCCCCCAAACCCCCCCACGAATCCGGGGGGAGGTTGTATTGCATTCTCACTGTCGAAACCGGCTTCAAATAATGTGGGAGGGGGCTTGCCCCCGATGGCGGTGAATCAGTCACCGGATGCATCAGCTGATACACCCCTATCGGGGGCAAGCCCCTCCCACATTTTTAACTGCGTTTCGTCAGTTGCTTTTGTTGCCTTTCTCATGCGTCGGGTCGTAGACCTTGGTCAGGTCACCCCCGAGGCGGAAGGTCTTGAACGGCTGCATCCCATGTTTGCGCTCGAGCACATCCGGGGCACAGGTGTAGAGGCTGCAGAACGGCTCAAGCCAGGCAAATTTCATGTCTTCCTTGAGGTCCTTCATGTCCTGCTCTTTGCCGTTCTTCTGCTCGAAGATCTGCGGGTCTTTGACCCCGGCCAGCACCTTGTCGCCCAGGCGTTTGAGCGCGCCGTTGTTTTCCTGGCGCAGGTCCACCCCGTTGACCAGGGCAAAACTGGCGATCATCGACAGCGGTGGCAGGGCGTAGTTGTGGTACGACAGGGCGCGCTGCTGACGCTTCAATTCGTTCGGCAGGAAGCCTTGGTCGTCGATCTGGTTGACGCCGACCTTGTATTCCTTCACCGACCAATCAAACAGGTCGCGACGGTTGGTGGCGATGGATGTCGCCATCACCGACCAGGCGGCCCAGTAGGAGTGGTTGTTGGTTTTTTCCAGCGGCAGGTTGTCCCAGTCGCTCACCACCTGATCGGCCAGTCGGTTGAACCAGGCTTCGATCAGCTGCGATTCCTGCTGGTGGTTGGCCAGCGGGTGCGAGTCGGAGAACTTCAGGCGTACATAGGCCGAGGCCATGCTGCCCAGCGCCCATTTGCGCATGGATTTGCCGGTGTGGTTGAAGTCCTTGGACATCAACGCGTTTGCCCGAGCCCAAGTAGCCAGCCAGTTCAAGGTGCATTCCAACTGTTCCGGGCGACCGTCGCGCATGAACTGCATCACGCGCTTGCTGGTGTCTTTTTCCAGCGTGGTGATGTCGGCGGTGCTGTCGCGGAAGGCTTTTTCCGACTGCACGTTCAGCGTGGAGCGGGCCTTGTCCGAACCTTCGTACTTGCTGCGAAACTGCAGCGAGCCGGTGTAGGGCGTCGGCATCGCGTCGCAGCCGTCCTTGAAGTCGCCGGTCTTGAACGCCTCGATCGGTGCGAAGTAGCCCTGGGGCGGGCGCAACGGCGCGGCGGCGTTGACGGCACCTGCGAACATCGCCAGGCCCAGTAATGTAGGGATCAATAACTTCTGCATAGGTAACCTCATTGCCCGGTAGAGGCAGTCTGTTGACCACCGGCGGGGAATACGTTGCGTGTGCAAATTTTCGCTTCGACTTTTTGCGCGGCAGCACCCGCTTCGGGGCCCTGCACTTCCACGGCCAGCAAGTTCTGCGAGGCCCAGTCTTCATCGGTGCGCAGTTCAAAGGCGAAACGCCCGTCTGTATCGGATGTTTCGGGTTTCTCGATCTTGATGTCCTCGTGGCGCCCGTTCATGTACCAGAGGGTGGCGTGCAAGGTTTTCACCGACGGATCGGCGAAGCGGATATCGACCTGATGGTTGACGTTGCGCAGGTCTTTGTTCGAACTGTTAACCAGCAATTCGTTCTTGCCGGGTTTCAAGGTGGCGCTGGCGCTCATCTGCGCGGTCTTGCCTTCGCAGCCGTTATCCAGCAGCGACATCATCTGGCGGTAGATGGTTTCCTGGTCGAGGCGGTACAGCGGCGAGAATTCCCAGATCAAGATCTTCGGCGGCGTCTTCTGGAATTCGTCGCTGCCCAGATACTGGATCATCGAGCCTTCCAGGCCACCGCCGGGGAAGGCGACGTTGAGGATGTCGGCACCGATTTCCTGTTCAAGGAAGCCGGCGAAGTTGTAGTTCTTGCCGCTGTGGCTGGTGCCGACCAGGGTGATCTGCGGGTTGCCCGAATCGCCGAACAGGTCGCCGTCGCCCGCTTCGCCCTTGGGCTCGGTGGTGAACTGGTCCATGTACTGGATCGCGTAGCTGGTGCCGCACAGTTGCCCGGCCATGTTGTGCAGGGTGCCGGTCTTGCCCATGCGCCCGGAGCGCTTGGTCTCGAATTCACGCTTGGGAATCTCGGCGAACTCGGGCATCGCACGTACTTTGGCGCCGACGATTTTCGCGGTGCGCTGGGCGCCGTAAGGGGTCCAGTGCTGGTCGCCGCGGAAGTAGAAGTCGTGGGCCGGCAATTCATCCGGGAGCTGCTCGTTGGTCAACGGCGACAGGTCCGGCACCACGTAGCCCATCTTGGCGAAACGGCCGAGCATGGTTTTGTAGTTGCCCAGGGCCTTGTCGAAATCGAACTTGGCTTTTTCCTCGGGGTTGAGCTTGTTGCGGTTCACCAGGCCACGGGTCGGCTGGTAGACCACCACCAGTTCCACGCCCTTGGCCTTGAACGCATCGTGCAGTTGTTGCATGCGTTTGTAGCCGGCGGGGCTGGTGTCGAACTCGGTGCGCAGGTCTTCCTGGGTACGGAACAGCCAGTCGCCCTGGGCTTGCACCAGGGTGGTGAAGTTCTGCTGATAGCGCGTGGTGTAGTTCTTCGCGTCATGCGCCGCCGGGCACAGGCTGCAGCACGGTTCGGCGCTGAAGGTCGGCGCCTTGATTTCGTCGGCGCGCACGCCCTGGCTGGCCGCAAGCAGGCCGAGGGTCAGACCCGAGAGGCTCAGCAGTTTGATCATGTGTGGGTGCATAAGGGTCATCCTCAGTCCTGCATTTCGGTCTGGCGTTCGACAGGGTCGATCAGCACGGCTTTCTGCTGGCGTACCAGCAGGTCGAGAATTTCTTCCTGGCGCTCGCCAAGAATGCCGTTGAAGCTGATGCCGCTGGATTTGGTCGGCGCCAGCATCGACACGCGGTACAACTCGATACTCAACGGCGAGTCGATCGACAGCGGCCCGCTGCCGTTACCGGCGAGTTCACCGCCGACCACGATCAGTGAGACCTTGGCGTCGAACGGGTCGAGGGCGATGTCGCGGTCGGTGTCGGTCAGATCCTTGATGTGGCCGTAGACACCGGTCAGGCCGTTGGCCATCGAGGTGTTTTCGTACAGCTTGATATTGACGCTGTTACGAATCCGGATGCCGTGGCGACGGTTGGCGATCACTTTGTTGCCCCACAGCAGGTTGTCGCCGCTCTCATAGAGCGTGATGCCGTCGGTGTGGTTGCGGTAGATCTCGTTGTCGGCGATCAGGTTGTTCACGCTGTTACGGTCGATCACCAGGCCCGAGAGCTTGTTGTCGTAGCTGCGGTTGTTAAAGATGAAGCTGTCGTTCACTTCCCGGGAAATGATGATGCCGTGCTTCTTCTTGGTGCCGTAGACGGTGTTGTCCGCGATGATCAGACCGTGGGAACGGTCGTGGGGGTCAATGCCGTAGACAATGTTGTCTTTGTAGGTATTGCCCTTGATCACGAAGCCTTGGGTCTCGTAGCAGTAGAAGCCGTACCACATGTCCGAGAACTCGGAATCGATGATCCAGCCGGTCGGCTCAGAGCGCTTGAGCACCTTGGCCATGTTCGGCGTGTACTGGGAAATACTCACCCCATACGACTTACTGTTGGCGTAACCGAAACTGGCCATCTTGGTGTTGGCGATGTAGGTCTCGGTGCCGCCCCAGGCCAGCAGGAACGGGCGGAATTCATTGGGCGACTGGAAGGTCGCCGGGCCGTTGGCCTTTTCTTTCCAGCCGGTGAGCTTGGTATCGCGCACAAACAGTTGGCCGTCGTTGATCAGGAACGAACCGGCCTCTTGGGACAAGCGCAGTTCTTTGGTCTGCTTGTCGATGTCCAGGATGCCCTTGCGCCCGACCACGATCGGCAACTTGGCGAGGAACACGCCCGGCGAGGTTTCGCTGAGGTACTGCTTGGGCACTTTGCCCAGCAGGTCCTTGAGGTTCATGTAGCCGTCGTCGATAAAGATCGCCTGGGGAATGCCGTGCTGGCGCACCACCCACTCGGCCATCTTGTTGTCGCCGCCGATAAAGTCCTTGAGCGCATCTTCCTGCATCATGCGGCGGATGCTGATTTTGGCGGGCTTCTTGCGGACGATCTTTTTTTCCATCGCCGCAGCGGTGTAGCCCGACAGGTCCGGCAGGGCCGGCTTGGCCATTTCCAGCGGCGCGGTCGGCGGGCTGGAAATGGTGTAGGTCTTGGCCTGTTGCAGTTCTTTGGCGATGGTCGGCGCCTTGACCGGCTGCGCGGTATCGGCGACGGCCGTGGCACTGGCCATCAGCATCGCGGTCACCAGCAAGCATCTGCCTGTGAAGGGGTGAGCAATCATTGCGCGGGCTCCCATCAGAACTTCCAGATCACGTCGACAAAGGCGCGATGCATGTACGAGTCGACCTGGCTGCCATAGGCGTCGCCCGGTTTGAACACGCCAGCACGGAAGCGCACCAGGGCCGACGGTTCGTCGATCGACTGGCTGAGCGCGGCCGGCAGCAGGCCTTTTTTGAAGTACTTGGTGACGACCAGGTCCATCTCCTGGCCCAGGTCTTTCTTGCCGTCTTCAAGGGGCAGGGAGGTGCTGGACAGGATCGCGCCGGTCACGTCATCGGTGTTGTTCTGCACGGCATCGATGCCGTTGCTGCCCACCGCCTTGTTGCCGTCGACGCGCCAGAACTTGTGGTACACCAGGCTGGCGTCGTAGTCCTCGCGCAACTGCCAGGAAGCGAACAGGCTCATGGACTGCATGTTGTTCATCTCGCCGCGAAACGCTTCGCCGAAACGGTGGACGCGGGACTGGGTGCCGGTCCAGTTCGAGCGGTTGCTCTGCAGGCCGTTCTGCTCGTACTCGGCACTGGCGCGCGAATAGGCCGCACCGACTTGCCACTGCGGGTCGAGGCGCAGGCGCACACCCAGGTCGGTGGCCCAGCCACTGACGTCGTCGCTGCGCTTGGCGGCGGTGGGGCGGGTGCCGTCGGCGTTCAAGGCGTTGACTGTGTCGCGGTCGCCCCGCATGCCGGTGACGCTGGCCCAGTAGTTGACGGTGTTGGTGTTGCGCCAGTTGTAGGCGTCGCTGTTGGCTTCGATGCCGAGCCAGGTCAGGTCGCCGTTCTCGCGTTTGTCCAACGGGTCCTTGGCCACGCCCGGTTCGGCGTAGTCGAGCTTGCCGTCGTCATGGGTGTGGTGACCGCGCAGGCCGATCCACTGGCCCGGCGTCCACTGGTAGGCGGCGTCAGCGTAGAAGTGCTGGCGGTCCTTGTCCTTGGGCGACAGTTCCTTGAGGTCGGTGCGGTATTCGCTGAAACGTTCGGCGGCACCGACATTGGCCTTGAGCAGGGTCGTGTCGAAGGTCCAGTTCAGCGCTTCGATATTGGTGTCGCGCCATTGGCCGTCGTCATTGTGCAGGCGTTGGCGACCGAGCTTGATGACCTCGCCGGGGTAGGGCGTGAAGCCGCTGTAGCCGACCCAGAACTCGCGCATGGCCAGGTAGTTCTTCTTAGGTGTGCGGTCGCTGTTGCTCGATTGATCGGTTGCGTCACTCGACGACTGTTGCAGGGTGTCGGTCTCGATGATGTCGCTGGAGGCCACCGCCTGGCCCATGGCGTAGGCGCTCCAGTTGCCGCTTTCGCCGTAGATCCACGGGCGCAGGTCGAGGCCGATGCCGTTGACGTCGCCACCCTGTTTGGTGCCCAGGTCGCGGTCGTCTTCGGACTGGCCGGTGATTTTAACGTCCATGCCGAAATTCTTGGTTTCAGTCAGCGCGGCCAGAGTCGGGCACGACCACAGCAGGGCGAAGGTCAGGCCGATACCGGCCTGCACGAATGGATTGAGCTTCATAGGGATTCCTCGCCGTCTTCTTCTTGCAGGGCGTGCAGTTGCAGCGTGCTCTGGGCCAGGGTGCCGCGCGCGGCCAGTTCCTGTTGCACCAGGCGTTGGCCTTCGGCGCGTTGTTCCGGCGTCAGCGGGGTTTCGAGCTGCGTGGCCAGGTCATTGGCCTCTGGCGTGTCCTGGGCTTTAGCCAATTGGCTGAAGACATAGGCGTTCAATGGGTCGGGCTTGGTGCCCTTGCCTTGGGAAAACAATTGGGCGATGGCGAAGTCGGCGCTGTTCTGGCCGTTGCGCGCAGCGGTCAGCAGGTGGTCCAGGGCTTTTTGCGAGTAGACCTTGCCCAGGTAGCCACGGCGGTAGATCTGGCCGAGGTAGTAATCGGCGGCCACTTCCCGGCCTACGGCTTTTTGGAAGTGGGCTTCGGCAGCCTTAGCGTCCGCCGGTACCCACTTGCCATCGTAGTAGAGCTTGCCCAGCAACAGCTCGGCGCGCGGCTGGTCGGCGGCGCGGCCGTTTTCCAGGTACTTCATCATCTGGTCGACGTCACCCAGTTCGGGGAAGTCGTAGAGCAATTGCGCCAGGCTGACCCAGGACGCGGGGTAGCCGGGGGCGATTTTTTCCAGCAGGACCTGGGCGGTTTTCTCGTCGGTGGTGCCCAGCGTAGCGTCGCCCAATACGCGGGCCACGCTGTCGACACGCTGCGCGGTGACGGTGCCACGGCTGTAGCCGGCCTCCATCTGCTTGAGCAGTTCGGCTTGTTTTTCCGGCTGGGCTTTTTTCTGGTAGACCGTGGCCAGCTCGACGTAGCAGATATCGGTGGTGTTCAGCGCGGCCTTGCAGATGCGCTCAACGTCATCCAAGTGCTGGTCGTAAGTGTCCTGGGTGCGATAGAGCAGCACTTGGGCCAGACCGGCTTCCGGGTAACCCGCCGCCTGCCATTTGTTGATCTGCTGCTGGGCGTTCACGTTGGGGAAGCTGTGTGGGTATTGCAGGTACAACATCGCCAGCGGGATCAGGGTGTTGCCTTCGCCATTGGCGAAGGCTTTTTTCAGCAGACCTTCGGCTTCGTGGTGTTCGGCTTCGGTGGCGCCGGGCTTGGCCACCAGCAGACGACCCAGGCGGGCCTGGGCGCGCGGCGAAATATCCGCCGCGGCACGGTAAGTGGCCTCGGCCTGTTTGATTTGCGCCGGATCGCGGGTGCCTACCTGGATGTCGGCCAGGCCCACCTGGGCCTCGCTGTAACCCAGGTCTGCCAGTTGCTGGTAATTCTGCTGCGCGGTGACGGTGTCGCCACGCTTGAGCGCTTCATTGGCCAGGCGTTGGTCGGGCAGGCCGGCGCAACCGGCGAGGCTGACCGCAAATGCCAGCAACGCTACAGAACCCTTATGGGCGCGGGCTTGCTCGCGATGCAGGCCATGCGGTCCGTCAGGCAAACCGCGCAGATCCCATCGCGAGCAAGCCCGCTCCCACAGGGATTGCGGTGTTTTTAGGAGAGTCGTCACAGGCATGTCCTCGCTTACAGTCCGGCAGCCATGGCTTTATCGATCAGCCAGTTCAGCGATGGGCCACGGTCGCTGGTCACTTCCACCGGGCGGCCGGCGTAGGCGCTGTCCAGCGGTGCATCCGGTTTGATCTGCACGCGGATGTCGGAGGACAGGTCGGCGCTGTTCAGGCTGGTGCTGCTGACGATGGTGCCGGTGCGGGTCTGTTCTTCGTCGGCGACCTGGAAGTTCACCGGCGTACCTGGGCGAACGTCAGCGAACTGGCGATAGGAGAAGCGTGCTTCAACGTTGGCCAGGCTGCCGCGTTGCACCAGTTGGAAGATCACGTCGCCTTTGCTCGCGTACTGACCGTCGGCCACCATTTGCTGGGCCACGACGCAGTCGCAAGGGGAGGTCAGGGTGCCGGTCATTTGCTTGCCGAACAGTTCTTCGACCTTGGCCGGTTGCAGTTGGTCTTCGTCCAGGTGGCCCTTGAGCACGTCGAGCATGCTGGTGCTGAAGGTGGCGAGTGGCGCGCCTTTGGCCGCCACCGCATCACCTTTGAGCAGGCTTTGCACGGTGCCGTCGCGGGGCATGGTCACGTTCATTCCGGGCACGCTGACCAGGCCGGCCTGGGCGTGGCTGACAAAGTACATGCCATACAGCGATTTGAAGACGAAACCGAATGCCGCCAGGCCCACCAGGAAGATCGCCAGGCTGAACGTCACGGCGCGCAAGCGGCCGAAGGCGCTCATGTTGCTGCCGCCGTCCTTGACCTTGCGCGCCTTGGTGAAGTTGTCGCGTTGCAGGGTGGCGAGTACGTCACCCATGGTCACGATATCGCCCGACAGGTGCGAGGTGATCAGGTGGCGCAGGGTCGAGATATCCTGCGCATCGAGGTTCTGGAACTGGCAACCGGTGCGCCCGCTCTGGCGGTCGTAGGAGCGGATCTGCAGCTCCACATCCATTGCCAGGCCGAGGTTATCGATGACGAACTGCAGGCGACCCTTGTGTACTTCGCCGACGGTCAGCGGCTGCGTGGCGGTGAACGCCAGGCCGCCGGCGGACAGGTCGATGACCCGCGCTTCGGTCTGCGTGCGGTCAGTGTTGAAGAAGCGCAGCTTGGCTGGGATTTTGACCCGGGCGTGCTGGCGCTGGGCTTCGGATTCGTGGACAACGTTGGCGTTTACTTGGCTGTTCATCAGGGCAATTTCCTATAGTTAATTCAGGCTTGGCAGGGTCAGACCATCATCAGCAACACGGCGACGAAAACGCTGCCGGCGGAGAAGGTCATGGTCCGAGACGACCAGGTGTTGAACCAACGTTGAAAGCTGGCCAAATCGCGGGTCAGTTTGGTGTCCTGGCGGGTCCAGGACTGTTGATCAAGGCGGAAGAACACGTAGATTTTCACCAGCGCGCCCATGATCTGGTTGTAATAGAGAATCACCGGGTACGCCGGGCCGATCCTGTGGCCGGAACACGACAGCAGCAGGGTCAGGATCAGGCGGGTGATGCCGATCCACAGCAGGTAAGCGAGGATGAAGGCGCCGCCGTACTTGAAGGTGGCGATGATTGCCACGGTCAGGCCGAGCAGCGAGGTCCACATCGACACGCGCTGGTCGAACAACACCACGCTGGTGAACAGACCCAGGCGGCGTACACCCAGGCCCAGGGCGCGGGAGTTCTGGCGCAGGTTGTTGCCGTACCAGCGGAACATCAGCTTGCGGCTGGCCTTGATAAAGCTCTTTTCCGGCGGGTGTTCCACGGTGTTGATCGCGGCGTCCGGCACGTAGAAGGTGTCGTAACCCAGGCGCATCAGGCTGAACCAGCTGGACTTGTCGTCGCCGGTCAAAAACTTGAAGCGGCCCAGGCGCCAGTGTTGCAGCGAGTCGCTTTCCACGTCGGCGATAAAGCCCGGGTCGGTGACGACGCTGGCACGGAACACCGACATGCGCCCGGTCATGGTCAGCACGCGCTTGGACAGGGCCATTGAGCACATGTTGATGTGGCGTTGGGCGAAGCGCAGTTTGTGCCACTCGCTCATGATGTAGCCGCCACGCACTTCGCAGAACTCGTTGGTGGTCAGGCCGCCGACATTGCCGAACAACTGGAACCACGGCACGGTCTTGCGCACGACGCCTTTGGCGAGCACGGTGTCGCCATCGATCACTGCAACCACGGCGCGGTCATCCGGCAAGTGGCGGGAGATGGCGCGGAAACCGAAGGCCAGGCCGTCGCGCTTACCGGTGCCGGCGATGCGCACGAAGTCGAGCTTCACATGGTCCGGCGGGTTCATGCGTTCCCACAGGCTCTTCACCAACAGCTCATCGGACATTTCCACCAGCGAGCAGACCACGGTGGTGGGGAAGCCGCATTCGATCGCTTCGCGAATCACCGAGCTGTAGACCTGCGCGGTGGTCAGCGCATCGATCCGAAAACTGGTGACCATCAGGAACACATGGGACGGGTCCGCTGACTTGCCCAGCTTGCGCACTTTGCGTCGCAGGTGTGGGTAGACCACGTACAGGAACAGCATGCCGCGAAAGAAATGCGTCGCACCCATTGAGTAGCGCCAGATACCGACGGCACCAATCAGGAAAATAAAATTCTTCGACTCAGAGTCGAACGTACTCGCCGGCAACAGCAGGGCGAGTCCCATCAGCAGGCTCAAGAAGAACAGCCAGCCGGCGGATTGGAGCAGTACGTGTTTTAACTTGGACATAAGCGTCATCCGAAGGTGAAGGAGGCTTCCAGCTGCAAGCGCTGGGGATCAGGACGCTTGCAGCTCGAAACTTGCCGTTGCTGTTACCAGCAAATACCTTCGGTGCGGCCCGTCACGCAGGTGGCCTTGGACATGAAGCCCACCAGGTCGACCACTTGCTTGCCGTGTGGAGCGTTCTGCGCCAGGGCACGGAACTTCTCATCACGGTTGCCGAGGATGATCACGTCGGAGTTGTTGATCACATCATCGAAGTCCGAGTTGAGCAGGGACGACACGTGGGGGATTTTCCCTTCGATGTACTCCTTGTTCGCACCGTGGACACGGGCGTACTCGACGTTGCTGTCGTAGATGCTCAGGTCGAAGCCCTTGCCGATCAGCATTTCCGCCAGTTCCACCAGTGGGCTTTCGCGCAGGTCGTCGGTGCCGGCCTTGAAGCTCAAGCCCAGCAGCGCGACTTTGCGTTTGTCGTGGCTGGCGACGATGTCGAAAGCGTTCTGCACCTGGGATTCGTTGCTGCGCATCAGCGAGTTGAGCAGCGGCGCTTCCACGTCCAGGGAGCCGGCACGGTAAGTCAGCGCACGCACGTCTTTAGGCAGGCACGAGCCGCCGAATGCGAAGCCTGGGCGCATGTAGTACTGGGACAGGTTGAGGGTCTTGTCCTGGCAGACCACTTCCATCACTTCGCGACCATCGACGCCGACGGCCTTGGCGATGTTGCCGATCTCGTTGGCGAAGGTCACCTTGGTGGCGTGCCACACGTTGCAGGTGTACTTGATCATTTCGGCAACGGCGATGTCCTTGCGGATGATCGGCGCGTCGAGTTCTTCGTACAGCGATTGCAGGACATCGCCGGAGGCTTTGTCGAATTCGCCGATGACGGTCATCGGTGGCAGGTCGTAGTCGGCGATGGCCGTGGATTCGCGCAGGAATTCCGGGTTGACCGCGACGCCGAAGTCGACGCCGGCTTTCTTGCCGGAGCAGTCTTCGAGGATCGGGATCACCACGTTGGCCACGGTGCCCGGCAACACGGTGCTACGCACAACGATGGTGTGGCGGGTGGTCTTGTCACGCAGGACAAAACCGATCTCGCGGCATACCGATTCGATGTAGTTGAGTTCCAGGTCGCCGTTTTTCTTGCTCGGCGTGCCGACGCAAATCATCGACAGGTCGGTATCGCGGATGGCGTCTGCGAAGTTGGTCGTGCCGCGCAGTCGACCGGTCTCGATACCCTGGCTCAGCAGCTCGCCCAGACCCGGCTCAACGATCGGCGATTTACCGGCGTTGATCAGGTCGATCTTTTCCTTGGAGATGTCTACGCCGACCACTTCATGGCCACGGGCAGATAGGCAACCGGCACAGACTGCGCCAACGTAACCCAAACCAAATATGCTGATGCGCATCGCATTTACCTCTGTGTTAAATCATGCCAATAGATGGCCGGAGTTCATGTTTGCAAGCGTCACTGATGCCGCGAAAGTTAGGCGAATAGACGCCGACTTATCGCATGCAGGCATGTTGAATAACGAGTGACTAACTATTGCACTCAAGTTGTGCGCAACTTGGCCTTTTTATTGGGGCCTGCCCTCAAATGCAGCCGGCCTTCCTGGGAGAAGGGCCTGGCGCCAGTGCCACAGGGTCTTGATAGGGGCAATAAGCCTTTAAATATCAATACCTTGGGTTGTATCACTGACCCATTTGGGTAAACGCAGCCTTGGCCTTATAGTGTGTGGCAATCCATCCTTGTCGCCGCTCTTAACTAATCGGTCGGTAATATGAGCCCTGAGTCAAAGTTAAATGTGACAACTTCGCTACTTCCGTTGGTCGCCATGTAAGTGATCTCTTACAGGAACAGAGAATCACGTTACCGGTGGTATGAGCGGTGCTTTAGGGCGAAGTTCCTGGCCGCTCATCCTGTTTCCGGAAATTTCTTGAAATATGGGTAAAGATGGCACTGGTACTATATTGATAGCACTTGCTATTTGGGCCAGTAGTTGCGGGGAGTTGGTGCGCGGAATAGTTTTGTGCCACTAGTATTTTAAAAAAGTGGTGCCACTACGAAAAAAAATGATGAATGTCGAGTGAAATAAAAGTTATGGATGTGTCAATATATTTTTTGACGCCAAACAATTGACGATTCATGGGGTGGAATGCAGACAAAAATGTGGGAGGGGGCTTGCCCCCGATGGCGGTGTGTCAGTCATACATGTGTCGACTGACCCACCGCCATCGGGGGCAAGCCCCCTCCCACATTTGGATTTCATTGTCTGAAAGAGGCTGGTACGGCCTTATTCCGGTGCGTGATCGCGCAGGAACACCAGTTTGTCGGGCTTGGACTGCTCCGTATTGAAGCGATAACCCTGCACATCGAACTGCTTGAGCTGGGCCGGATCGTTGATGCGCTCTTCGATCACGAAGCGGCTCATCATGCCCCGGGCCTTTTTCGCGTAGAAGCTGATGATCTTGTACTGGCCGTTCTTCAGGTCCTTGAACTCGGTGTTGACGATCCTTGCGTTCAGGGCCGTGCGCTTGACCGCTGAGAAGTATTCGTTGGACGCCAGGTTGAGCAGTACGTCATCGCCTTGTTCGGCCAGGGCTTGGTTGAGCCACTCGCTGATCCGGGTGCCCCAGAAGGCGTACAGGTCCTTGCCACGGGCGTTGGCCAGTTTGGTGCCCATCTCCAGGCGATACGGCATCATCAGGTCCAGGGGGCGCAGCAGGCCGTACAGGCCCGAGAGCATGCGCAGGTGGTCCTGGGCGTAGCTGAAGTCGGCGTCGCTGAAGGTTTCGGCGTTCAGGCCCGTGTACACGTCGCCCTTGAATGCCAGCAACGCCTGCTTGGCATTGGCCGGCGTGAACGCCGGGGTCCAACTGCCGAAACGCGCGGCGTTGAGGCCGCCGATCTTGTCGGACACGTGCATCAATTCGCTGATTTGCGCCGGGCTCAGGTGGCGCAGTTGCTCGATCAGTGCCTGGGAGTGGTCCAGGTACTGCGGCTGGGTAAAGCGCTGGGTCGCAGGCCTGGACTCGAAGTCGAGGGTCTTGGCGGGGGAAATCACCATCAGCATGAAGTTGGCTCCTGTAATCGTGCTTGTAACGTGGGCAGGATTCTAGGGGGTTGGGCACTTTGACTCCACCTATGATGGCGATAGGCGCATCTAAGTGCTGACTAAAGGACCATGGTGTCTCGGGTTATGGGGAAGTTGGGGGTGAGCACGCTGGAAATCGATTAGCGGTTGAGAGTCCGTTCCAGCGACACCAGCACTTCCTGGGAGATGGCGTTCAGGCGGATCGAGTAGATCGTGTAGGCGACCGTCAGCGCACGCCCATCACTTCTCCGCTCACTGTCATGGCTTGCGCTGCGAAAAGCTGGCGATGAACTCATCGAGGATGCGTTTGTTTTCAGCCGCTTCAGGACGGGGCCCGCGGTAGAAGGCCCAAGGGTCCGGCTTGGGCGCGACCGCGCCGTAGCGGATGCGCACGGACTTTAGGATCGCGTCCCACACGGCCATGGCTTCGTAGTCGGTGAGGGAGGGGTTGACGGGTTCTGGCGTGGCGGGTTGTTGCCAGAGTGGTAGTTCGTAGCCTTTGTTGGCGAACTCGGGAAGGGTCCAGCGCACCAGATCTTCTGGTTCATCAGGGTCAGTGGGATCTGATTTCATGCCACCCGCAGACATGCGGAAGTTCATGCTCGGACGATTCATGGCGGGGTTTTCGCGATAGTTTTCGCACCCAAAGAGTATTTGACGGTGAGTATCGTCACTGAAGCCGATCAGGGACTCTTCCGCAGGCATACCTGCCAATGTAATTTTTCCTGCTCTCAGGTTTTCGTAATCTCCAGCGAGAAAGATCCGTGCCCCCTCTTCGGTCCGGGTCTTGATACTTTTTGTTTGACTGGCTGACAGCGCGTTAACATAGACTTCCAGCTCTACATCCGAGGCCGGAGGGCTGAAGTAGAAGCTGGCGATCTCCTGATCGTGATGACTTCTGATCACAATGGGCCCCAGAGCGAAGCCCGCTCCTGCGTTCTGCGGCGTAACCTTGAATATTTCCTTGGACAGCTCTAACAGGCGTGCCTCAA
>Ga0209913_1000426_pt1 | contig 36317 bp, 27 predicted proteins | sample PersoiDNA2013203_FD_185805 | JGI IMG/M metagenome (GOLD analysis project Ga0209913, IMG submission 185805) | Permafrost soil microbial communities from the Arctic, to analyse light accelerated degradation of dissolved organic matter (DOM) -... | ecosystem: Environmental > Terrestrial > Soil >... | reverse complement strand
CAGTTCGTCTTCAAAGTCCACATCAAGTTTTCGCAGCTTGCCCCGGTGCCCCAAGACCAGCAGGCTGAGTTTGTGCAGTTCGGGCAAGGTAAAACCCATGGCATCGGCATTGTCCAGAATGTAGGCGCCGTGTTTGTGATAGTCGCTGTGGGAAATGTGGCTGCCAATGTCATGCAATCGGGCCGCCCATTCGAGCTTGCGCAGCAGGCGTTCAGCGAGGGGGTCCTCGGGCAGGTTCTGCGGCTTCAAAGCGCTGCTTTGAAGCTGCTCCAGCAAGCGCCTGGCGACTTTGCCAACACGCAGGCCATGCGCCGTGTTGGTGCCAAATTTGGTCGCCAGCCGTTGCACCGAGCGCTCGCGCACATCCGACTGGTCTTGCGTGTCGCCCATCAAGTCAAACAAAAGTCCGTGCCGCAGGCCGCCCGTGGCCTGGTGCATTTGATCGATTTGCAGCAAGTCGAAAACCGCCCGCAAAACGCTCAAACCCCCACCGATGATGGCGCGCCGGTCTTCCCGCATGCCGATCAGTCGAAGGCGATCAGCGTTTTGGGCGCTGAGCAGCTTGTCTTGCAGCCAGTCCAGTCCCTCGCGGCTCACGTAGCCTGTCGGCCAACCCGCAGCGGCCAACGCATCAGCGACCGCGTTCACGGTGCCCGCCGAGCCATAAGCCACGTCCCAGGCGTCACGCCGGTACGTGTTGAGCGCCTCGTCCAGCACCGCCTTGGCCGCAATTTCCGCCATTTCAAAGGCGCGCTTGGTAAATTGGTTGTCGGCAAAATAGCGGGTCGACCAGGCAACGCTGCCAACCCGGTACGACTCCATCTGGCTGGGCTCGACGCCCTGACCCAGAATCAGCTCGGTCGAGCGCCCGCCAATGTCAACCACCAGACGGCGTTCGTCCCCGTGTGGCAGCGCCTGGGCCACGCCCTGGTAGATCAGACGGGCTTCTTCCCGGCCCGAGATGACGTCAATCTGAAACCCCAGCAGCTTGTTGGCGGGCTTCAAAAACTTGTCCCGGTTACGCGCTTCGCGCAAGGTTTGTGTCGCCACGGCGCGCACCTCGGCCGCACTGAAGCCAGCCAGACGTTCGCCAAAACGTGCCAGGCAATCCCAGCCACGCTGCATCGCGTCAGGCGTTAAATTCCGGTCAGGATCCAGGCCGTTGCCCTGGCGCACGGTTTCCTTCAAATATTCTGTGCGGAAGAATTGACCGTGTTCAATCCGTCCAATTTCAAGGCGAAAGCTGTTGGAGCCCAAATCGACAGCCGCCAGGCGCGTTCCTTCTTGCATCGGTAATCTTCCTGTGTTTGGGCGTGCAGCATAGCATTCGGGTTGGACGGCCCGGCGATGGTCTCCATTTGCTATACTTATAGTAGCTACATATGGATATGGGACGGGGGCTACAGCCTGATTTGGCATATATTATCGGCGGTTAGGCAGCGTTCGTTTCTGCCTTTTGACTCCATGTTGGTATGGCCGTGAACAGACGGGGCCATCCGGCGCTCCATGCGCCAGCGTGGCGGCATAAAGCCCTTTTTGACCGGGTGCTGGGCGGCTGAGGTCATGAAGGCGGTGTAATAGCCGCTGTGCAAAATCAATCCAAACAACCCAATCAGGAGTCATTCGCGTGAGCGGGGATGACCTGGCGAGCCTGTCGCTGGCCGCTTTTGACCAGATGGTGGACGCCACTGCGGGCTTTCGCTCCCGACCCGGCCAGCGTGACATGGCGCAGCAGATTGCCAGTGCCTTGTCTGGCGTGACGCTGGGCGAGCATGCTGAACCCAACAAGTCTATTGCGGTCATTCAGGCCGGTACTGGCGTGGGCAAGTCGGCGGCTTACCTGGCTACCACCGTGGCGCTGGCGCTGGCGCGCAAAACCCGGGTCGTCATTTCGACCGCCACGGTGGCGTTGCAAGAGCAGCTGATGACCAAGGACTTGCCCGCGCTGGCGGCGGTGCTGGAGACACCCTTTGTCTTTGCGCTGGCCAAGGGGCGTGGCCGCTACGTGTGCAAGTTCAAGCTGGAGCGCCTGGCCGGTCCGGGCGGCGATGAACTGAACGACGAGCTGTTTGGCGTGGATGAAGACACGCCACCCCCGCGCGCAGCGTTTGCCGCCCAGTTGCAGGGCGTCGATCCTGAAGAGCGCCGCATGAAGCTCTATGACGCGCTGGCCAGTGCCTTGAGCCAGGGCAAATGGGACGGCGACCGCGACAAGCTCGCCGAGCAGCCCGACGCGCGCGACTGGTCGGCGGTGGCGGCGGAGCGCCACAGCTGCACCGCGCGGCATTGCCCGCGTTTTCGCGACTGCAGCTACTATCAGGCGCGCACGCAACTGGCCGAAGCGAATGTCATCGTCGCCAACCATGACCTGGTGCTGGCCTCGCTCGGCATGAACGCGCTGCCCGAGCTGGAGAAATGCCTGCTGGTGTTTGACGAAGGGCACCACCTGCCAGCCGTCGCGCTGGACCAGTTTTCCAGCAGCATGGACTTGTCGGGCCTGCGCTGGCTCGACAAACTGCCCAAAATTTTGCTGGAGGTGAGCGAGAAAATAAATCGGGTGCCGGAGCAGGACGTCAACACCCTGGCGCAGCAGCTCAAGACCGCCTTGCTGGATGTCAGCCGCATCGCCATGGACTTGTTGCAGACCGGCGGCAGCGGTTTTGATGGCACCCAGCGCTTTAAAAACGGCGTGTTGCCGGTCGTGCTGCAAGAACCCATGGCGCTGATTCAGGGGCACGCCAGGGGCTTGTCCAGCGTGCTCGAAGCCCTGGGCGCCGAGTTGAAACGGCGCGCCAAGGAAGACCCGGCGCTGGCCTTGAGCAGCTCCTTGCTGTACGCCAAGCTCGGTCCGATGGCGCCCAAGCTGGGCAGTGTGCTGGCCACCAGCGGCATGCTGCTGCAACAGGGTCCGCAACCGCTGGCCAAGTGGCTCAAGTCCGACACCAGCTCGGGTCTGGTTTTTATGAGCGCCCACGCCTGTCCGATTGTGCCGGGCGAGCTGTTGCAGCAAAGCCTGTGGCGCCAGGTGCGCGGCGCCGTCATCACCTCGGCGACGCTGACGAGTTGCGGCAGTTTTGATTTTTTTCTGCAGGAAGCCGGGCTTGAGAACGACGCGACGGTGTCAACGCTGGAGGTCGCCAGCCCTTTCAACTACGCCAGCCAGGGCCGCTTGATCGTGGTGCAAACCAGCGCTGACCCGAAGAATGTCGAGGCCTACACGCTTGAGATGGTGGCTGAGTTGCTGATCGATTTGAGCCAGATTGAGCGTGGCGCGCTGGTCCTGTTCACCTCGCGCGTGCAGATGAAAGCGGCGGTCGACGCCCTGAGCCCCACGCTGCAGGACGTGGTGCTGGTGCAGGGGCAAATGGCGCGCGCCCGGCTGCTGGCCACGCATCAGGCGCGGGTGGAGGCGGGGCGGCCGTCGGTCATTTTTGGCCTGCAGTCGTTTGGCGAAGGTCTGGACTTGCCCGGGCGGCTGTGCGAAACGGTGTTGATTGCCAAATTGCCCTTCAGCCCACCGTCGGACCCGGTGGAAGAGGCGCGCTCCGAGTGGCTCAAAAGTGTCGGGCGCGACCCGTTTTCTGAACTGGTGGTGCCTGCCACCGGCATCCGGCTGCTGCAGTGGACGGGGCGGGCGATTCGCACCGAAGAAGATGTGGCGACCGTGATTTGTTATGACCGGCGCCTGTTGACCATGGCGTTTGGGCGGCGCATGCTGCAAGGCTTGCCCGCCTACGCGGTGCTGCGACGCTCGGCGGGCGTGCTGCGGGCGATGTAGCTTAAGGAGCCCTTGCCTTGCATTTGGAGCCCGCGACCGCAGTTGAGGTCAGGGCAGAGGCAAAAAGTTAAGGGCGGGTGTTCTGAATTGAAAGCGATGATGGAAACGATTTTTGGATTTTTGGTACGGATGGTGCTGCTACTGGCAGGCTTGATCTTTATGGCCAGTCTGCTGGTTGCCGCTTTGTTTGTGTTGGTGCTGTGGCTGCTGCGCGCGCTGTGGGCCAAGCTGACCGGTCAACCGGTGCGTCCGTGGACGTTTCAGATCAATCGGCAAGCGATGTGGCAGCACTTTTATCGCCCGCCAGCGCATGGTGCTGCGCCCCGGCGCAATGACTCTGATGTGATTGACGCAGAGGTCAAGGAAATCAAGGAAAGCCAGGAAATCAAGCCGCCAGCGCCTTGAAATATGCTATATAAATAATAGCTAGTTACGCATGTTTCACGGGGGCTACAGCCTGATTTTATCTAAACATCGATCGCAATCTCGTTGGCAAACAAGTCGATCGCCGTCTTGGCCACTTGTTGCGTGTCAAAGTAGGCGTAGGCGCTGACACCGATCGCGCCGAGCAGTGGCACAAAGCGGCTTGCACTCTTGCCAATGATGCGTTGCGTCACCTTGACGCCCAGCAGCCGCGCGGCCGACTGGATGAACCCCAGCGACGCGGTCTGAACCACGTAGCGCTCGCCCACGCGCACCACCACATCGCGAAACAGCTGCGCCGAGACGTGCTTGAACAGGCAGTAAATCATTTGCTCACGGCCCAGCGTGGCGTGTTTGCCATAGACCGCCGCGATGTCTGACACCAGTTGCGCCTGCAGTTTCCACACCCCCACCAGTTCCGGTAGCACCGTCAGCCAGCCCAGAAAACCCGGCGGCAGCGCCAGCGACCCGGCCATCGCACCAGCCTGGCGGGCGGCAGCGCGGCTCAGCGCGCGGGCGCGCTTCTCGGGCTGCTCAATTTCTCTTTCGCTGGAAGCGGGCACGCGCAACACCAGCCCCAGAATGGCGTCGCCGACTTTGTGGCGCAGACCGGTTGGTGCGTCAGCGGCGACTGCCACGGGTAGATCAAGCGTGGAACGTGCAGATTTGGACATGGTGCGTCATTATGTGACCCATGTCGCCTGATGGGGCCCGTCATGACAGTTGTTGCGCCGCTTTGCCCACGCCCTGGCTTGGAGCACGGCTGGCGGACAAGGCAAAATGTAATGATGAGAAACAATATGTTAGCGTCGACTCTGCGCTTATTGGGCGCTCTGATCTGCCAGCTTGGCAGCGTCGGACTGGCCATGGCGCAAGCGTCAGACGGCGCCGCCGCCGCGAACGCCACGGCGCTGTCCGAGGCCGACTTTCTGACGGAGATGCCGGTTGTGTTGTCGGTATCAAGGCTGCCGCAGCGCCTGGACGAGACGCCGGGTGCCGTGACCATCATCGACCGCGACATGATCCGGCTCTCTGGCGCGCGCGACGTGGCTGACCTGCTGCGCCTGGTGCCAGGGTTCCAGACCAGCACGGCGTTTGAAACCGGTGCGCCATTGGCCAGCTACCACGGGGGCTTTGACGCTTATTCGGTACGAATGCAAGTGCTGGTCGATGGTCGTTCGGTTTATTCGCCTTACTTTTTCGGCGGCACCGGGAGCGGCTTGGAGACGGTGGCTTTGGCCGACATCGAGCGCATTGAGGTACTGCGCGGTTCCAACTCGGCGGCCTATGGCGCGCGCGCCATGCTCGGGGTCGTCAACATCATCACGCGCCACACAGTCGACACGCTGGGTTTGCAGGCCGGACTAAGTGCTGGGGAAAACGGGGTTCGCGATGCCCAGGCGCGCGTGGGCTGGGGCAAAGAGGATGCCAGTTACCGTTTGACGGTGGACCGCCGTGCCGATGATGGTCTGGCAGGTTCGAATGGCCACAACCTGATCAGTCGCGTTAATTTTCGAGCCGATCTGCGCGTCAATGCGCGCGATGAAATCCAGTTGCGCGCAGGCAGCCTGGCGATCGATGCTGGAAAAGGTTTATTTGGATATGCTGACAATGCGCCACGCGAGTCTTCTCTCGGTTCGGGCTACCTGCAGCTTGATTGGCGGCGTAATCTTGGTCAGGATCAAGACATTGCATTCAGTGCCTCACATGGCGAAGAAACTTACCGGGATAATTTCCCCTACGTGCGCATTCCGGGACTAAGCTTCGATTTTGGTGGCCGTTCAAGCAGCGACACGGTGTCGCTTCAGCACACCTTGCGCTACAACTCCAATGTGCGTTTTGTTTGGGGAGGCGAATTCAGGCGCGAGCAGGTGAGCTCCAAGCCGCTTTACAACACCGATGCCGCTCTGGTCACTGATTTCACCCGGTTGTTTGGTAATGCCGAATGGCGGCTGAGCCAGGACCTGATTCTCAATGCGGGGGCCATGGCTGAAAAGAGCAACATGAGCGGCGATAGTGTTGCGCCCCGGCTGATGCTGAACTGGCACGTCGTTGGGGGTCAAACACTGCGGGCCGGCGTTTCCAGGGCATTTCGGCCGCCGAGTACTTTTGAGACTTCCGGCGACATTCGTTATGCCTTGAATAGTGTGGTGCTGCAAGCGGTCTCTGTTTCTCGCGGCAACATTCAGTCAGAAAGCATACTGGCGCGAGAGATCGGCTACCTCGGTGAATTTCCAAAGTTGGCGGCCAGTCTGGATGTGCGTGTTTTTCATGAGCAGATTGGCGGTTTTGTTCGGCGTCAACAATACGCATTGCCTGCCGGTACAACACTTTATCCGTCCAATCCCTGGGACTTCATCAATGACGAAGATTTCGCGATACAGGGGGTTGAATACCAGTTGAAATGGCGACCCTGGCAGGGGGCGCAGCTCATCTTTAACCAGGCTTATACGGATATCGGTTCCGCCGAGCTCGGCGGCTCCGCCCTGGCTGCGCCCAAGCTGGCAAGTTCGCTCACATTTTTCCAGAAATTGCCGGGTGGTCTGGACCTGAGCCTGATGCATCAGGACAGTGGCACGGTGACCCCGCAGGGCGGCGGCATTGACAGCAAGCAGGCGATGACCCGGACTGATCTGCGATTAGGCCTGCCATTGCGCTTTGGCCCCAAGCGGGGCGAGCTGGCGCTGGTCGTGCAGAACCTGGGCTCGCCGTATCAGGACTACCGCAAGACATTCTTTTTTGAGCGCCGGGCCTTCGTGAGCCTGCAGTTGGAAAACTGAGTCGGGCCCCATGCTGGTGAGCCTGCGTTTACTGTTGCTGACGTTCTGGCTCGGTTGCCTGGCGGCGCCAACGGGACAGGCCGCCACAGTTGTGATCGTGAGCAGTGAGCTCAGCCCGGCCTATGCGCAGGCGGCTGAGTCCTTGGAGCGCGAACTTGAGCGCACAGGCTGGTCGCGCCATGACATGCTGCAGCTCACGGCCGCTGAGTTGGCTGGCGCCGGTGTGCTGACTCCCAAGCTTTTTGTGGCACTGGGTGCGCAAGCCGCCAATGCACTGGCACTGGCTCCATTGAAGGCGCCGGTGCTGTGCGCGCTGTTGCCGCGCAGCAGTTTTGAGCGGGTCTTGCGCAGCAGTGGGCGCAAGGCCTCGAGCCAGTTTTCGGCGCTCTATCTGGATCAGCCCCTGAGCCGACAACTGGGGCTGATTCAGTTGGCCTTGCCCGAGGCGCGCCGCATAGGCGTGCTATGGGGGCCTGACTCGCAGGCGCAGGCGCCCACTTTGAGAACGCTCGCCCAAGCCCGGGGCCTGACCCTGCTGGAGGCAAACGTCGAGCAGGGTGAATTGCTTTTTCCGGGCCTCAAGGCGGCGCTGGAAGGCGCTGATGTGCTGTTGGCGCTGGCCGATCCGCAGGTCTTCAACAGCAGCAGCATTCAAAATATATTGCTGACTTCGTTCCGGGCGGGGGTGCCTCTGGTGGCTTTTTCGCCCGCCTATGTACGGGCCGGCGCCCTGCTGGCCTTGCACGTCACGCCCGAGCAAATCGGTCAGCAAGCGGCCACCATTGTCGGGGGCGTGCTGCAGGGCAAGGCCTTGTCGGTCACGCCGCTGTATTCGCAGGACTTCAGCGTTGCCGTCAATGAGCATGTGGCCCGTTCGCTCGGACTGAGGCTTGATGCTGTTGCTTTGCGCACACTGTTGCGCCAGCGGGAGGCCGCACCATGAAACTAGGCGGTATCCGCCACCGGATGTTGTTGGCTGCGGTGTTGCCGGTGGCCTTGATTGCCGTCTTGCTGGCAGCGGTGTTTCTGTTCACCCGCTTTGATGACATCAATGCGGCGCACCGCCAGCGCGCCCGATCCCTGGCCCGCCAACTCGCCACGGCCTGTGAATATGGCCTGTTTTCAGGCAACGTCAGCCAGTTGCGAACCCTGGCCGGTGGCGCGCTGCGCGAGGCTGACGTGCGCTCGGTCGCCATTGTGAACGCGCAGGGCCAGGTGCTGGCACACGCGGGCAAGCCCAGCTATCAGACACAGCCGCTGTTGGATCGGCAGGAGCGCGAACATTTTGAGCCTAATGCCGATCTGGACTTGTTGCTGCAGCCGATTGCGGCCACTCAGGTACCACTGGACGACCTGTTTGAAGCGCAGGTCAGCACCGTCGGGGGTGCCGCTCAAACAGCGCCGGCGCAGCTCCTGCTAGGGCATGTGTTGATCGAGTTTTCACGCGAGTCGCTGAACCAAAGAGCGCGCCAGATGCTGTTGACAGGCATCGCCATCACCTTGGGCGGGCTGTTGTTCGGCGCCTTGCTGGCGGCGCGATTAGGCCGTGGGGTGATTCGGCCCATTGCGCGGGTCTCCCAACTGATTGAACGCATCGGCGCTGGCGAGCTGTCGGCGCGAGCCGAGGTCTTGCCCGATGACCCCTTGCGTGAGGTGCAGCAAGGCCTCAATGTGATGGCGCAGCGGCTGGAGTCCGGGCGGGATGAGCTGGAGCAACGGATTGCCACGGCGACGCAGGCCTTGCGCGAGAAGAAAGAAGAGGCCGAAACCGCCACGCTGGCCAAGTCGCGCTTTCTGGCAGCGGCCAGTCATGACCTGCGCCAACCGATGCACGCGCTGGGGATGTTTGTCGCGCGGCTGGCACAGTTGCCGCACGATGCGCCGACGACGCATTTGATTGGCAACCTGGAGGCGTCGGTGCAGGCCCTGCAGGATCTGCTGGATGGCTTGCTCGATGTATCAAGACTGGAGGCGCAGGCGGTGCAAGTGCAGTTGCGCCCGTTTGCGCTGGCTGATCTATTTGAGCAACTGCGGGCCAGTTTGTCCTTGACCGCCCAGCAAAAAGGTTTGCGCTTGCGCGTGCGCCCGACGCAGGTTTGGGTGCTGAGTGACTCAGCCCTGCTGCATCGCATCTTGCTCAATCTGCTGAGCAATGCCTTGCGCTACACCCCGGCTGGGAGCGTGTTGCTGGCGTGTCGATCTGGCGCTGATGGCCAGCACGTCCGCATTGAGGTGTGGGACAGTGGTATTGGCATCGCGCCAGAGCATCAGTCAGCGGTCTTCAAGGAGTTTTACCAAATCGGCAACAGCGAGCGTGACCGCAACAAGGGCCAGGGGCTGGGGCTCAGTATTGTTGAGCGCAGTGCGCAACTGCTCGGATACCCCTTGCAAATGCGCTCCAGTTTGGGCCATGGCACGCGCTTCAGCTTGCGCGTGCCACTGGCGCCGCCCGGCGTTGCCCTTGAGCGGCGCAGTCCGCTGCGGCCTCGCACCTTTGAAGACATTGCCGGTCTGCGGGTGCTGGTGATTGAGGACGATCAGTTGGTGCGTGAGGCGCTGGTGAGCTTGTTGACCTCCTGGCGGGTCGAGGTGGCGGTGGCCGACGGTATGGCAATGGCGTTGGCGCTGCTCAAAAGCGCCGCTGCGCCCGATGTGATCATGGCCGACTACCGTTTGCGTGATGGCGAAAACGGCATTGAGGTCATTCACCAACTGCGTGCTCTGGCTGGCCAGCCGATACCGGCCTGCCTGATCAGCGGTGACACTGACGCCACTCTGATGCAGGCGGCCGCGGTGGCATCGCTCACCTTGCTGCAAAAACCGGTGCGTCCGGCCAAGCTGCGCAGCTTGCTGCGGCGTTTGAGTCGGGCTGTTCAGGCTGACGGCGGGGATGGGGCGTAGCCCTGGCGGCTGGCGGCCAGCACCAGCTGGGTGCGGCTTTTGACGTCAAAAGCGCGCAGCAGGGCGGTCACATGGTTCTTGGTGGTGTCGTCGGTCAGTGCCAGGGCTTCACTGATTTCCTTGTTGGAGCGGCCGTCCAGCAGCAGGGCCAGGACCTCGGCCTGGCGCGGCGTGACTTGGGGCGCTGACTTGCCTGGGGCGGCGCCCGGCGTGAGCAGATCGAAGGGCACATAAACCTCACCCGCCAGCACCAAGTGCACGGCAGTCAGCAAGTCGGCGCTATGGCCGTTCTTGGATAGGAAACCGGCCGCACCGCTGGCCAGCGCCTTGCGCACCATCTGCGGATTGGTCATGCCCGAGAGCATGAGGATGGGGAGCTCGGGATGCGCCTGGCCCAATACCTTGAGCGCCTCCAAGCCGTTCATGCCGGGCAGGTCGTAGTCGAGCAGCACCAGATCAAGTTCAGGATGCAGGGCGGCCAGCTCAAAAGCACGCTCGCAGTGAGGAGCCTCCAGTACCTCGACCGGTTCGTTCAGCCCCTGGAGAACCTGGCGCAAGCCTTCGCGCACCAGCGCGTGGTCGTCGACAACGAGTATTTGCAGTTTATTCATTTTTGCGGGGAAGTATGCATCGGCCTGGTGCGGTGAAGGCGTGCGCTGGGTCAAGAGAGTGACAACCAGATACAAACTCCTCGGCTAGTCGCCCTGGTCGCTGCGCCTGGCCCCGCAAATTAGAATGAAGCATGTTTGTCCATCTTCGTCTCCACACTGAATTTTCCGTCGTTGACGGCACCAACCGCATTGGCGACAGCGTCAAGGCAGCGGCCGCTGACGGCCAGCCGGCTTTGGCTATTACCGACCTGAGCAATCTGTTTGGTGCCATCAAGTTTTACAAAGCGGCGCGCAAGTGCGGCGTCAAGCCGCTGATTGGCGCCGAAATCTGGCTCGAAGGGCTGGGCCAGGATGCCAGCGCGCTGTCGCGCCTGCTGCTGCTGGTGCAAAACAAGCAGGGTTACCTCAATTTGTCGGAGTTGCTGGCGCGCGCCTGGACGCAGCAGGGCAGCAAGGCGCAGGCCAGCGTCAAGCTGGACTGGCTGAAAGAACTGGGCGAGGGCTTGATCGTCTTGTCAGGCGCCCAGGCTGGGCCGGTGGGGCAGGCGCTGCTGCAGGGCGATGTGGCGCGCGCGCTGGACGCCGCACTGCAGTTGGCGGGCGTGTTTACCCATCGGTTTTACCTGGAGTTGCAACGCGCGGGCCGCAATGAGGACGAGGCGCATGTCGTGGCCACGGTGCAATTGGCCGCGCGCGCTGGTTTGCCGGTGGTGGCGACGCACCCGATTCAGTTTGCCGGGCCGGATGATTTTGAAGCGCATGAGGCGCGCGTGTGCATTGCCGACGGTGAAATTTTGAGCAACCCACGCCGGGTGCGCCGCTTCACGCGCGAGCAGTATTTCAAGTCCAGCGCGCAGATGCAGGCGCTGTTTGCCGACGTGCCATCCGCCCTCGCCAACACGCTGGAGATTGCCAGGCGCTGCAACCTGACCCTGGTGCTGGACAAACCGCAGCTGCCGGACTTTCCGACGCCCGAGGTCAATGGCCAGCGCATGACGCCGGATGATTACTTTCGCTATGCCTCGCACGAGGGTCTGAAAGAGCGCATGGCTCATCTGTACCCGGATGCGGCGCAGCGCGACAAAGAGATGCCGCGCTACCTGGCACGGCTTGAATTTGAGCTCAATACCATCGTGAAGATGGGTTTTCCTGGCTATTTTTTGATCGTCGGCGACTTCATCAACTGGGCCAAAAACAACGGTTGCCCGGTGGGGCCAGGACGGGGCTCCGGCGCGGGTTCGCTGGTGGCCTATTCGCTCAAGATCACCGACCTGGACCCCTTGCGCTACAACCTGCTGTTTGAGCGCTTTCTGAACCCGGAACGGGTCTCGATGCCCGACTTTGACATCGACTTTTGTCAGACCAACCGCAACCTGGTGATTGACTACGTCAAGAGCAAATACGGCAAGGACGCCGTTAGCCAGATCGTCACCTTTGGCACCATGGCGGCGCGGGCTGCGGTGCGCGACGTGGGGCGCGTGCTGGACATGAGCTACACCTTTTGCGATGGCATCAGTAAGCTGATCCCGAACAAGCCGGGCGTCAGCGTCAGCCTGCAGTTGCCGCCACCGGATCGAAAAAAAGACGATAAAACAGTCTACGCGGTGGAGGCTGAGCCGCTGCTGGCTGAGCGCGAGGCCAAGGAAGAAGACGTCAAGACCCTGCTGGAACTGGCGCGCAAGCTCGAAGGCTTGACGCGCAACGTCGGCATGCACGCCGGTGGTGTGCTGATCGCACCGGGCAAGTTGACCGACTTTTGTCCGCTTTATCAGCAGCCCGGCAGTGACTCGGCGGTGAGTCAGTTTGACAAATACGACGTGGAAGCCATTGGCCTGGTCAAGTTCGACTTTTTGGGCCTGGCCACACTCACCATTCTGGAGATTGCGCGCGACTTCATCATCGAGCGTCACCGGGGCCAGGAAAACTTTGCCTTTGAGAACCTGCCGCTGGACGACATGCGGGTCTACAAGCTGTTTCAGGAGGGCAAGACCGAGGCCGTGTTCCAGTTTGAATCGCGCGGCATGCAGGGTATGTTGAAAGACGCCAAGCCGACCCGCCTGGAAGATCTGATTGCGCTCAACGCCCTGTACCGGCCCGGCCCGATGGACCTGATCCCGAGCTTTGTGGCGCGCAAGCACGGCCGCGAAGAAGTGATTTACCCGCACCCGCTGGTGGCCGAGATGCTGAGCGAGACCTACGGCATCATGGTCTACCAGGAGCAGGTGATGCAGACGGCGCAGATTCTGGGCGGTTATTCGCTCGGTGGCGCCGACATGCTGCGCCGCGCCATGGGCAAGAAAGACGCCGATGAAATGGCCCGCCAGCGCCAGATCTTCCGCGACGGTGCCGCCAAAAACAACATCAATCAAGCCAAGGCCGACGAGGTGTTTGACTTGATGGAAAAATTTGCCGGCTATGGCTTCAACAAGTCGCACGCGGCCGCCTATTCACTGTTGGCCTATCACACGGCCTGGCTCAAGGTGCACTACACGGCCGAGTTCTTTTGCGCCAACATGACGGTGGAAATGGACGACACCGACAAGCTCAAGGTCTTGTACGAAGACGCTTTGAAAATGGGCTTGACGTTTGAGCCGCCCGATGTGAACCGGGGTGGCAGCCGCTTTGAGCCGATCTCTGACAAGGTCATTCGCTATGGTCTGAGCGCCATCAAGGGCAGTGGCCAGCAAGCGATTGAGGCGATTGTGGCGGCGCGCGAAGGCCGCGGTGTGGGCCCCTCGGGCGATGTGGCGGGGCCGTTCAAGAGCCTGTTCGATTTTTGCGTGCGGGTGGACCGTTCGCGCGTCAACAAACGCACGGTCGAGGCGCTGATCAAGGCCGGTGCGTTTGATGCCATTCAGCTCAACCGCGCCAGCCTGCTGGCCTCCACCGACCTGGCGTTCGACTTTGGTGCCGCCGCACTGGCCAACGCCAATCAGGGCGGTTTGTTTGACATGGACGATGGCGCGCAAGGGTCGAGCACGCAGGAGCCGGAACTGGTGCAGGCTGTGCCGTGGGGCGTGAAAGAGCGCCTCACTTTCGAGAAAACCGCTGTCGGCTTTTATTTGTCTGGCCATCTGTTTGACGAGGTGGCGCTTGAAGTGCGCCGCTTTGCCAAGCGTCAGATCGACGACCTGATTGACATCCGCGAGCCGCAGTTGCTGGCCGGCATCATCACTGATTTTCGGGTCATCAATGGCCAGCGCGGCAAGCTGGCGCTGTTCAAACTGGACGATAAATCGGGCGTGATCGAGGCCCGGGCCGATGAAGCGCTGATCAATGCGCACAAGAATTTGCTCAAGGACGACGAGTTGGTGATCGTCATGGGCCAGTTGAAACCGGATCGTTTTTCCGGTGGCATGCAGCTCACGGTGACGCAGGTTTGGGACCTGGAGCAGGCGCGCTGCCGCTTTGGCAAGTTTTTGCGGCTGGTAGTGAGCACGCAGCCGGGGCAAGCGCCCGATGTCGCCCGCATGGCCCGGGACTACCCGCCGCTGCGCGAAGTCACCGAGCAGGGCGAGTTGCTGCGCGGCTTGGGCGTGCGGCTGTCGGTGACGTGCCAGGGCGAGGGCGCGAGCGCCACGGCGGAACTGCAGCTCGGGGAACGCGCCAAATTTTTCCCCAGCAACGCGGCGCTGGCGGGCTGGCGAGTGCAGGCGGGGGCGGGTAAGTCTGACATTGTTTATGAGTGAAATGCGGTTCTAGCCCCCGTTCAGCATGCTTAAGTAGCTATTAAATTTATAGTTGTTTTTCCCCCACTCACTCCCCCAACCCCTCTCTCGCCCCGCCGGGCGAAAGAGGGGGGCTTCATGTGGCCGCGTTTTTTAAGGTGGGAAAAGAGACGATCCGAATCACGCTGGCCTCCAAGTGGCGGCATGGCATTACGAGGCCGATCACTCAGGCAGATGCTGCGCTGGTTTTCAGCTTAGGCTTGGCATCGAGTTAACCTGACAATTAGCTGGATCGGCTTGTTCATGGGCTACCGCCTTTTTGAGACCAACGCGCCGTCAAGAACCAATTTCCCACCTTAAGGGACGCGGCCAAATGTGGCGGTTGGCTCCCTCTTTCGCCCGGCGGGGCGAGAGAGGGCGGGGGGAGTGAGTGGGGGCAGAACAGGCGTCAGCAAATCGCCAAAAAATTCAAAGTGAAATGACTTTCATCTCCAGGCTTGCTTGCCTTCTCAGTGTGAAACAGCCGCCGCCTCCACCTGCCCCGACAGTGTCAACCACTGCTCTTCCAGGAGCTGCAGTTCGTCGTTGACGGCTTTCAGCCGGTTCCCCAGCTCGGCATAGTCCGCCGGCGGCGGTGATTTGGAGAGCAGCCCCTCCAGCGAGGCACCCTCACCGTTGAGCACCGCCATGCGCGCTTCGAGCTGTTCGAGTTGACGTTTGACGCCGCTGGATGCCACCTTGACCTTCGGCTTGGCCGCTGCTTCTGCCTGTGCTTTGCGCTCGGCTTTGGCCGCTGCGCTGCTGGCCTCCTTGATGGCTTCGCGCTGGCGTTTGGCTTCGTCGAGCAAATAGCGCTGGTAGTCGTCCAGATCACCGTCAAAGGGCTCAACCCCACCGCGCGAGACCATCCAGAACTCGTCGCAGACGGCGCGTAAGAGAGCGCGGTCATGGCTGACTAGCATGACCGTGCCTTCAAACTCGTTGAGCGCCATGCTCAGGGCTTCTCGCGTGGCCAGATCCAGGTGGTTGGTCGGCTCATCGAGCAGCAAGAGGTTGGGGCGCTGCCAGACGATCATGCACAGCACCAGCCGCGCTTTCTCACCGCCGCTCATGCTGCCCACGGCCTGCTTGACCATGTCGCCGCCAAAGTTGAAGGTGCCCAGGTAGCTGCGCAGGTCTTGCTCGCGCGTGGCCTGGCCGGCAATCTTGCCCAGCGCGGTCAGGTCTTTGACCAGGCGAATCATGTGCTCCAGCGGCGTGTCGGTGGGACGCAGCACGTCGAGCTCTTGCTGCGCAAAGTAGCCGATGTTCAGGCCCTTGCCTTCGGTGATCTCACCGCTGATCGGCTGCAGCTCGCGGGCGATGGTTTTCACCACCGTCGATTTGCCTTGCCCGTTGGCGCCCAGGATGCCGATGCGCTGACCGGCCAGCACCGAGCGGCTGACGTTTTTGACGATCACGGTCGGCGGCGTGCCAACTGGCGCATCGTCGGGTGGCGGGTAGCCAAAACTGACCCCCGTCATCGACAGCATCGGATTCGGCAGGTTGGCGGGCTCCTTGAATTCAAAGGTGAAGTCGGCCTCGGACAGCAGCGGGGCAATCTTTTCCATGCGGTCCAGCGCCTTGACCCGGCTTTGCGCCTGTTTCGCCTTGCTGGCCTTGGCCTTGAAGCGGTCAATGAACTTCTTCAGATGGGCAATCTTGTCCTGCTGCTTGGCAAACGCGTTTTGTTGCAGGTTCATCTGCTCGGCGCGCATGTCCTCGAACTTGCTGTAGTTGCCGCCGTAGCGCATTAATTTTGCCGCGTCGATGTGCAGCGTGACGTCCGTCACGGCATCCAGAAACTCGCGGTCATGGCTGATGACGATCATGGTGCCGTCATACTTTTTGAGCCACGACTCCAGCCACACCAAGGCGTCCAGATCCAGGTGGTTGGTGGGCTCGTCGAGCAGCAGCAGGTCAGACGGGCACATCAGCGCACGCGCCAACTGCAGCCTCATGCGCCAGCCGCCCGAGAAGCTGTTGACCGGGTTGTTGAGTTCGGTGGTTTTGAAGCCAAGCCCCAGAATCAGCGCTTGCGCGCGCGCCGGCGCGTCGTGCGCACCGGCGTCCTGCAGCGCCATGTAGGCGTGTGCCATGCGGTCGTAATCGTCGGTGGCTTCCGCCGCGGTGACTTCCTGTTGCGCGGCCAGCAGCGTGGTGTCGCCGTCCACCACATAGTCGGTGGCGCTTTGCTCGGTCTCGGGCATGTCCTGCGCCACCTGGCCCATGCGCCATTGGCTGGGGATGAAATATTCGCCGCCGTCTTCGGGCAGCGTGCCGTTGAGCAGCGCAAATAGCGAGGACTTGCCCGCGCCGTTGCGGCCCACCAGGCCGACTTTTTCGCCCGGATTGAGGGTGACGGAGGCGCTGTCAAGCAGCACTTTGGCGCCGCGGCGCAGGGTAACGTTTTTTAGAGTAATCATGCGGGAGGGGAGTTTGTGTCTGGGCCGGATTGGCCGAGCGGCAAACCGAGAAAAACAAGGTGAGCTTTGGAAGGCTCTCTAAAGGATGAAATGGGTGTGAAGCCCAGTTGTTGGTAGAGCGCGAGGGCCAGCGTGTTGTGCGGCCAGGTGCAGATGGCCGCTGTAGCGTAGCCCGCTTGCCTTGCGCGGCTGATGAGCGCCTGGGTCAGTGCGCGCGCCAGTCCCTGACGACGAAAGCTGTCCCGGACATAGACGCGCTTGATTTCTGCAATGCCGCTGTGCGTCGTGGCCGCATACGCGCCGCAACCCGCCAGTTCATCGCCGACGGTTGCCAGCACCACGGCGCCAACGGGCGCTGCGTAGCGTCCCGGCAACTGCTCGATGTCTTTCCAGATGGTGCTGTTTTTGGGGTCGTCGAGGTCGCGCGCAGCGTACTCCAGCAGCAGGCCTTTGAAAATCTCATAGTCTGCCGGGGTCGAAATATTTGTCAGCTTGAACAATGCCTGCATGGTCTGGGTACTAGTTCTGCCTGGCGTCCTGGTTGGCCCGCAGGGCCTCCCTCGTCAGCAGCAGCACCTGGTCTTCACCGGCGCTGGTCTCCAGCCAGATCGCTTCCAGCTTGGGGAAGGCCGCTTCAAAGTGCTCGCGCTCGTTGCCGATTTCCAGCACCAGCACGGCGTCTTCATTCATGTGCTGCGGCGCCTCACGCAAGAGCGTGCGGATAAAGTCCATGCCGTCATGGCCGCCAGCGCGGTTGCCGTCCAGCGCCAGCGCGGGCTCCGCGTGAAATTCAGGCGGCAGTGCGGCCATGCTCTGCAAGTTGACGTAAGGCGGGTTGCACAAAATCAGGTCGTAGCGGCCCGCCAAGTTGGCAAAGCCATCCGATTCGCTCAGGGTGATGCGCCCGCCCAAGCCATGTTTGTCAACGTTGATGCGGGCCACCGCCAGGGCATCCTTTGACAAGTCAGAGGCGTCCACCGTCACGTCCGGGTATGCCATGGCCGCCAGCACGGCCAGACTGCCGTTGCCGCTGCACAGGTCCAGCACGGCGTGGGTGGCATCGCTGAGCCAGTAGTCAATGCCGCCGTTCACCAGCAACTCGGCAATCAGCGAGCGCGGCACGATGGCGCGCGGGTCCACGTAAAACGGCACGCCCATCAACCAGGCTTCCTGCGTCAGGTAGGCCGCGGGCTGGCGGGATGTGATTCTTGCTCTTATAAGAGTAGCTACCTGCTCTTGTTCCACGGGGGCTACAGGCCGATTTGCTACAAATTGCGGCGCATCAGGCGCATCTGCTGGCGGTGTATCGAGTGGCGTATCAAGCGGCAGGCCGAGTTGCCACAACACCAGCCAGGCGGCTTCGTCAAAAGCGTTGTCAGTGCCGTGGCCAAACGCCACCCCGGCCTCAGTGAGTTGGGCGGCAGCCGCTTCAATCAGTTCCAGCAGCGTCATGCGCTCAAGCCCGCACTCAGGTTCTCCAGCACGCGCCGGTAGATGTTTTTCAGCGGCTCGATGTCGGCGACGTTGATGTGTTCGTCGATCTTGTGGATGCTGGCATTGGGCGGGCCAAACTCAATGACCTGGGGGCAAATTCTGGCAATAAAACGGCCGTCGCTGGTGCCACCGGTGGTGGAGAGAACGGTGGTCAGGCCGGTCTCTTGTTTGATCGCGTCTACCACCGCGTCGACCAGCGTGCCGGGCTCGGTCAGGAACGGCGTGCCACCGAGCGTCCACGCCAGCTCGTAGTCAAGCTCGTGGCGCTCCAGCACCGCAGCCAGCCGGGTCTGCAGCGACTCGGGTGTGGACTCGGTGGAAAAGCGGAAGTTGAAGTCAATCACCACCGCACCCGGAATCACATTGCTGGCGCCGGTGCCGCTGTGGATGTTGCTGATTTGCCAGGAGGTGGGCGGGAAGAACGCGTTACCCCGGTCCCATTCGACGCCCACCAACTCGGCCAGCGCGGGCGCGACCAGATGAATCGGGTTTTTGGCCAGGTGCGGGTAGGCGATATGGCCTTGCACGCCTTTGACGGTCAGGCGGGCGCTGAGCGTGCCCCGGCGACCGTTTTTGATCATGTCGCCGGTGCGCTCCAAAGAGGTGGGCTCACCGACGATGCAGTAATCGATGCGTTCGCCGCGCGCCTGCAGTGTTTCACAGACTTTGACCGTGCCGTCCAGCGCCGGGCCTTCTTCGTCGCTGGTGAGCAGAAAACCGATGGCCAAAGCCGAGTCCGGCTGGGCCGCCAAAAACTCTTCGACCGCGACGACGAACGCGGCCAGCGAGGTTTTCATGTCGGCCGCGCCGCGACCATACAACTTGCCATCGAACTGGGTGGGCGTGAACGGGTGGCAGCGCCATTGCTGCACCGGGCCGCTTGGCACGATGTCGGTGTGGCCGGCAAATACTACTAATTTAGTAGTGTATTGCGTAGATTTGACGGGGGCTGCAGCCCGTTTTGCCCATAAATTGGTGACGCGGAAATCAGTTGGGCCGCTGGTGATGGTTTCACAGCAGAAGCCAAGCGGGGCGAGTCGCTCAGCGATGATTTGCTGGCAGCCGGCATCATCGGGTGTGAGCGAGGGGCGGGCGATCAGTTGTTCGGCCAGGTGCAGAGTTTTTGGCATCAGCTTCAAAGTGGGTGGTTCACGACCCGTGTTTCACGTCGAACGTGATTTCGGTGAACGAGGGTTGATCATCCGGGTCTTCGGCGGGCTCGGGCGCTTGTGACTGGGCGTTAAAGTCGTTTTGCAGGCGCCACATCAAATTGGTGGGCGAATCCGAGTTGAGCAGACCTTCTTTTCGGTCCACCACGCCTTCCATGATCAAGCGTGCGATGTCTTGCTCGAAGGTCTGGCCACCGTCGGACATCGACTTTTCCATGGCCTCCTTGACACCGGAGAAATCGCCTTTTTCGATCATTTCGGCCACCAGATTGGTGTTGAGCATGATTTCCACCGCCGGGATGCGTGCGCCGCCTGTGGTGCGCAGCAGACGCTGCGACACAATCGCCTTGAGCGAGGCGGACAGGTCGCCCAGCATGGTCTGGCGCACTTCGACCGGGTAAAAACTCAGGATCCGGTTGAGCGCCTGGTAGCTGTTGTTGGCGTGCAGGGTGGCCAGGCACAAATGGCCGGTCTGGGCATAGGCAATGGCCGCCGACATGGTCTCACGGTCGCGGATTTCGCCAATCATGATCACATCCGGGGCCTGGCGCAAAGCGTTCTTCAGTGCGATATGGGTCGACTGGGTGTCGGTGCCAACCTCACGCTGGTTGACCACCGAGCGCTTGTTTTTGAACAAGAACTCCATCGGGTCTTCAATTGTCAGGATGTGGCCGGTGGCGTTGGCGTTGCGGTGGTCAATGATGGAGGCCATGGTGGTGCTTTTACCGGCACCGGTGGCACCCACCATCAGCAGCAGGCCACGCTTTTCCATGATCAACTGGCCCAGAATCATGGGCACGCCCAGCGTATCGAGCGGGGGGATGTCGACCGAGATGTAGCGGATCACCGCCGCTATGGAGCCGCGCTGGCGCATCGCGCTGATGCGAAAGCGGCCGACGCCCGCCAGCGACCAGCCGATGTTGAGCTCATTCAACTCTTCAAGCTCTTCGATGCGGTTGGGCGGCAGTATTTCGGCCAGTAAATTGCGCGGTGCCTCGGGTGGCAGCAGCTGGCTGTTGATCGGCACGCATTGGCCGTTGATGCGGATCAGGGCTGGCGAGTGGGCGGACAAATAGACGTCGGAAGCTTTTTTCTCGCTCATCAGGCGAAGAATTCGCTCCATGGTGCCGGAGGTACCTGGTGTTGCATTTGGTGCACTGGTTGCCATGCTTGCGTCCCGGTTTCTATGCGTGTGGGGTGGGAAAAAGTCAGTCGCGCAGCAGGTCGTTCAAGCTGGTTTTGGCCCGCGTTTGCGCGTCCACCCTTTTGACGATGATGGCCGCGTACAGGCTGTATTTGCCCTCGTTCTTGGGCAGACTGCCGCTGATGACAACCGAGCCACTGGGAATGCGGCCATAGCTCACGGTATCGGTGGCGCGGTCATAAATGGGCGTGCTTTGCCCGAGGTAAACGCCCATCGAGATGACCGAGTTTTCTTCCACGATCACGCCTTCCACCACCTCGGAGCGGGCGCCGATGAAGCAGTTGTCCTCGATGATGGTGGGGCCGGCCTGCATCGGCTCCAACACGCCGCCAATACCAACGCCACCGCTCAGGTGCACATGCTTGCCGATCTGCGCGCAGGAACCCACGGTGGCCCAGGTGTCGACCATCGTGCCTTCGTCGACATAGGCGCCGATGTTGACGTAGGACGGCATCAGGATCACGCCCTTGCCGACAAAACTGCCCCGCCGCGCCACCGCCGGTGGCACCACGCGCACGCCCGACGCCTTCATGGCTTCTTCGTCGAGGTGGGCAAATTTGGTTGGCACTTTGTCATAAAAGCCCAGGTCACCGGCTTTCATGACCTGGTTGTCGGTGAGGCGAAAGCTCAGCAGCACGGCTTTTTTGATCCATTGGTGCGTGGTCCATTGACCAACGCTCTCGCGGGTGGCGACGCGCAAGCGCCCGGCATTGAGGTCGGAGATGACGTGTTCGACCGCCTCGGTAACCTCTTTGGGGGCGGCGCTGCTGGACAGGCTGGCACGGTCTTCCCACGCTGCGTCGATGATGGATTGCAATTGTTGCGTCATGAAAGTTCTTCTCGGGAGGCGAAACCGTTTCGGTTTCAGGTTCTGGATTTGACAAATTGCGCGATGCGCCGGGCGGCTTCCACGCATTCGGCGGTTTCGGCCACCAGCGCCATGCGGATACGCCCGGCACCGGGGTTGCTGCCTTGCGCTTCACGCGCCAGGTAGGAGCCGGGTAAAACCGTCACATTGTAAAGAGCGAACAAGTCGCGGGCAAAGTCGGTGTCATTGCCCTTCACTTTGGCCCATAAATAAAAGCCGGCGTCGGGCAGCGCCACGTCCAGCACCTCAGCCAGCAAGGGGGTGACCTGGGCGAATTTGCTGCGGTACAGCGCCCGGTTTTCGACCACATGCTGCTCATCGCGCCAGGCCGCCGTGCTGGCGGCTTGCACCACCGGGCTCATGGCGCAGCCGTGGTACGTGCGGTAGAGCAAAAACTGCTTGATGATGCTGGCGTCACCGGCCACAAAACCGCTGCGCATGCCGGGCACATTGCTGCGTTTGGACAGGCTGGTGAGTGAAATCAGGTTCTTGAAGTCCAGTCGGCCGAGTTGCGCCGCGGCTTCCATGCCGCCCAGTGGCGCGCCACCTTGGGCGTCGTCGCGGAAATAAATCTCGCTGTAGCACTCGTCGGAGCCAATGACAAAGCCGTGTCGGTCGCTCAGTTCAAACAGCATTTGCCACTCCGACAAGGGCATCACCGCGCCGGTCGGGTTGCCCGGAGAACAGACGATCAGCAGCTGGGTGCGAGCCCACACGGCGGCTGGCACGCCGGCCCAGTCGGGTGCAAAGTTACGCGCCGGGTCGCTGACCACGTAGTAGGGCTGGGCACCGGCCAGCAGCGTGGCGCCTTCGTAGATTTGGTAAAACGGATTGGGGCAGACCACGAACGGTTTTTCATGCCCGTGCTGGCGCGCGCCGGGGTCAACCACGGTTTGGGTCAGGGCGAACAGCGCCTCGCGCGAGCCGCTCACCGGCAGCATTTGCGTGGCCGGGTCAACGTCCAGCGCGTAGCGCTTTTTCAGCCATTGGGCAAAGGCTTCACGCAGGGCGGGCTCGCCCTGCGTGGCCGGGTAACTGGCCAGGCCACTGGGCGTGCGCCCAATGGCCTCGATCATGGCTTGTTGAATGAAGGCGGGGGTGGCGTGCTTGGGTTCCCCCAGCCCGAGGCTGATCGGCCGCAGGGCTGGATTGGGGGTGACGCCGGAGAAAAGTTGCCGCAGCCGCTCAAACGGGTAGGGCTGCAGAAGAGTGAGCAGTGGATTCATGGGCAGCGATTATCCCGCGTGAGCGGCGGGTGCCTGCCAAACCACCGGTGACCAAGCAAGAGCGGGCTATTTTTTCGCTCTTTTGCGCGCTGGCGCTGACTTGGCTGCCGGCTTGGCTGCTGACCTGGATGCTGACTTGGCCACTGGTTTGACGGCTGGCTTGACGTCCGATGCCTTGGGAACGTCGCCGATCAGGGATTTGACCGGGCAGATTTTGAAGATCGGGCATTTCTTGCAGCCGACGGCAATGGCGATGGGGCAGATAGTCATTTTTTTTCCTGTGTGGGTGCTGGTGCTCAAGCTTTGCAGTATGCCCCTGCGCGCGGTGTGAATCCATACCGCTCGAAGGGGAACGCCCCTAATTCCGTCAAAACCCCAGCGTTTCAACGTCGCTTGAAACCGCCAGTTTGCTGTTGGCAAACTGCGCCCGGTACTTGTCCAGCCGCTTCAGGTCGTACAGGTAATTGACCATCATGCCGTAGGACTGTTTGAAGCCTTTGGCCGAGAGATCACCGCCCCAGTTCAGCCGCTCGACGCGTGCGCCGTTGCCCAGATGGAAGCGAGTCACCGGATCCAGTGGCTTGCCTTGCACCAGCTCGTGGCCCAGGTAGTGGGCGGCGCATTGCATCAGGAAGTGGCGCAGCGGCGATCTGGCGTCAAGCGACTGCGCCTGCTCGGCGGCGGCCAGCAGGTCCGCTGCCGTCATCGGCTGCGCGCCCACGGCACTGGCAAGCGCGGCTCGGGTTTTGTCATCGAGCCGAGCCAGCATGGTGGTGGCGTTCTTGCCCAGCCAACTGCGAAAACCCGGCATCGGCGAGAGGGTGGCAAAAGTCCGCAGGCGGGGAAACCCGGCCCTGAGGGTCTCCACCACACGCTTGATCAGCGAGTCGCCAAAACTCACGCCGCGCAGACCGATCTGGGTGCTGCTGATGGAGTAAAAAATGGCGGTCGTGGCTTTGGCCAGGTCGGCCGGTGCCGCCGCTTCGTCGAGCAGCGGCGAGATGGCGCAAGGCAGTTTGTCGAGCAGGGCCACCTCGACAAAGATCAGTGGTTCATTGGGCAGCTGAGGATGAAAAAACCCGTAACAGCGGCGGTCCGAATCAAGCCGGTTCTTGACGTCATTCCAGCCGCGAATGTCATGCACCGCTTCGTATTTGATCAGCTTTTCAATCAGCGAAGCGGGCGAGTCCCAGCTGATGCGGCGCAACTCCAGAAACGCCACGTCAAACCAGCTGGAAAAAAGGTTTTCCAGCTCGCCGTCGAGGGCCAGCAGGCGCTTTTCGGCTTTCAGGTGTGGCAGCAACTCGGTCCGCAGGTCAAGCAAAAATTGCATGCCCTCGGGGAACGCAGCAAAGCGCTGCAGCAAACGGCTGCGCGGCGACACCAGCGCCCGGCGCAAGCTGATCTCGGCTTGCCCGGCGTCGGGCGTGTTCTGGGCCGCCTCGTAGTGTCCGCGCGCGGTCTCGACGATGTCGGGGTTGGGTGCAAACTGCTCGCTCATCAGCAGCCAGCAGTCGCGCCGCTGCGCGGGCGAGGCGGTGGCGTACCCATGTGCGAACTGACTGGCGCGGCGCCCGCCTTCGACCTCGCTGACCTGGCTGTCGAGTACGGCCTGCAGTTCGGTCAGGGTGCGACGCAGCAAGCGCGGTGAGAGCGCCTCGTCTTTGTGGCGCAAGGTGCCTGCCAGGCGTTCGCGCACGGAGCGGGAAGTCGATCGCTCACTCGTGCTGGTCGACGTTGACGGCAGGCTCACGGCTGCAGCGGTCGGCGTCGGCCTCGTTCCAGCCGTCGATACGCTATTAGCTGCTTCTCTATAAATAGCATGCTGGGTATATTCCACGGGGGCTATTGCCACTTTTTGCATTGAACCTGCGGCGGGCAGCAGTTTGGACACGCTGCGGGTGATCCATTCGGAGGTATTCACGGTAAGTGCCTTCCTTTCATGCGGACAGCCTGAAGCCGCTGGTCTATTGACTTGCCATTTGCGCCAGTGGGTTGGCAAGGGGTGGCCGAATTCTCTCTGTATAGTACTGATCATTCAGTGCCAAAGCAATTGCAGCTTGCGCCTGTTTTGTTGCGAAATGCGCCATTTTTTGTCGAAACTTCATGGACCATCGCGGTGGCAACCCCAACATGCGCAATCCGAGCCCCACCATCCCGATGTCATTTGTTCAGAATCTGCTGATGGGCGCCACGCGGATGCTTGCGCCTGAGACTATTGATGACCTGCTTCGTCAGGCCGGTATTGCGCCCACGCTCCTCAAGCAACGCGGCGCCCGCGCGACGCGTGAACAGTTTGTGCGGCTTTACCAGATCACTGCTTTGAGCATTGGCGATGAGATGCTCGGCCTTTGGTCGCGACCGATCCGCGCCGGCACACTCAAGTACCTGGGCCTGAGCCTGCTCGATGCGCCCTCGGTATTGGTTGCCATGTACCGGTTCACGCGGTTCTGGAACCTGCTGCTCGACGACTACGCGCTGCAACTGTCACGCCAGAACCAGTGTGTGACCATTGCGCTCAAGCCGCTGGGCGCACTGACCACGCCAACGATCTTTGGGCATGAGTTGATGGTCAAACTCATCCACGGCGTCGCCTCATGGCTGGTGGGGCGTGAACTGCCGATTGAGACTGTCGGTTTCGGCTTTGCACGTCCCGCGCACTTTGCCGAGTACGCCCAACTATTTCCGGGTCCGGTGAGCTTTGATCAAAGCTGCACGTCTGTCAGCTTTGCCGAGCATGTGTTGCGGCAACGCTTTCATCGCACCAAGATCGAGTTGGTCAAGTTCGTCAAACGCGCGCCCGATGATTGGATATTTGTTACTTTCGATCATGGCCCGACCAGTACCCGCGCGCGGGAATACCTCCTGGCCCATTGCGGTGCCGATCAGTCATTGGATGCGGTGGCCGCAGCACTGTTCATGTCGGGTCGCTCCCTGTCGAGAGGGCTCGCCCTTGAGGGGGGCACATTTCAGAAGATCAAGGATGAGATGCGTCGTGACCTGGCGATAGAACGCCTGGTCATGACGCGCGAATCCATTGACCGGATCGCCGCGCTGGCCGGCTTCGACAACACACCGGCGTTCCATCGCGCCTTCAGGGCCTGGACCGGCAGTACCCCTGGGGCCTACCGGCGACCGGCGGTGATTCCCTCTGCGTGATCCGGGTCAGGTGGCGCGACAAATCGAACGAAACGCAAACGGGTCAAGGCGTCAGTTGCGCTGCATGCCCGCCACCAGCTGCGTCACGTTGTGGTGCATCATCTTCAGGTACGTTGACCCGGGCTCGTTGGGGCCGGAGAGCGCATCCACATACAGCTTGGGGCCCAGTGTGACGCCCGTGTCCTGGGTGATTTGAGCCAGCAGCTTGGGGTTGCTCATGTTTTCCACAAATACTGCCTTGATCTTGTCACGCTTGATCTGGCGGATCAATTGGGCCACCTCTTTGGCGCTGGGCTCCACGTCGGCATTGATGCCTTGAGGCGCTAAAAAAATGATCTGGTAGCGCGCTGCAAAATAGCGAAATGCATCGTGCGAGGTGATGACCTGGCGTTGTTTGACACTCAAAGGCGCGAGCTGGTCTTTGGTGAACTGGTCCAGCGATTCCAGTTCTTTGATGTATATCTCACTATTTTTTTGATAGTTGCTTGCGCCCGCTGGGTCGAGGCTGGCGAGTGATTTGGCTATATTTTTGACATACACCACCACGTTGCTGGGGTCTTGCCAGCCATGCGGGTCGGTCTCGGCGTGCTTGTGGCCTTTATCGAGTGGCAGGTTGCGCACTTTAATGCCTTGGGAAGCGACCAGGGTCTGGCCCTTGTAATTGGCTGATTGGGCCAGCTTTTGCGCCCACGGCTCAAAGTTGAGCCCGTTGATGACAAACAGGCGCGATTGCAGAATAGCTTTGGCGTGTGCTGGTTTGGGCTCAAAGGCATGCGCATCGGCATCCGGCCCGACCAGCGTCGTGACCTTGACGCGTTCGCCGCCCACCACTTGCACCAGGTCGCCCAGAATACTGAAAGACGCCACCACCGGCAGCGGCTCGGCGGCTGGGCTGATGCTGGGCAGAAGACCATTGACTACCAGTGTTGAGATGGCCAAAAATTTCAGAGTTGCGCGTTTCATTGAGCTGCTTTCATGTATGGAAAATTTCAGCCCACCCGGTGCGGGCGCTTGAGCACGGTGGGCAACCAGCCACCGGGCGATACCAATAAGGACAGGCCGTACAACACCCCGGCGCAGCCGATGATGGTCGGCCCGCTGGGCGTGTCCAGGTGGTAAGACAGCAGCAGCCCGGCCACGCCCGCCAAAGCGGCTTGCGCGCTGGCGTTGAGCAGTTGGGCGCTTAAAGAGTCGTGCCAGAGCCGGGCTGACACGGCGGGCAGCATCATCAAGCCCACTGCCATCAGCGTGCCCAGCGTCTGAAAACCCGCCACCAGGTTGATTACCACCAGCATCAAAAAACTTTGTTGCCAGATCCACCCACGGCGGCTCCAACTGCGCCCAGCGGATGCGGCCAAAAACACCGGGTCAAAGGTTTCCAGCACCAGCCCCCGGTACAGCGCGGCCAGAGCGATCACACTCACACTGGCGACGCTGGCTACCAGCAGCAGCCCTTGCGCATCGACGCCCAGCGCGCTGCCAAACAAAATATGCAGCAGGTCAAGCTGGCTGCCTTGGCGCGAGATCAGCGTCACACCCAAGGCCAGCGCCACCAGGTACATGGCAGCCAGGCTGGCATCTTCTTTCAGGCGGGTGGCGCGGCTGACCACGCCGGCAATCGCAGCCACCAGCAGGCCCGCCAGCACACCGCCCAGGGCCATGGCGGGCAGCGACAGGCCAAACAGCATGAAGCCCACCGCCACGCCCGGCAGCACCGCGTGGCTCAGCGCGTCGCCCAGCAGGCTCATGCGCCGCAGCGTCAAAAAAACGCCCAGTGGTGCCGCGCTGATAGCCAGCGCCAGCGTGGCCACCAGCGCGCGACGCATAAAGGCGAATTCGGCAAAGGGACCCACAGAAAAGTCCCAGAGGGTTTGGTACCAAGCCATCATGGGGTTGCGCCGTGCAAACGAACCGGCTCCGTGTTTGACTTCGTTTTGAGTGCGGTGTCTGGCAGCGGATCTTTTCCACTGGACTCATCGGTGTGGCAAATGTCGGCGTTGTCGTCCCAGGCTTCAGCCAGGGCCCGGGCGCGTTGCAAATTGGGCTCGGTCAGCACCTGTGCGGTGTCGCCCCAGGCCACCAGCTCGCGTGCCAGCAGAACCGTTTGCCCGAAGTGCGCGCGCACCTGCGCGTCGTCGTGCAGCACGGCAATCACCGTGCGGCCTTGCGCGTGCCATTGGTGGATCAGTGTCAACAGCGCGGTCGTGGTGCGCGAGTCCATGGCGTTGAACGGCTCGTCGAGCAAAATCAGGTCAGCGTCTTGCATCAGCAGGCGGGCAAACAGCACGCGCTGAAACTGCCCACTGGAGAGCGACCCCACTGTGCGGCGCTCAAAGCCTTCCAGCCCCACGGTGCGAATGGCCGTATCGGCGCGGGCCATCAGGTCGGCGCTGACCCCCCCCCAGGCACCCACGGTGCTCCAGCAGCCCAACAGCACACAGTCGTGCACTGGCATCGGAAAATCGCGGTCAATCTCGGTCATTTGTGGCAAGTAGGCGATGCGCTCGCGCGCTGTGGTCAGCAAGACGCGCCCACATTCGGGTTTGATCAAGCCCATGATGCTTTTGAGCAGTGTGCTTTTGCCCGAGCCGTTGGGGCCAATCACGGCGGTGAGCGCGCCCGACGCAAACTGGCCACTGATGTGATGCAGTGCCGGATGCTGGCGGTAGCTGACCGTCAGGTTGTCGATCGTTACCACGCGGTCACTCCCGCGCCTGCGTTGGCCCACCACACGGCCAACCACAGTGCCAGCAGCACCGGCAACACTGCCAACACGCGCAGCCAGGCGGGCCAGGCCAACACGCTGCGCGGCTGGCTGGGCTGTGCGTCGTGGTGCGGCGCAGGGGTGTGCGGGTGGTCGTGGTCGTGGTTGCGCGTCGGGTGTGACATTTTGGGGTCGTTCAAAAAATAGTGATTGCAGCGATAATGCAACTGAATTGCGATATAGTTTAACGCAACTCAATTGCAGTAATTACCCACTTTTTTAAAAAACGTTGGCCTTTTCACCGCCATGCTTGCTATTACCCGCTTGAGTCCACCTGATCCGATTGACGCCTTGCTGTCAGCCCACGGCCTGCGCCGCACGGGTGCGGCGCGTCTGGTGCTGGGCTGGCTGCTGGCGCACCCTGACACCAGTTACACCCACGCCCAGTTGCAGACGGCGTTGCAGGATGCCAGTGCTGCGGATGGACAAGGGGCAGGCGAGGGCGGTGGCACGCTGGACCGCGTGACGCTGTACCGCCTGATTGACCGGCTGACGCAAGTTGGTCTGCTGCTGTGCCGGGTCGACGTCAATCGGGTGCGCCGTTACCAGGCTATGCCCGCCAGCGTGCATGCGTTACCGCACTTTGAGTGCCAAAGCTGTCACCGCGACCAGCCTTTGGAAGGTGCGTTGCAGGGCAATGCGCTTGATTTGGAGGTGGCGGCACAAAGCGCTTTGCAAGCCCTCAAGGCCTTGGGCTACCAAGGCCTGAGCCTGGATCTGGCGGTGCGCGGCGTGTGTGCGGACTGTGCGACTGCAGCCTCAATCGCACCGACCTCTGCGGTCACGCCATGATGCTGGCTCAAGGCCTGATCCAGCGTTTTTTCACGCAGGCGAAATTTGGGTGGCGGGGCGAGCCTTGAAGACTCAAAACCTGGAGATGTTGACGCGTGGTGGCTTGTTGTCTGATGCTATGAAATTAGTGTTGCGATGCTTGATCTGAATCAGAGTGGCAGAGTTCCTGGCAGAAGATACTTGTGTGCTTTGTTTTCAAATTAGTCGATCACTATCGGCGCTCCGGTTGCTATGCCAAATAGCCTGAGACCGGGTGCGCTACACCAACAACGCGGGCCACGCGCTTTGCTACTTGAAGCCATGCCATTCATTCGTCAACGCATCGGCGCACTAGCCAGGCTCAATCATCTTGTACCGATCTGGTTGCTGGCTGCGTTGGTGTTTGCCGCAATCTGGCTGCATACTTTTCGACTGATCAACGATGACCGCGCCAAAGCGTTGAGCGGCGCAGAAAATGAAATAGTCAATCTGGCGCGGGTCGGCCAGGAACATGCCGAGCGCATTTTTTACAGCGTTGACCAGACATTGCGCCTGGTTCGTTCGGAATATCAGGATCACTCAGGTCATCTTGACCTTGGCATGATGAGTGTCGAGGGGGTTTTCGATGAGAGAACCATTCGTCAGGTCAGTATCGTTGATGCTTCGGGGATTCTTCAGTTGAGCAGCCTGCCTCTGAGCGATCATCGTGATGTGTCGGATCGGGACTACTTCAAATCCCAGCGCGAGGCTGCCAGCGACACGCTTTTCATCTCAAAGCCCGAGTTCGATCTGGCTTATGGTGTGTGGTCGGTCCGGGTTTCGCGTCGCATCGTGGGCAATGACGGAAAATTTGCTGGCGTGGTTGTCGTGTCGCTCGATCCTACCTATTTCACTCGTTTTTACGGCGAACTCCAGCTCGGTCATGAGGGTGTCGCGGCGCTGTATGGCTTGACCGGATCCTTGCTCGCCCGCAAGACCGCGCGTACGGAAACATTCACTGGCAATGCCGTGTCGAGCCCGATATTTGCACGCATTGCCCAAGGCGATACAAGCGGCACGCTGACCTTTCAAGCCCAGACCGACGGCATCGAACGTCTTTACCACTTCAAACAATTGGCTTCTTACCCCGTACTTGTATTGGTCGGGCTGGCCAGCAAGGACGTGTTTGCCCAGCAAGAGGACACCCTGCAGCATCGTGTATGGGAAGCCGTCATCCTGAGTGTTCTCCTGCTCGTTCTTGGCGTGCTTCTATCCTGGTATGTGGTCATCAGGCGACGCGATTCGGCGGCGCAGCGGCAAGCCCTGGTGCAGTTACAAAGCCTCACCCACCATGTGCCGGGCATGGTATTTCAGTACCTGCTGCGCCCCGATGGCAGTTCCTGCTTCCCTTTCGCCAGTGCTGGCCTGCACAAAATCTTCCGGCTCAGTCCTGAAGCTATTGCGCAGGATGCTGCGCCGCTTTTTGCTTTGATGCACCCTGATGATGCGGCTGGTGTGGCTGCATCGATCCAGGCCTCGTCCCGTGCGCTGACGCCTTGGGTAGATGAGTATCGTGTGAAGTTTGGGGATGGCACGGTGCGCTGGCTGTCGAGCAAGGCCGCACCACAAAAACTCGATGATGGTTCGGTGTTATGGCACGGTTTCGTGTCTGATGTCACGGAGCACAAACAGGCAGAAGAGTCCCTGATCACCTTGTCAGCGGCGGTCGAACAATCGCCGGTTTCCATCGTCATCAGCGACCCCCAGGGGCTCATTGAATACGTCAATCCGATGTTCGAGCAGGTCAGTGGTTACCGGCGTGCCGACGTCATGGGGCAGAACCCCCGCATTTTGTCGTCGCACGAAAAGTCAGAGGATGAGTACCGCGAGATGTGGGCCACGTTGCTGGCGGGAGAAATCTGGCATGGTGAGTTTCACAGCCGTCGCAAGGATGGCTCGCTGTTCTGGGAGCAGGCAGCGATTGCGCCTATTTTTGACGATCACGGCAGGCCGATTCATTACCTGGCGATCAAGGAAGACATCACCAAGCGCAAGGCGGCCGAGGCCGAAATCGAGCATCTGGCTTTTTATGACTTGCTGACCGGGCTGCCTAATCGGCGCCTGCTGAACGACCGGCTGCAACAGGTGCTGGCGGTTGGCACGCGCAGCCGTCGTCATGGCGCCTTGCTGTTCATTGATCTGGATAATTTTAAAAATCTGAATGACACCCAGGGTCATGAGCAGGGTGATGTGTTGTTGCAGCAAGTAGCCCAGCGGCTCAATTTTTGTGTGCGTGAATGCGACACGGTGGCGCGACTGGGGGGTGATGATTTTGTTGTGATGCTGCAGGATTTGAGCGACCAGCAGACCGAGGCCGCGACGCAGGCCGAAGGCGTGGGCCAGAAAATTCTCGATGCTTTGCACCAGCCTTACCCTTTTGGCCACTTTACGCACCACGGCAGTGCCAGTGTGGGTGTAGCGCTGTTCAACGCCAGCCAGGACACGGTCGAAGAGCTACTCAAACGTGCCGACCTGGCGCTGTACCAGGCCAAGGATGCGGGGCGCAACACGCTGCGTTTTTTTGACCCCGACATGCAGGCCGTCATCAGTGCGCGCGCCGAGCTGGAGGCGGACATGCGTCTTGGCCTGCAGGAAAACCAGTTCCTGCTCTATTACCAGCCACAGGTCAATCAAGAGGGTCACCTGACCGGTGTCGAGGCGCTGGTGCGCTGGCAGCATCCGCTACGCGATTTGGTGTCGCCGGCGCACTTTATCCCTTTGGCCGAAGAAACCGGCCTGATCCTGCCCTTGGGCCAATGGGTGATGGAAGCGGCTTGCCGCCAGTTGCAGCTTTGGCGGACGCAGGCACATACTGCGCACTTGACGATCGCGGTGAATGTCAGCGCGTTGCAGTTTCACCGTGAGAGCTTCGTGTCGGATGTACTGGCCACGCTGGAGCGTACCGGGGCCCCGGCGGACCGGCTCAAGCTGGAGCTGACCGAGAGCCTGTTGGTCAAGGATGTTGACAGCGTCATCGCCAAGATGATGGCACTCAAGGCCCACGGCGTCGGATTTTCGCTGGATGATTTTGGCACCGGCTATTCATCGTTGTCCTATCTCAAACGCTTGCCGCTGGACCAGATCAAGATTGACCAGTCGTTTGTGAGCGATGCCTTGAGCAACCCGAAAGACGCTGCATTGGTCCGGGCCACAGTGGCGATGGGGCGTGGCCTTGGCATGATGGTGATTGCCGAAGGCGTAGAGACCCAGATGCAGCGTGATTTTCTGGAGGGCGAGGGCTGCCTCAATTTCCAGGGCTATTTCTTTGGTCGCCCGGTTCCGGTCGCGGAGCTGGCGTGTTTTTTAGTCGCTGAATAAATTTGCATGATCAATCCTGTTCTCTCTTCCCTGTTGCCGGTGGTGCTGTTGGTTGCTATTGGTTTTATAACTGGCCGCGCAGGCTGGATAAGGGCTGAGGCCATAAAAGACTTGTCAAACCTGGTCTTCATGGTGCTCACACCGGCGCTGCTGTTTCGCACCATGAGCACGGTGCACGTGGAGCAGCTCAACTTCAAACCGGTGCTGATGTACTTTGTGGCGGCCATGCTGTTGTTTGGCTTCGTTCTGATTTGGCAAGGGGGAACGCGCCGCGCGGCGGTGCTGGCGCTGGCAGCCACTTTCAGCAACACGGTGATGATTGGCATCCCGCTGGTGGGGCTGGCTTATGGCCAGGCCGGCTTGGTGACACTGTTCACCTTGATCTCGGTCCATGCGCTGATGCTGTTGACGTTTGCCACCGTGGTGCTGGAACTGGCAGTCGCCCGCGAGAAAGTCGCGGCCGGTGGCGGGGGCGGTCAGCACATGCTGCTGACGGTGCTGGGTGCGGTGCGCAGCGGCATCATTCATCCGGTGCCTTTGCCCATCATCGTGGGCTTGCTGTTTGCACAAACCGGCCTGGTGATGCCAGAGGTGGTGGATCGCCCGCTCCAGTTGTTGGGCAACGCTTTTGGCCCGGTGGCCCTGGTGCTGGTTGGGGTGACGCTGACCGTTGTGCGCATCGGGGACCACCTCAAGGCGGCACTGGGTTTGAGTCTGATCAAGAACCTGGCGTTCCCGGCGCTGGTGGCGCTGCTGTGTTGGGGTTTGGGCTTGAGTGGCTTGCAGCTGACCGTGATGATCGTGACAGCGGCGCTGCCGATCGGTGCCAATGTGTTCATGTTTTCGCAGCGTTACCAGGTCGCCGAAGAATTGGTGACGGCCAGCATGGCGGTGTCGACTGGCCTGGGGCTGGTGACGCTCTCCCTGGTGATGGCGTTGGCGAGCTTGCTCTGACGGCTATTTAAAGCCCCAGCAAACCCAGCCCCAGCACCAGGGCGGTGCCCCACATCAGCAAAGCCACCAATCCGTCCAGCGCGCGCCACACGCCGGGTTGACGCAGGCGCGGGCCCAGGCACAACAGGCACACGCCCAAGCCTACAAACCAGATGACCGAGCCGGTGGCCGCGCCCGCGCCAAACACCGCGTTGCCCGGCTGGCCCCACGCCAGTGAGGCGGTGCCGAGCAAAACGGCCGTGTCGAGCCAGACGTGCGGGTTGAGCCATGAAAAAGCCAGCGCGGCCAGGATGGCCTGGCGGCGCGTCATGACGGCCTCGTCACTTGCGTTGGCCTGCGACATTGCGGCGGCCGCGCCGCTGCGAAAGCGCGCAAACGCCTGGGCGCCATAGACCAGCAGGAACAGGATGCCAGCGCCCACCAGGGCGTTCCTGATCGTGTCAGACAGACCGCCCAACTGACCCAGGCCCAAAACGCTCATGCCAATGAACAGCACGTCCGACAGAATGCAAAGGCCAATCGTCAGCCACATGTGCTGGCCCCGTAAACCCATGCGCAGCACATGCGCGTTTTGTGGCCCCAAAGCCATGATGAGCGAAAGGCTGAGCAGCAAACCCGCGTTGAAAGCAGGGGCCAGGGCGTGAGAGAGTGGCAGCATGGTGTGTCGGCGCAAGGTGCTTGGTGCAAAGATGTCAGTGTGTCGCCAGTGCCGAATTTATTAAACCAAACTAAATTAAACTAACTAAAGATAAAAAATACTTGATGGAAGGTGGTCGAAATGCTGGATGCGAAACAGCTGGATGCCTTGGCGGCGGTGCTGGAGCACGGGGGCTTTGGCCCGGCTGCGCAGGCTTTGAACTTGACGCCGGCGGCCGTATCGCTGCGTATCAAGGGTCTGGAGTCCGCGCTGGGTCAACGTTTGCTGGTACGCGGCAAAACGGTGCGCGCCACCCCTGCGGGGCAGGCCTTGCTGGCCCACGTCAAGCAACTGCGTCTGATGGAGGCCGATCTGGTCGGTGGGCTGGGTGGCCACAGGCCGGGCGCCGCCACCGCCTGGCAAACCATCTGTGTCGCTGTCAACGCCGATTCACTGGTCAGCTGGTTTTTGCCCGGCGTGGCGGCCTTGCTGGCACGGCACCGGCTGCTGCTGGACGTGGTGATTGACGACCAGGACCACACCCATGACGCCCTCAAAAACGGCGATGTCGTGGGCTGTGTGAGTACCCAGGCGCAGCCTATGCGCGGCTGTCTGGCCGAAAATTTGGGTGTGATGCGCTACCGCTGCATGGCGGCGGCTGCGCTGGTGCAAAAGTGTCACACCAAGACCGGGGCTTTGTCAGTGCACCGCTTGCTGGCCACGCCAGCGGTCATCTTTAACCGCAAAGATGGCTTGCAGGATATCTTTTTGGCACAGAACTTTCATTTGATGACGCCCCAGTACCCGCGGCATTTTGTGCCCGCTGTGGACGCGTTTGAAAGCGCGCTGGCGCACGGTTTGGGCTGGGGCATGGTGCCGGAGTTGCACCTGGCGGATCTGTCGGCTCGTCCGGGGCATGCCGCGCTGGTGGAGGTGTTACCTGGCAGCGCGGTGGATGTGGCGCTTTACTGGCACCACTGGGAGCGCGAGCCCGCGTCCGCGCAACGCCTGACCCAGGCCGTCAAGCAGGCCGCGCGCAAAATCTTGCGTTGATGTGGTTCTCAGGGTGCCAGACGTTCGCGAATCCACACCGGTTCGGCATCGGGCAGGGTGCGGGCGGGATCGATCAAGGTGTAGCGCAGCCGGTCATGCAGGCGGCTCTTGCGGCCTTGCCAGAATTGCCAATGGTCGGGTTTGAGGCGGTAGCCGCCCCAGTGCGGCGGGCGCGGCGGGTTGAGCAAAAATTTTGCCCCGTATTTGGCCGCGTTGGCCACCAGCACGCCCCGCCCCGAGATCACCTGGCTTTGCGGGCTGGCCCAGGCGCCAATGCGCGAGTCCAGTGGTCGGCTGTGAAAGTAGCTGTCGCTTTCTTCCTCACTCACTTTTTCAACAATGCCTTCGATACGCACCACCCGTTCCAGCTCCACCCAGTGAAACTGCAGCGCGGCATAAGGGTTGCCCGCCAGCTCCTGGCCCTTGCGGCTGTCATAGTTGGTGAACCAGGTGATTCCGCGCTCGTCATAGCCCTTGATTAGCACCACGCGGGTGCTGGGGCGCAGGTTGCTCGCCACGGTGGCCACGGTCATGGCGTTGGGCTCGGGGATTTCAGCGGAAATGGCTTCTTTCAACCATTTCTCAAACTGCTGGAGCGGGTTGGCGTGGCAAGCGTCTTCGCTGAGTTCGGCGCGTTCGTAGCTTTTGCGGAGGTGGGCGATGGAGGTCATAGGTTCAAGAGTATAGGCAGGTTGACTTTTGCGTCTCATTGCCAGAACCTTGTCCTTTGACTCGGTTGGGAGTTGATTTTTGATGCTTTGTATTTCCCCCCCTCTCCCCCAACCCCTCTCCACCCCCGCCGGGGCGGAAAGGGGAGCCAACAGCCACATTTGGCCATGTCTCTTAAGGTGGGACGTACATGCGCAAATTGACGTTGATCGAACCAAGAATTTGATCGATCTGTTGAAGAGTTGCAGTCCCTTTGAGGCCAGCGCCCAGTCAAGAACCAATTTCCCACCTTAAGAAACGCGGCCACATGAAGCTCCCCTCTTCCGCCCGGCGGGGCGGGAGAGGGGTTGGGGGAGTGAGTGGGGG
>Ga0209913_1000424_pt1 | contig 36402 bp, 36 predicted proteins | sample PersoiDNA2013203_FD_185805 | JGI IMG/M metagenome (GOLD analysis project Ga0209913, IMG submission 185805) | Permafrost soil microbial communities from the Arctic, to analyse light accelerated degradation of dissolved organic matter (DOM) -... | ecosystem: Environmental > Terrestrial > Soil >... | reverse complement strand
ATTGGCAGCCGCCTAAGCGACTGCCAATGGCCCGTTAATGACTCAAATCAATCACCATGCGGCCTTTGATTTTGCCCTGCTGCATTTCATCGAAAATCTGATTGATATCTTCGATCGGACGCAATGTTACCTTCGGCACCACCTTGCCTTGCGCGGCAAACTCGAAGGCTTCAACGAGGTCTTGTCGAGTGCCGACCAGCGAGCCAACCACCTCGATCCCGTCTAGCACCAACCGAGGAATATCGAGGCTCATGGCTTCAGGCGGAAGGCCAACTGCGACCAGGCGTCCACCGGCACGCAGGGCATCCACCGCAGAGTTGAACGCGACTTTGGCGACGGCCGTCACGACAGCAGCGTGAGCTCCGCCGACCTTCTCCTGAATAACTTTTGCGGTATCCTCGTTGCGGGAGTTGATGACCAGATCGGCGCCCATTTCCTTGGCGAACTGCAGTTGATCATCGTTGATGTCCACGGCAATAACCCTGGCGTTGAAGACATTTTTTGCATACTGCAACGCCAGATTCCCCAGGCCGCCCAGCCCGTAGATCGCAATCCATTGCCCAGGGCGAATATTGGAAACCTTTACGGCTTTATAGGTCGTGACGCCAGCACAGGTCACGCTGCTCGCCGCAGCAGAATCAAGCCCGTCAGGCACTTTCACTGAGTAGTCGGCGACGACAATGCACTCTTCGGCCATTGCGCCATCCACGGTATAACCGGAGTTTTTGACGTCGCGGCAGAGTGTCTCGTTGCCGCTGTTGCAGTATTCACAGTGCCCGCAGCCTTGGAAGAACCACGCTACGCTGGCACGATCACCGGGCTTCAGAGAGGTGACGCCCGGTCCTACCTCCTGCACGATACCGATGCCTTCATGGCCCAGGATCACCCCGGTTTTATCACCGAAATCACCGTTCTTGACGTGCAGGTCAGTATGGCAAACCCCGCAGCACTGCATTTTGAGGAGCGCCTCACCATGTTTCAGGGGCCGTAATGTTTTTTCGATCACGTTCACGCGTTGCCCTTGGGCAACAACAGCAGCTTTCATACTTATCTCCTTGTATCCGTGAGTGAGCTTGCGTTGCAGTAGGTCCAATCAGCACCAAAGAATTACAGCAGCCAATCTCCATTAGCGTCATCCGAAGCCCCAACCGCTCAAGCAGTCCGAGGTCTGGCGCAATGCTCGCCACCGCTGACGGCGGACAACTGGCGACGCTGATCGGCAGAGCGACACGCATCTTTTAGTGATGGTCGTCGCAGCCCTTGAAGTCAAGTGAATTCCCCTACATGTCGTGTGTCTATGGACATGCGACCTTTCGCTCCATGCTTGAAACCAGTTCCTCGTGTACCTTCATCAGTCCCGGCACATGCACTCAGCGGCGGGTTGGCCCATTAGTCGAAACGGTTCTGGAGTAGCGTTTACATGGCATATGCAACAATTAATCCCTATACCGGCGAGACACTGCAGACCTTTCCCGATGCGACCGATGCCGAGGTCAACGCGGCCATCGCCAAGGCCCATGAGGCCTTTCTGGCCTGGAAGGACACGCCTTTCGCCGAGCGTGCACGCATCCTGCAGAATGCGGCCGATATCCTGCGCAAGGACAGCGACGCCTTTGCCAAGGTACTGACGCTGGAGATGGGCAAGCTGTTTGCCGAGGCGAAAGCCGAGGTCGAGCTGTCGGCAAAAATCTTTGAATACTACGTGCGCAATGCCGAAACCTTGCTCAAGCCGGAGAAACTCCCGGTTCTCGATCCTGCCGAGGGTGAGGCGGTGGTCGTGTGCGAACCGCTCGGCGTGCTGCTGGCGATTGAGCCGTGGAATTTCCCTTATTACCAGATCGCCCGCATTCTGGCGCCGCAGCTTTCTGCCGGTAATACCGTGCTGCTGAAACACGCGGCGAATGTGCCGCAAAGCGCCGCGCGTTTTCAAAAGTTGATGAAGGATGCCGGTCTGCCTGACGGTGCCTTCCGTAATCTGTACGCCACGCGTTCACAGATCGAGCTGATCATCAACGATGCCCGCGTGCAGGGCGTCGCCTTGACCGGCTCGGAAGGCGCCGGTGCGGTAGTTGCGTCACAAGCGGGCAAAGCGCTGAAAAAGTCCACCCTGGAACTCGGCGGCGCCGACGCCTTCGTCGTGCTGGCTGACGCGGACCTGGCGAAAACAAGCCAATGGGCGGTGTTCGGCCGGCATTGGAATGCCGGGCAGGTCTGCGTGTCCTCCAAGCGCATGATCGTGGTCGATGCGGTCTATGACGACTTCCTCGCGCTCTATCGCAAGGGCGTCGCGGAATTGGTGGCCGGCGATCCCTTCGATGCGAAGACGACCCTGGCGCCGCTCTCCTCGCAAAGCGCCGCTAATGAGGTCAAGCAAAAGATCCTCGACGCCGTGAAGCTCGGCGCCAAGGCCGAAGAAGTCGGGCCGCCCGTGCCTGTCGATGGGGCATTCGTGCAGCCGACGATCCTGACCGATGTCGCCGAGGACAACCCCGCTCGCTACTGGGAGTTCTTTGGCCCGGTTTCCCTGGTGTTCCGCGCCAAGGATGAAGACGATGCGGTGCGCATCGCCAACGACTCGCCGTTCGGCCTCGGCGGTTCGGTGTTCACGTCAGATACGGCGCATGGGGCAGAAGTCGCGAAGAAAATCTCCACGGGGATGGTGTTCGTCAACCATCCGACCAAGGTCGAAGCCGATCTGCCTTTCGGTGGCGTGCGCCGGTCAGGGTATGGCCGCGAGCTGATCGGCCTCGGGCTCAAGGAGTTCGTCAACCACAAGCTGATTGTCGTGGTCGATATCGACGCACCGTTCTGAGTTTCAACGCAGCCCTTTGTCCCTGGAAACCGAAATCGAAATCGAGGAGACCTGACATGGTGAACGTCATCGGGATCGATCACTTGGCCATTCGTGTCAGTGATCTGGAACGCTCCAAGGCGTTCTATGATCAGGTACTCGGTTTCTTGGGATTTACCATCGAGTGGGAGTTCGACCGGGTTATTGGCTGGACCAACGGCGACACCCTGTTCTGGATCACCGAAGCCGATGCCCAGGGTCGCAAACATAAGCACCGGACCGGCAATGTGGGTTATCACCACTATGCGTTCGAGCTTGCCGCGCGTGAGGACGTCGATGCGCTCTACGCGTTCCTGCTGGATCAGGCGGTTACGATTGTCGACGCACCCGCTGATTATCCGGATTATGGCGAGGGCTACTATGCCGTTTATTTCCTCGACCCCGATGATCTGAAGCTCGAGGTGATGTTTTTCCTGGAAAAACAAAAGCGGCGCTTGCTCGGCAAATCGCAAGGAAGTGATCGCCGCAAATAAAACATCTTCATCCGCATGCGCGGTTGAAGAGATTGATAAAACGAGCGCGCAAGCGGTAAGGCGCGCATCAGAATCCTGGACTTAAACGCACTGGGTGGTGGGTGCATTCATTCTTGTCGTTGAAGTAGCGATGTTGCGTTCGGCCACCACCGGCCCCCGTTTCAGTCCGGACCGCGGCGGGAAGTTTGCCGGCCGCCGTTCAACCCCGTTGAAAGTCCGCATTGCCTGGCGCCTTCGCGTCGGCAGCCCCGTGTCCGCCGAACGCTCCGCCATGGCCGGTTCAAGGAGTGAGCATGATTGACCGCTTGGATTTTGAACGCTCCGGGATAACGCGGGTTGCTTATGGCACCGCCTAATTGCCCCCGTTTAAGGCAAAGAGGTCTCTACAAAGCCTGGGTCGATTCAGCTGATTCAGTGACATCGACTCGTGACTTATGATCGCTGCAACATTGACTCTCCTGCGCCTGGCGACAGTCGAAGGTTGTCCAGTAAGGCAATTCCCGCAATCACCGCCACACAAAGAAATGTCAGCTGAAAATCGACGGTCTCGGCGTGCCCTGTATTGCCATGGATGTTCATGGCAAGACGCAGCAGCAACGCGCCGATGGCAACCCCCAGCGCCATGCTCAATTGAAAGAGCATGCTGAATAAAGTTGAAGCGTCGCTCATCTGCGCCTTGGATATATCAGCAAAACCCAGTGTGTTGAACACAGTGAACTGCATGGATCGTGATAAACCACCAACGAACAGAATGAGCAGAATCAGCGCCCAACTCATGCGTTCATCCAGCAACGCGCAAGACGCAATTGCAAATACGCCGAGGATGCCGTTGACCATCAACACCGGACGAAATCCCCAACGCCGCATCACCATCGAGGTGAACGGTTTCATCGCCAGATTGCCGGCAAATACAGCCAGCACCAGTAGTCCCGCATCGAATGCAGAAAGACCGAAGGCCAGTTGAAACATCAGCGGCAAAAGGAATGGCAAAGTACTGATGGCGATTCGAAAAATCGACCCACCACACAAGCAGACACTGAAGGTGCGCACATCCATGACACCCAGTGCCAGTAATGGTTGAGCATGCCGACGCATGTGTTGCCAGGCAAAAACACCGAGAGCCATGCCGACACCGCTTAGTGACAGGCCCGATAATAAGTTTGCACGACTTTGCCCCAGCATCTCTACGCCATACAACAACGCAGCGCTGGCGATGCCGACCAGTAGAAAACCACTGAAATCGAAAGTTCGGGAGCTGACTTCGTCTTGTTTTGGAATCAGGACCAGCGCGGCAATCAAGGCCAGCACGCCCATCGGTAGATTGAGGTAGAAAATCCACGGCCAGGAAGCGTGGGTGACGATGAAGCCACCCACAGGAGGTCCGAGTACCGGAGCAACCAAACCAGGCCAGGTGATGAATGATATCGCCCGCACCAGGCCTTTCTTCTCCGTGGTGCGAAGTACCGCCAGGCGGCCTACCGGCACCATCATCGCGCCACTGATACCCTGCAGCACGCGCGCGACGACAAAGGTTTCCAGACTGTTACTTAACCCACACATCAAGGATGACAGACTGAACAGCACGATCGCCGAACTGAATACAAGGCGCGAACCTAAACGATCAGCCAACCAACCGCTGATGGGAATGAACACCGCAACGGCGAGCATATAGGCGCTCATACCAATGTTCATGTCCACCGCCGAGACCCCAAACGTCCTGGCCATATCGGGCAACGCGGTAGCGATCACTGTGGCGTCGAGGTTCTCCATAAAGAACGTAACGGCTACCAGCAGAGCAATCAATGTTGAGCGGCGTTGAGACATCGATGATCCCTGTTCAGCGAGGATATTGCTCGACACGTTACTATCGACGAGTGGATACATCGCCGTATCCCACTGCGGTTAAAGCTGACCCACAGTGTCAAGGAAGTGCTTTTCCATACGCGCGGCGTCAGGCGTGATGCCGGTAAACAGTTCAAAACACTTCACCGCTTGGAACACGTTCATAGCACCGCCACCCAGCGTACGGCAACCCAAGGCCCTGGCTCTTTTCAACAGTTCGGTTTCAATGGGAAAGTACACCACCTCGGCCACCCACAAATCCGCGCGAAGGAATTCAAGTGGCACAGGCATGCCTGGAAGTTTTGCCATCCCAATGGGAGTGGTATTAACAAGGCCGTCGGCGCGCTTCAGCCATCCTTCAAGATCGCGACCAAACACGGCACGGCCATCACCGAAGCTCGCATTCAGATTGTTGACCAGAGCCATGCCCCGCTCCTCCTCAATATCAAAAATGCTCAACTGTTGAACGCCCTGCTGTAGCAATCCATATGCCACTGCCGATCCCGCACCGCCCGCGCCCATTTGCACGACGCGCTCACGCTTGGCCCCCTCCAATCCCCGTTTGAAACCTTCGGCGAAGCCCAAACAATCGGTATTGTAACCGATGGTTTTTCCATCCTTGATGACTACCGTGTTCACTGCGCCAATACTGCGTGCTTCGTCAGACAGCTCATCGAGCAGCGGCAGTACTGTCTGTTTGCAGGGAAACGTAATATTCAGTCCGTTAAAACCCATGCGCTTGGCAGAATCCATCAGCGCCGGCAATGCGCTAGCATCCAGACCCAATGAGTCCAGATCAATCAATTTGTATAAGTAGACCAGGTTCTGTGCAGCACCTTCGCGCATATGCAAGGTCGGGCTCATGGACGACTGAAGCGCCGCACCGATCAAACCGATCAACACGTTCGGCGCTACTGGATGCTGGGCTGATGAGGCGGTGGTCATTGTTATTATCCTTGGGTATCAGTGGTGACGGACAGGGCACATGTATTGCACCTTTTGCAAGCAGCCGAGTGCCACACCCGCGATACGCAGCAGGGGGGCTATTGTTTTTCTTTTTAGGACACCGCGACTGCAAGCGGTGTGAAATCTGCGGTAGATCACGCTTTCAGCCCAGCTTTCTGGTCATGAAGCGTGATACAAATATTTTGCGTAGTGCGCTGGATATGTTGAGCAAGCAGCGCACACGCCAGATCGGCATTGCGTTCCAGGGTGGCGGCGACAATAGCGCCGTGCTCGGAGTTAACGTCCCGGTCAAAAGGGTTTTTCGCCAAGAACAGTCGACGGTAGCGATCGTTCAGGTCATGCAAGGTGTTGCAGTAATTTAGCAGCAACGGCATGGCGCAGGCTTCGAGCAGCTGGAGATGAAAATCCCGGTGCGCCAACTCCCACCGCTCCTGCTGGGTAGTCGACATGCAATCGGTACGCTTGATGTTACGCAGCTTGTCTTGCGCCACACGGACCGAATCCGCCCAGGCCTGATCGCCTTTGGTGATCGACTCTCGCAATGCGAAACTTTCGAAATGCACGCGCAGCTTTGCGATCTCTTGAAGGTTTTTCTCTGACACAGGAATGACCCGGTATCCCCGCTTGTCTTCAATAAGAACAAGGCCTTCAGCACCCAGCCGGGAAAGGGCCTCGCGCAGTGGACTTCGACTGATCGTGAGGCCGAGCTTTTCACGCAATGCGTCCAGACGCAGCTTACTGCCTGGGGCTAACTCACCGGTCATGATCGCCATGCGCAGGCGTTTCACCAAAGAAGTTGCGTGAGTCGCAGTACCGTCTTCCTGAGCAGACAAGCTTTCGTCCACGAACCTATTGTTCACTGCACAGGCCTCCGCCAAGACACATTCGACCGGTGATATACGCCACCGTTTATCGACAATACTAGTGCTCTCACCTGAAAAACCACGATGACCGCAAAAAACACAAACTATGTATGCAAACTTAAAAAAGCCTGCCGAAACAGGCAAAGGTTTGCAGGAGAAGCAATTACAGAATTGAAAGCGGATATTGAATGATCAGACGGTTTTCATCGAAGCTGTTGGTATTGCCGTAATCTCGACGCAGGGTCGAGTTACGCCAGCGCACGCTGAGGTTTTTCAACGCACCGCTCTGCAAGACATAAGCCACCTCGGTCTCACGACCACGGTCTGTGCCATCAGTGACGGCCCCGGAATGGACATTGGTACCTTTGATAAACCGGTTCATCAAGGTCAATCCAGGAACGCCCATCGCAGCGAAGTTATAGTCGTGGCGCACCTGCCAGGAACGCTCCTTGGCACCGTCATAGCTCCAGCCAAAACTGTCGTTAGCCAAGGTCCCACCGCTCGTTCCTGCAACGCGCTGCCAACCCGCTTCGCCCGTGAGCCGCTGCAAACCCACATAGAAAGTACTGCCGCCAGTCTTGAGCGAAAACAGGCCCGAGAGCGTGCGGTTGTCCTGACTGCCGGCCAGCGCGGAACCATCTTCCTCGCCCATGAAGTAGCCAATGTTGGCGCCTAAGGTGAGGTTGTCGTTGATCGGTTGCGAGTGCAAAAGCTGGAAATATTTCTGTTGGTAAATATCTTCGAGTTGAGCGTACCAAGCCCCGACCATTGTTCGATTGTCATTAAAGCTGTACTCGCCACCGGCAAAATTGAAATGGTCAGACTCGATCGTGTTTTTACCATGCACCACGGAACCGACAGCGTTCTGTGAGAGTTTCTCCATGCTGGCATCGTTGCGCTGGCTGTTCCCGCTAAACTGACCGCCATACAGAGTGACATTGGTAAATTCCTTGGAGGTGATTTGCGCGCCCTCCAGGGTTTGGGGCAGCGAACGGCCATCATCGGCGCGTAAAATAGGTAGCACCGGCATCCACTCACCGATTTTCAGTTCGGTCTTTGAGAACTTCATTTTCCCAGCTACCGCCAGTCGCCCGAAATCTTCGGCCGGCCGATTGCCATCATGCGTCGGCAGCAGTTGCGTACCGTAGGTACCTCTTCCCCCGTCCAGCTTGAGGGCAAACATGCCCAATGTGTCGATGCCAAAACCAACCACGCCGGCGGTATAGCCAGACTTCGCATCAAGGATGAAGCTTTGAGTCCACTCCGCTGCTTCGCCACGCTTGGTGGGCCCAGGAATAGCTTTGGAAGGTCCGTTATCGACAAAATTGCGGTTCATGTAGAAGTTGCGCAAGTTAAGGCTGACCTTGCTATCTTCGACAAAGCCCTCCGCTTGGACTAAGGACACCAAACTTGCGGTACCAATGACAATGGCCAACGTATTTCGAGTCACCCGGGTCAGCTTGAGGCTCATTATTATTGTTCCCAAGGAAGATCAATCGATAAAAGTAGAGTGTCGCGAGGGCTTATAAAATGCTCCTCACGTCGTGTTCTTTACGGGTACTTACTGTGCGAACGCTAATGCCCATCTCACTTGGCGTGGCCATCAACGACCACGCCAGGCACTCGTAGATATCAGGCGGTTTCAATGCCTCTTAACGCCTTTGAGCGGGCATCTTCATAATTTTTTTCAGATACCGGCTGAGCGCTAACAGAGCCCAAGTCCTGCATCGGGACACGGTAAGTTTCCGGCGCACAGTAGGCAGCGAGCGCGGCAATAGACGTCACCCCCAATGTAATGGAACCGACAATCAGAGGAATATTTTCAGCGCCTGGTGGGGCCGCCAGTGTGAATATGGCGGGCAGCATGGCGGTAAACAACGTACCGACGTTCTGCGAGATCGCCATGGCAGAGCAGCGATAACGGGACGGGAATTGTTCTGGGTAAAAACTTGGGAAGACAGCGTTGTAGCCTTGATAAACAATGCCCCACATTAGGATCGACATGACAAACGCCATCGGCAGGTTGTGAATGCTGATTGCGTACAGGTAACCAAACGAGAGCAACCCGGAACCCAAAGCCCCACCGATAATCAACGGTCGGCGGCCGATTTTATCGGACAGATTCCCAACGAACGGAATAATCAAGACCGCTACGATGTTGCCAATAACCGGAATCCACAAGTAAACGCTTTTATCAAACCCTACACCATAGACCGGCTGCACTGCATAGACCGCACCGAACACCGTGGTCACAACAGGTATAACGTTCATCAGTGCAACACAGACGACGACCAGCATACTTTTCCAGCTGTAACGGAAGGCCTCGGAGATCGGTGAACTGATGATCTTGTTTTTTACTTCGCCATCAATAAATACCGGGGTTTCACTCACACCACGGCGGATGAAATACCCGGCGACCAGCACACCGGCACTCAGCAGGAACGGTATACGCCAGCCCCACGAATTAAAGTCCTCAGCAGGCATGAAATAGGCCAGTGGCAGAAAGACGGCGGCGGCAAGTACTTGTCCAAACTGGACGCCTTGCAAGGTGAAACTTGCAAAGTAACCTCGCCGCCCGAAGGGCGCGTGCTCGAGAATCATCGAGCTGGCGCCCGAGATCTCCCCCGCCACGGCGAAGCCCTGTACCAGGCGTAGCAACACAAGAGCAATCGGAGCCCATATCCCGACCTGATGGTAGGTGGGCAGTAAGCCAACACCCATGGTCGCAATACCCATCAGCAACATGCACAGCAACAGCACGTTTTTTCGACCACGGGTATCGCCCCAATGGCCAAGGAAAAACGCACCAATCGGACGCGCCAAGTAACCGACACCGTACGTCGCCAGCGAGAGCGCGATGGCGACTTTTGGATCCGTCGAGGGGAAAAACAACTGAGGAAAGATCAGCGCTGCCGCTTGGGCATAGATGAAAAAATCGTAGTACTCCAATGCAGAACCAATCCAGCCGCTGGCGGCCGCCTTCTTGGATTGCGCTGTTTTACTCGGCTCTTGGACCGTGGAATTACTCATTGTAATCACCGTTATTATTGTTGTTATCGGATACAGCGTGGTAGCGACCTTTTCAACGTAGTCACCAGCACGCTATCTCTTTGATTTCAAGCCTTGGCTTTTACTGCACTGACCCCTGCCCGTAACCCGAGCAAGTAACTGTCTGCACCAAACCCACAGATTTGTCCTGTCACGATCTGGCCGAATACCGAGTGATGACGGAACTCTTCGCGGGCGTGGATGTTGGACATATGGATCTCGACCACTGGCACCGTAAGAATCGCCAATGCATCACGGATGCCGTAACTGTAATGAGTCCAGGCACCTGCGTTGATGAGTACTGCATCCACGCCATCGAAATAGCCCTGGTGAATGCGTTCACACATTTCACCCTCGCTATTGGTCTGGAAGCTTTCAATCGTGACGCCTAGCTCCTCACCCAATGAGCGCAAGCTGGCGTCGATTTCGCCCAAGGTGATGGTTCCGTATTGCTTCGGATCACGCTTGCCGAACATGTTGTGATTTACACCGTGGAGCATCAAGACTTTCATGAGTATTCCTCAATCAACTTAGATTGATTTCGATGACGCGCCCGGTCTTTGCAGCGCGGACAATAGCGTCGGTGACTTCCAGGTTAAGCAGTCCATCGCGGGCGCTGACTAATGGCTGAGTCTCGCCCCTGACCACGGCGCCAAAATGCTCCATCTGATGCACGATCGGATCTTGCCGGATCATCCCGACAACGCCGACTTCAAATGGCTTCCACCAAGAGCGATCCTCGGATCGTGGATAAGTTTTCAAGCGCATGGTTGGAATTGAGAGACTGCCGTCGGTCCCGCAGACTACGTAGCAATCCTCATCTTCGTAGGCGGGATATGCGGTGTTTTCCTGAGAGGTTTGCTCCCAGCTACGCGGTGAGGCGGCGGTGTCGGACAACATGAATGTGCCCAACGCCCCATTGGCGAATCGCAGGTTGATCGCAACGGTGTCCTCCACTGGGAAATCGCGAACGGCATGGGAGGCGAACGCTTGGACGGCGACAATTTCCCCGCAGAGCATGCGCAGGTTATGCACCTCGTGAATCATGTTGAGGAGGATGGGACCGGCCCCCACTTCTCGACGCCAGGGGGCATCCACATAGTAGTGATCGGGCTTGACGAACAGCGCGCTGCCCATCACTGAAACGAGCCGTCCCAGCACCCCGCTTTTAACCACCTCACGTGCTTTAGCCATGATCGGGCTATGGGCGCGGTGATGACCGATGAGAATGCGAGCGCCCGTCTCATCCGCCATCTGCACCAGCGTACGCCCCTCTTCTACCGCCGGAGCAATCGGCTTTTCCAGAAGCATGGCCAGGCCGGCGTTCATGCACAGCTGGGCATGGGCGACGTGAAGTTGATTAGGCGTAGCGAGCACCACGCCATCAGGACGATCTTTTTCAATCATCTCTTCCAGCGAAGCATACAGCGCAACGCCAGCCTGAGCGGCGAGGGCTTGGGCCGCCGGTGACGGGTCGACGACTGCAGCGAGTTGGCAGCTAGGGCTTTGCTGCAATGCCGCCATATGCGCCTGGCCGATGTAGCCAGCGCCGGCTACTGCAATTCGAGTCTTGATCATGATGACGAGCACTCGATGCTGAGGGCTCGAGAAAGGAAGTTCATAGCACTACCCGTAGTTATTTGTATTTATCGGGATTCGTTCAAGCGCTGCTTTGCATACAACGTCGCGAGATGAAAGGTAAGCAGGACCTTGCAAGCTGTCAACGGAGAATTTGTTTTTTGCATGCGTAAACATAATTACACAGCCTCGAAAACCAATAAACCCCAATAAAATCAGCATAATTATAGATAGTGACCGAGCAAGATTTTTTAGAAATTTATTTTTTGCATGCATTTTATTGACGCTCTCGAATAGAAAGCATAGGGTTTGATCCATAGGTTTGCATGCAAAATAAACAAGAAACCACACAGGAACACCTGACATGTCTAAAGCTCCCGTCGATCTCAGCGCGATAACCCGGTCGGCAGGCCTGGATCCGGCCATTCAGAAACATTCACTGGAAACTTTCGGACCGGCCTATCGCGACCTGCTGGGGTACGTTCCCCCTCGCATTCAAGCGCGTTTCGGTACGACAGGCGTGCTCGACCCCGAGTTGGTCAAGCTGCAGGAAGCTATGCGCAGTCACGCCATGGATACACCGCACCTGGACCCGAAGATGGTCCAGGTCATCCTGTTCGGGATGCTGTTGATGGACGGCAACGATGCCGCCGAAACCCATTGCCTGGCCGCTCGCCGTTGCGGCGCAAGCTGGGAAGAACTGCAAGCCACCATCAGTCTCTGCTTCCTGTTCCGAGGGCTGCCGGCGGCCAACCGTGGCGCCGACCTTCTGGTCCGGGTCGCTGCTCGTGAAGAGCAAGTCGTCGAGCCAACCTGAGGAGCCTCGCCATGAACAATTCGACTTTGCAGGCTGCGGCCGATTCGCTTGACCAGGCCGCTCACAGCGGTGAATGGATCGCGCCCCTGCGCGATATTCAGCCGGCACTGAGCATCGACGATGCTTATGCCATTCAACAGATCAACACGGACCGTCAACTGGCCAAGGGGAGGCGCATCGTCGGCCGGAAAATCGGCCTGACATCGAAAGTGGTGCAGAAGCAACTGGGTGTGGATCAACCTGATTTCGGTGCCCTGTTCGATGACATGGGTTATGGCAGTGGCGAAGTGATTGACTGGAGCGCCTTGCATCAACCCAAGGTCGAGGCGGAGATCGCATTCGTCCTCAAAGGCGACTTGGACATGCCGAACCCTGGCTTAGTGGATGTGCTGGCCGCCATCGACTACGCCTTGCCCGCGATTGAAATCGTCGGAAGCCGCGTCGACAAGTGGAACATCCGCATTGTCGATACCATCGCGGACAACGCCTCTTCCGGTGCCTATGTATTGGGTACCACTCCCCGCAGCGTCAAGGACCTCGACCTCGACCTGTGCGGCATGGTCATGGAACGTCGTGGCGAACCCGTCTCCACCGGAGTCGGCAAAGCCTGCCTGGGTAACCCGCTGAACGCCGTGGTGTGGTTGGCACGCAAGATGGTCGAAGTGGGCCAACCGCTACGCGCCGGTGACCTGGTGCTGTCCGGCGCCCTGGGGCCGATGGTCGAAGTGCAGCCCGGCGATATCGTCGAGGCACGCATCAATGGTCTGGGCTCGGTCACTGCGGTCTTTGGCACTGCACAAGAGGTATCAGCATGAGCAACATCAAAGCATTCGCGGCGCGCCTCGACGAGGCCGCTCGCACGGCAAAAGCCACTCCACAGATCGATCCCGAGTCGGTCATGAGCCTGGAACAGGCCTACCAGATCCAAGCAGCCAACATTGCTCACCGCGTCGAGCGCGGGGAGAAGCTGGTCGGCGTCAAAATGGGCTTTACCAGTCGCGCCAAGATGATCCAGATGGGTATCGACGACGTGATCTGGGGCCGCTTGACCAGTGATATGCGCGTTGAGGAAGGCACCACGCTGAAACTGTCCGATTACGTCCATCCGCGGGTCGAGCCTGAAATTGCTTTCCTGCTCAAAGCGCCCCTGGCGGGCGACGTAAGTGCCAGCGAAGCATTGGCAGCCGTCGAGGCGGTAGCTCCCGCGCTGGAAATCATCGATTCGCGCTACAAGGACTTCAAGTTTTCGCTGCCAGACGTCATTGCCGACAACGCCTCGTCGTCAGGCTTCGTGATCGGCAACTGGCATGCGCCGGACACCGATCTGAGCAACCTGGGCATGGCCATGAGTTTCAACGGCAAGGTTCAACACGTGGGTTCCAGCGCGGCGATTCTCGGTAATCCGGTGCGCGCCCTGGTCGCTGCTGCACGCCTAGCCGCCGAAGCCGGTATCCCGTTGCAGGCGGGTTCCATCGTCATGGCGGGTGCTGCGACCGCCGCCGAGTGGCTGTTGCCGGACACCTACGTTCGCCTGGACATACAGAACCTGGGCTCTATCGGCTTCCACGTTCAGGAGTAAGTCATGCCTATCGCCATCATCAATATCATCGAAGGTCGTAGCGACGAGAAGAAACAAGCGTTGATCGCCAGCGTCTCCCGAGCCATCGCGCAAAGCCTGGATGCGCCGCTCGAAAGCGTTCGCGTACTGGTCCAGGAATACCCGGACAACCTGTGGGCCGCCGGCGGTGAAACGATTCGCGACCGACGCAGCAAGGCCAGCCAGTAGCTCCAGCCCCACACACGGCAACGCACAGCACAAGAAGGACAATAAGATGAGCAAGCCTGTAAAAGTCGCCATCATCGGCTCCGGCAACATCGGCACCGACTTGATGATCAAAATCCTGCGCCATGGCAAGCATCTGCAAATGGGCGCCATGGTGGGTATCGACCCGGCTTCCGATGGACTGGCCCGTGCCGAACGCATGGGCGTAGCCACGACCGCTGGGGGCATTGAAGGCCTGCTGGCGATGGAGGTTTTCAAAGACATCAAGATCGTCTTCGACGCCACGTCCGCTGGCGCCCATGCCCACCACAATGCCCTGCTTCAACCTCATGGCATCAAGGTCATCGACCTGACGCCAGCGGCCATCGGCCCCTACGTTATTCCAGCGATCAACCTGGACTCGGAGCTCGATGCCAGCAACCTGAACATGGTCACCTGCGGCGGCCAGGCGACGATCCCGATCGTCGCGGCGGTATCGCGCGTAGCCAAGGTTCACTATGGAGAAATCGTTGCCTCGATCGCCAGCAAGTCGGCGGGGCCAGGGACTCGAGCAAATATCGACGAGTTCACCGAAACCACCACTGCCGCCATCGAGAAACTCGGTGGCGCCACCCGCGGCAAGGCGATGATTGTGCTCAACCCTGCCGAGCCGCCGCTGATCATGCGTGACACGGTATTTGTGCTGTCCGAACTGGCAGATCAGGAAGAAATCGAACGCTCGATTCTCGACATGATTTCGAGCGTGCAGAGCTACGTGCCGGGGTATCGCCTCAAACAAAGCGTGCAGTTCGAAGTGATCTCGCCTGAAGCACCGGTCAATGTTCCGGGCCTAGGCTACCTAAGCGGCCTGAAAACCTCAGTGTTTCTTGAGGTAGAAGGCGCAGCGCATTACCTGCCCGCCTACGCCGGCAATCTGGACATCATGACGTCGGCCGCCATGGCGTGTGCCGAACGCATTGCCGCCACCCGCCTGAACACCGTCGAGGCCTGACGCATGGACATCAAGAAAAAGCTCTATATCTCCGACGTCACCCTGCGCGACGGAAGCCATGCCATTCGCCACCAGTATTCAATCAAGAATGCTCAGGACATCGCGCGCGCGCTGGACAAGGCCAAAGTCGATTCCATAGAAGTCGCACACGGCGACGGCTTGCAAGGTTCGAGCTTCAACTATGGTTTTGCGGCTCACTCGGACCTGGAATACATCGAGGCGGTGGCCGACGTCATCAGCCACGCCAAAATCACCACATTGCTCTTGCCCGGTATCGGAACGGTTCACGACCTCAAGGCGGCCTTCAACGCGGGTGCTCGCGTCGTTCGAATCGCAACTCACTGTACGGAAGCAGACGTATCGCGCCAACACATTGAGTACGCTCGTGAACTGGGAATGGACACCGTAGGCTTCCTGATGATGAGCCATATGCTCGCGCCGCAAGAGCTGGCCAAACAGGCGAAACTGATGGAGAGCTACGGCGCCACCTGCGTATACATGGCCGACTCTGGTGGTGCGATGAATATGCAGGACATCCGCGAGCGCTTTCGCGCGTTCAAGGCGTTGCTCAAGGCTGAAACCGAAACCGGCATGCACGCTCACCACAACCTGTCGCTAGGGGTTGCCAATTCGATCACCGCAGTAGAAGAAGGCTGTGACCGCATCGATGCCAGCCTTGCCGGCATGGGCGCCGGTGCGGGTAACGCGCCACTGGAAGTCTTCATCGCTGCGGCCGAGCGTTTAGGCTGGAACCACGGTACCGATCTCTACACCCTGATGGATGCTGCCGATGACATCGTCCGCCCCTTGCAGGATCGCCCGGTACGGGTTGATCGCGAAAGCCTGGCCCTGGGGTATGCCGGGGTCTATTCAAGCTTCCTGCGGCACGCTGAAGTGGCGGCAGCCAAATACGGCCTCAAGACGGTCGATATCCTCGTGGAGCTGGGCAAACGTCGCATGGTTGGGGGGCAGGAAGACATGATCGTCGACGTGGCCCTCGATCTGCTTCGTCATTGAACCCTAACAATAAAAAAAGCGAGTTGAATCCATGAACAAAACCAGCAAGTTTCACCCTGAACCTCTTTATGACGTGTCGAACCTCGGTCATGTCGAACTCAATACGCCTGACCTGGCCGCTAGCGTGCGCTTCTTCACCGAAGTCTACGGCCTGGACCTGGTCACCACACAGGGCGACTCGGCTTACCTGCGAGCGTGGGGCGATCACGACCTCACCTCGCTGAAACTGACCCAAGCCCGGCAGGCAGGCGCCGTGCACATCGGCTGGCGCGTCATGAGCCCGCAGGCGCTGGAACGTCGCGTCGCGGCACTGAAAGCCTACGGTGTTGAAGGAAAATGGATCGATGGCGACGTCGGCCATGGCGCGGCCTACAGCTTTATCGCACCGAGCGGGCACCGTATGGAGCTCTATTATGAGGCCGAAAAATACGTACCGACTGCGGACAAGAAGCCATATCTCCCCAACCAGCCGCAAAAATTCAGCGGCCGTGGCGTGGCGGCGGCGCGCATCGATCACATCAATATTCTGACGCAGGATGTAGTCAAGACCCGTGAATTCGCCGACCAGACCATGGGCTTCAAATTGCGCGAGCATTTGATCCCCGGCGGCCAGGGCGAAGAGGTCGGTGCCTGGATGAGCCTGATGAATAAAGCTCATGACCTGGCCATCACCAAGGAGCCGAGCCCGACCGCAAGCGGTCGGCTCCATCACCTGGCCTATGCCGTTGAAAACCGTGAAGACGTATTACGCGCAGCAGACATCTTCATGGAGAACGACGTCTACATCGAGTTCGGCCCGGCCAAGCATTCGCGGACTCAGGGTTTCTTTCTCTATGTATACGAACCGGGCGGCAACCGCATCGAAGTGTTCTCCGGCGGTATTCACATCTTCACGCCCGATTGGGACCCCGTGAAATGGGGCACCGAAGTCAAAGGCCGCTCCACCGCGTGGGGCTTGGGCGTACCGGAAAGCTTCCACAAGTACGCAACACCGGATGTGCAAGTGCCAGAGCCGACCCCCGCAGCCAAGGCGGCCGCGATGGCGGCGTTGAGCGAGTAATGCCTGTGCCTGTCGGTCAATAGCTGACAGGTTGTCGGACATCGCGGATGATAGGGCGTATCGAGGCGGTAATGTTTGCCGTCTCTTGAGTGATTGGTCAGGGGCCTTTGCAGTGAACGAGATGTTGGTGGAAGACAACCTGCACGCGCAGGAAGACAGCACGACGACCCACGCCACCTCCCTGGTCAAGCGCCTACGTATGGCGATCATGACCGGCGAGCTGGCCCCGGGTAGCAAGCTGCGTCTGGATGCTCTGCGCGAAAAACTGGGTCTGACCATCAGTCGAAGCCCACTGCGCGAGGCCCTTTCCCGGCTGGGTGCTGAAGGCCTTGTCATCATCGAGGACAACCGCGGCTATCGGGTCATTCCGGTTTCGGAAGAAAACCTTCAGGAAATTGCCAAGTTGCGGGTGCACTCCGAAGGCCTGGCGTTGCGCGAAGCAATTGCCAAGGGTGATCAAGCCTGGCTCGACGGTGTCTGCCAGGCCGAAGCCGTTCTTCGCGACATCAAGCGCAGCGACCAGCCGGTCGCCGGGGACCGGGACACCTGGGAGCATGCTCACCGCGACTTTCACTTGAAGTTGCTCGAAGGTTGCGGCATGCCGTTGTTGCTCAATCACTGCAATACGCTGCACGACCTTAATGATCGTTACCGTCGCATGTTCCTGGCCAAGAATCCGTTTGACCGGGATGTGAACGGCGAACATGCGGCCATCGTTGCCGCCACCAAGGAACGTAACGCCGACCTGGCATGCGCCCTTCTGGCCCAGCACATCCAGCGCACCACGCAGAATATCTGCCGCAGCCTGGCCGCTCAGAATATCCAGACACCCGGTTGATTCGCTCCAGAACAACCCAGCGATAGATTCAGAACAATAAATAATATGGCGCCGTCACGGCCGCCGTACGGAGACTCTATGCGCCATTCAATTGCAACAATGGTTCTGTCTGGTAGCCTGCCGGAAAAAATGAAAGCCGCTGCTCATGCCGGTTTCGATGCAATCGAGCTGTTCGAAAACGACCTGATACAGTGCGATCTCAGCCTGGCCGACATACGCGAACAGGCATCAGAGCTGAACCTGAAGCTGGACATCTATCAGCCCCTGCGCGATTTCGAGGGCGTGTCTGCCACACAGCTAGCACGCAACCTCGACCGCGCAGAATACAAGTTCGACATCATGCAAGAACTGGGCATTGACTTGCTGGGGGTCTGCTCCAACGCGCAAGCCGATGCACTGGGCGATCGCCAATTGATTGCTGATCAATTGGCAGAACTTGCACAACGTGCAGCACGACGGCAATTGCGCATCGGCTTTGAATCGTTGTCGTGGGGTACTCACTGCAATCGCTGGAACCATGCCTGGGAGGCCGTACGACGAGCCGATCAGCAGAATCTCGGGCTGATTCTGGACAGCTATCATACGCTCGCACTGCGCGATGACTACAGCGCCATCATTGAAATTCCCGGTGAGCGAATCTTCTACTTCCAGCTGTCCGACGCCCCCTTCGAAGTCGGCTCGCCGCCCCTCCATACACGACCATTACGGACCCTTCCTGGCCTCGGTCAATTGGACATGGTCGGCTTCACCCATACTGTTTTACAAACCGGCTACCGTGGGCCTCTATCGCTGGAGATATTCAGCGACGAACTTCGCGGTGCTCCAGCAGAAACGACAGCACATGGCGCCAAGGCCTCCCTTCTATGGCTAGAGGAACGTGTACAAGAGCGGCGCCTAGCACGCGCGGAGCCTTCCTCAGCATTTCTCAAAGCACTGGCGCCTTCACCTCCGCTGTCTCCTTTCTCGTTAATCAGTGAATCCCCTGAAGCTTATGAGTTGCAGCATCTGTTGAATTTGATTGGACCATGGAGTGCAGAGGCGGTCGCTCAGGCTGTTCCAGCAGGGGAACTGGAAACCTTCAGCACCGAGTATCGCGAACGCTTCGCCACGCAACGCCAAACACCGATCCTCAAGCACGATCCTCAGGGCGTGATACGTGGCCGCACGCTTTTCACGGAGGTATGCGCCATCGAACTGGAAACCTCCATTCACCACGCCACATTCGTAGCTAGCGCCAGTAAAAGCCGGCGATTTACCCGCTTGACCATCGCCGTCCCCGATCTTCAGCAAGCGCTGATGGCCATTGCTGGTCACAGTCAGCCGGCCTTGGATCTGTCGATTCATTATTACGACGATCTGCGCGCCCGCTTCTCCCTGAGCGAAGAGAAAACCAGCGACTTGCGCAAACTGAATGCTGCCTATGACCGGCAAGGTGACGGCGAGCTGTTACAGGCCTTCGTTCCTGTTGGTACAGAAGGATTTTGCTTGCATGTGGTTGAGCGTCGAACGGGCTATCCCTCCCAGTCATGGGACATGGCCAACGCTTATGTGGTGAATGCGGCGCTAAAAGGCCGCCTGTCTCAACAAATGCCCTGGCATAAAAACAATCAGAGCCTGCCATGCAAACTATCGATAAACCTTTAGACGTTAAACAATTCATCGATGAACAACCATTGACGCGTTATCAATGGCGTATCGCAGTGTTATGTTTTTTGATCGTGTTCCTGGATGGTCTCGACACTTCAGCCATGGGTTTCATTGCGCCTGCGCTAACCCAGGACTGGGGCATTGATCGATCCAGCCTGGGCCCGGTGATGAGTGCAGCGCTGATGGGCATGGTTGTCGGTGCCCTGGCGTCTGGCCCGCTGGCTGATAGGTTCGGACGCAAATCCGTGCTACTGGGCTCGGTGCTTATATTTGGCGTACTGAGCGTAGCGACGTCGTTTAGCACCAACGTCGATCAGCTTCTGCTCCTGCGCCTGGGTACCGGTTTGGGGCTGGGCGCGGCAATGCCCAATGCGACTACGCTTCTCTCCGAATACACCCCTGAACGACTCAAGTCATTACTGGTGACATGTATGTTCTGTGGGTTCAACTTCGGCATGGCCGCCGGCGGTTTCATCTCAGCCAACCTGATTCCCGCCTATGGCTGGCACAGCCTCTTACTACTGGGCGGCGTATTGCCCATTGCACTGGCACTTGTCTTGTGGATTTGGTTACCTGAGTCGGCGCGCTACCTGGTTGTACGCAACAGTAACCTGGAGCGCATAAAAAAAGTACTGAGCCCCATTGCACCGGCACTGATCGCACAGGTTCGTGGTTTCTCCACGCCTGAGCGAACCGGATCAGGTCAAAACGTGCTTCGGCTGCTTTTCTCCAATACGTACCGCACAGGTACTCTGCTGCTTTGGGTGACTTACTTCATGGGGCTGGTCGTGGTATTTCTGCTCACCTCCTGGCTGCCGACCCTACTGCGCGAAAGCGGTACCAGCATGGAGCGCGCAGCATTGATAGGCGGACTCTTCCAGTTCGGCGGTGTACTGAGCGCGGTACTGGTGGGCTGGGCCATGGATCACTTCAATCCCCACAAAGTCATAGGGTTGTTCTACGGCCTGACTGCCCTGCTGGTCTACATCGTCGGGCAAAGCCTGGGCCACGCCGATCTGCTGCCGTGGCTAGTGCTGCTGGCGGGCATGTGCATTAACGGTGCGCAATCGGCAATGCCCTCATTGGCTGCACGGTTCTATCCGACCCACGGTCGTGCAACCGGCGTGTCCTGGATGCTGGGTATCGGCCGTTTTGGCGGAATACTCGGGGCCTGGATGGGTGCCACGTTGCTGGGACTCGGCTGGAGCTTCGAACAAGTCCTCACGGGCCTGATCCTGCCAGCATCCTTGGCGTGCGCTGCACTGCTGATCAAGGGGTTAATGACCCATAGCGATGCAGACGAAACTGCCTACGCCCGCCAATCCTGAACCCTGCGTTTGTAGCGCCGCCAAAGGCGGCGCCCCCCTAGACTGTGCAGGAGCACGGGACAATGTTGACTCATTTGAAAGTACGAACTGGCATGATCGGCGTGCTGATCGCTTTTGTGACCGCGTTACTGCTCGCCAGTCTCAACGGGTTTTACGGCGCGCGAACAAGTGATGAACAAATTCGAGACCTTAACCTGCTGACGGCCGTTCAGCTGGACAAGCTCAACAATGCTGCGATATGGGTGACGCGAGCCAGCGCCACCAGCCACAGCTCATTGCTTGATCGACTGGCGGGGCGTACCGAATCGGCCGATCAAGGCGTCGCTGCCGCCAAGGAGCGACTGAACAACGCCCAAAAGTTGATCAGCGAAATCATCCCCACCCTAACCGATCCGTCATTGATTGCCGCAGGGCGCGAGCTGGAACAGGTGTTTTCTGAATACGCCAAGGTCGTGCAGCAACAAATCAATAGCACCCGACTGGCAGACTTGGCCGAATACTCCAGGATGAATGACAGCGCCAAGACACTCGGTCAACGTTATGGGCAAGCTCGTGATGCACTTACGGCACTCATCACCTCTCATATCGCCCAGACCATGGCTGATTCCCGCCAGCGCATCCATCAGGCACAACTCGCCACCGGGGCACTGTTGGTCCTGACGCTTTTGCTCGCAATAGCCTGCTGGTTCTTCATTTCCAATCGGGTATTGCTGCCTTTACGCCAAGCCGGTGAGCGCTTCAATGAAATGGCGCGCGGGGACCTCAGCCAGCGGATAGCCACTGTCAGTCGCAACGAGATTGGTCAACTATTTGCCTCGTTGGCAAACATGCAAAAAAACCAGCGCGATACCCTTTCCCAACTGAGTAAAACAGCAGTGCTCGTCTCTGACGCGGCACACACCCTAAACGGAATCACTCGGGAGAGCTCGCGCGACTTGCAGCAACAACATGCCGAGCTTGAGATGGCCGTCACCGCAGTCACCGAAATGACATCGGCGGTCGAGGAGGTATCACGTAACGCGGTGTCCACTTCCGAGGCTGCAATGGCGTCAAACCGTCTTGCCAATGACAGCCGCGAACAGGTTCGGCGAGTACGGACCGAGATCGATTCGATGAACGCCGACGTGCAAAGCACTGGCGAAGTTATCCAGCGACTTGCGAGCCAGACCAGGGACATTGGCAAGGTGCTGGATGTCATTCGGTCCGTCTCTGAACAAACCAACCTGCTTGCTCTGAACGCTGCAATCGAGGCCGCGCGGGCGGGTGAATCAGGACGCGGATTTGCAGTGGTGGCCGACGAGGTGCGCACGCTGGCCTACCGAACCCAACAATCGACATTGGAAATCGAGGAAATGGTGGGCAGCATTCAGACGAGTAGTAGTACTGCTGTTCAGTCCATTGCGAAAAACAGCGAGCGAGCGCAGCGCACTCTCGAAAGTACCCAGACAAGCGAGCGCATGCTCGAAGGCATATTTTCAGCAATAGCAGAGATCAATGACCGAAACCTTGTCATCGCCAGCGCGACCGAGGAACAGGCACAAGTGTCGCGTGAAGTAGACCGCAACCTGTTGAACATTCGGCATTTGGCCGCCCGCTCCGGTGAAGGTGCACTGAGAACCGAGCAATCCAGCCAGGAGTTGTCGCGACTGGCTACCGAGATGAACGAGATTGTAGGGCGATTCAAACTTTAGCGAGATACCCGCCGGCCAATTGTGCTCCTTCCAGTGCACAACTGGCTGGCGATGACAACTCGGCGGAGGTTGAACGAAGCTCAACCGTACCGTATCCAGGTCACCATATCGCACGACAAACGTCTGCCCCTTGTTCATCACTATGGGCAAGGTCAACGAGCCCATCGTGATCAGCGCTCCCGCTTGAAGATCGATACCCGCCGCGAGCGGTCATTGGCGGTTTCAACCAGAACATCCAGCGGATCGCGGTAATACTGACCACTGAAAATCTGGATAGGTGCCCCACCGTTGATGTGCGCACCAATGGGTACATTCGCCAATGGCAGTGTCGGCTATGGAAGATCTGCGCAAAATAGCCCAATCCATCCCTCAGACTCGCTCGCCCCTCTTCCTGATAAGCGTCCAACTCGAAGAAACACTGTACTGGCGAGATCCAGCGGGGCTGCATCGTCCTTGATGCCAGAGCCTTCTAAAACGTTGACGCGGCGAAGGCAACCCATGAAATTATCCGATGATGTTCGACTACTTGCTCTGGCGGCGATCTAGGGCGCCCGTTTTCTCTTCATGCGCATCTCGGCTCCTGTTTTGGGCGCAGCCGCAGGACCGGGCTCAACTGTCAGATAGGTTCTGCGCAACGAGCCAGCATCGCCTTTGTCAGTCCGATGCGATCGAAGCTAGCGTCACGCTCCATCTCTTTATCGCCCGCCAGAATAGAACTCTCGCTGATGAACTTGCATCGCTCATAACGTCGCTCCATGAAGCGATTAAGGCGAGCGTCCAGAGAACCACCACCTGCCAGCTCCAGGCTAAGCACTAGAGCGTCTTCAATGGCCATACCCGCGCCCTGCCCCAAATGCGGAGTAGTCGCGTGGGCAGCATCGCCGATCAACAGCACACGCCCCTTGAACCACGGCTCATTGACGAACAGAACCTCCATAGGCTTATAAACCACCTGACTGCTGTCGGTGATTTGTTCACGCAGCTCGCCGATAAGGCCACCGATATTCTTCAGTCGATCACGCATTAATTGACTCAGTTGCTCTGGTTCATGCTTCGGATTGTGAGGCTCATAGGAAGTGGAGAACATGTACATCAGGTTGCTGGCGAGCGGGACGAGGCCCGCATTTCCTTCAGCGCCGACATAACTAACCAAATGGTCAACGGTTGGATGGCGCGGGAAGTTGTAGCGCCATACAGCCTGCCCCGTGAAGCGCGGTTTATAAGTGTCACCAAACAGCATGCCGCGGATTTTCGAGTAGATGCCATCGGCGCCAACCACCAGGTCATAGCGCCCGCTGCTTGCGTCGGTGAAGGTCACATCCACCCCACTCGCATCCTGCTCGAAGGACTCTACCGTGAGACCCAGGCGTACTTGCGCACCCAGCTCAATCACCGTACTGCTCAGTACCTGATGCAGGGCCAGGCGAGAGATACCTACGTTAGCCGGATACTCGGGGCCTGCCAGGCGCTGACCGGGAATGCGACCCAGCGTCTTGCCCTCAAGGTCGTAGATGCCCACATCTTCGAAGGCGTAGGCGGCATTCAAATAACGATCAAGGACGCCGAGGCGGGCCATTTCTCGAACCACGTTACTTTGCTGGATTATGCCGACCCCGTAGACGGTCCACTCGGACTTGATTTCCACCAGATCGACTGCGATGCCCTGATGGCGCAGCGCGATGGCAGCACAGAGACCGCCGATACCGCCGCCTACGATGAGAACCTTACTGATATCGCTCATAGGTAATCCTTGTTCTTTTTGTGTGTTCTGGCTGTGTAACGCATGTACCGTCGCGAACGCGGCAGCCCGAAGTGGAAGTAGGTTTTCAAGGGGAATCGCGTGGATACGGCAGGCAGCAAGACAACCGGAAACATGCCTTGGGAGCACAGGTTAGGAAGGCAGGAACAATTTGACTAATCGTTAGTCAGGATGCATGGTATTGAGAAAATAAATACAATATGAGCCTGTCGCCATGCGCTTCAAACACTTGGATTTGAACCTCCTTGTGGCGCTGGATGTTCTGCTGGAAGAGCACAACATCACCCATGCCGCCGCACGCCTTCACATGACCCAGTCGGCCACAAGCGGTGTGCTGGGACGTCTAAGAGCCTACTTCGAAGACGACTTGCTGGTGCCGGTGGGACGCAAAATGATACCCACTCCGTTGGCCAGAGAACTTGAAATCCCGGTTCGCGAAGTACTGCTGAAAATCCAGACCTCCATCACCGCAAAACCCGTCTACGACATCGCCGAGAGCAAGCGGCACTTCCGCATCATGGCTTCGGACTACCTGATCAGCGTGCTCTTCGCCGCGGCAATCCGAGAGATAAACCGTGAAGCGCCACTGGTCACCTTCGAGTTGATCAGCCCTGGCAAGACCGCCACAGAAATGCTTATGCGCGGCGAAGTCGACTTGATGATTGCACCAGAGAACTACGTCGCCAAAGACCATCCCTCTCAACTGCTATTCGAGGAGGAATACGTGTGCGTGGTATGGGACCAGAACACCAAAGTCGGCGAACGGCTACCCCTGGAGCAGTATCTTGAGCTGGGTCATGTGGGTGTAGCCTTCAGCCGTAGTCGAACCCCAGGCATCGAGGAATGGTTCATGTCCCGGTACGGCTGCAAGCGTCGACTGGAGGTCATCACCCACGACTTCAACACCTTGCCTCAGTTGGTGATTGGCACTGAGCGAGTCGCCACCATGCACAGCCGCTTGGCGCAACTCTACGCTCGCAACCTGCCGCTACGCATCCTGCCGCCCCCAGTGGAACTGCCGAGCATGCAGGAATACATGAGCTGGCATCGCAGTCTGGACCGCGACCCCTTGCTGCGCTGGTTACGCGAGAAGCTGCTTCAGATAGCCCAGAACCCGTTCGTTCCTGTTATGGCCTGACGTCACAGGGTGTCAGAGCCGCCGCGCCCTTGTGGCTACGAGCCTGAAAGGAACCGCTCTTGCCCTTCAACATGATGCATGGCTAGGCCAGTCTGCGGATACTTCCGGGGCTGGCGTCTACCAAGCGGTTTCGGCAGGTTACGCAAGAAAGTTCAGTCCTCGGACTTCTTGTAGTACCCGACAGCCACGAGCAAGTGACCGGTCTTGCGCAGCAAGGCGTACTTGTCTTCCACCTTGTTTGTCACCGGATTCTTCCAGCGATAGTCGTAACCACCCTCGTTGCGATCTTTCATCAGCTTGAGGATCGGCTCTCCTACCGGTTTTCCGTCCGGATCACGGATGCTGGAAAACTCGACACCAAGCAGTCGCAAGTTATAACCGTGAGCCACATAGCGACCGGTTTGCAGGTCGACAACAAAGACATAGAGATCGTCCTCGCGAAAGCTCGCAGACAGCGTATTGATCGCAGCAATACTGTCTTTCGGGTTCTGTTCCAAGGCCGTCACGGCACGATCCAGCAATCTGTCAGCTTGTTGTGGCGTGGCCCGGGGCAAGTAGTGGCCGACGGCAATAATACGATCACCCACACGCTGGAAGAACACTCGCTTGCGCTCCACTCGCTGGTCCTGAGCGTTCATCCAACGATACTCCGCGACTCGTACCTCACCCTCTTCCCCCTGCAATGCCTGGCGAAAACCATCGCGGACTTCCGGCTCCAAGGCCTTTGTGACATCACGACCAATGAGCATCACCGAAGTGCCGCCGCTGGCCAACATGGTGCCCTGAGTATCCACCACGAACACATAGTGCTCGCCATCGATGAACTCGCCCTGGCGACTGAAAGCAGCAAAGGCCGTGTCGCCCTGGACCTGGTAATAATCGACGGCTCTTTTAAGCAGGAGCCGAGAACTCTGCTCTTCGTCGGCCTTAGCTGCACCGCAAGCGACAAGCAATGCAACCGCGCTCCAAAACCAGGAACTATTGCGCATGGGAATTCACTCTGTGGATGAACGGGAACGCAGCCTTGGCAGGCAAGGCTGCGGTACTCAGTCTTCGAAGATGGCCACTGCCCGGACAGCTCCCGCCGAGGCATGCTTGATCTTGTAAGGAAAACAGGACACCAGAAAGCCGCTGACCGGAAGTGTCTCCAAGTTAGCCAACTTCGCCATCTGACCGTAACCAATGTCTCGGCGGTCCGAACAGGTTGCCTGCACGGACATTTGCTCCCTAGACAAGCCAGGGAACATGGCAGCCATCTCTGGCGAGCTCTGCCTGTGGTCCAGGTCGTCGATCTTCGGCAATAGCGGCGGCGGATCGGTGAAGGGATGGTTGTCCAGGGTCACCGATAAATCGACGAAACGACGATTGCGAGAAACCCTCATGACAGACACTCCTGTGCAACTCGCATGCGCCAAGGCACGAGGCTCAGGGCGTTGCGCACCATTGCCTGGGCAGAACCATCGTGGCGAAAACCTAATGCGCGGGCTTGTGGGGTGCGCAGAGGCGGGAAGCAGCCAAACAGCGCTTGCAGATCTGCATCAGGCTCGTAATCCACCAGGTCGTGACAGTTTTCGCCAAAGATTTTCGCCAACGCCCCGATCACCTGCCCAATGGACAATTGCAGCACTGGCAACTGCCAGACACGCTGAATCCCAAGATCTCTGAACTGCGCGGCGTGGATCAGGTTATCTACACAGCAACGGGCGGACATCCACCAGGCCGTCGCCTCGGCTGATACCGGGCAGCAATAAGATTTTCCTTCAGCCAATGCGTGCATGAGCTCGCTCATGAACGCCGAGCGTAAGCCTGTGTGTCCACTAGGCCGAGCGACAATGCCTGGAAGGCGCAGCGCACGACCATCGACCTCGCCACGTCTGGCCAGGTCATTGAGCTGAGTCTCGACCATTAACTTGTGAGTGCCGTAGGACAACATCGGCCGGGGCAACAGTTGCTCATCCATACGAGGCGGCAACTGCGCGCCATATACCGCGACACTGCTGGCGTAGACAAACACCGGCGGCCGAGCCGCGTTGCGTAGCTGATTGAGCAACTCCAGACTGGCCGACAGATTGACCTCCTGGCCGAAGTCATAATCGCGCTCCGCTGCTCCTGCGGCGATGCTCACCAAATGGAACACCACATCCACGCCGTCGGCGAGGGCGCGCCGCAACACCGTCGGATCCGCGATATTGCCGGTGATGTGGCGCACGCGGTGATCCTGGGGCAAGCCCTCAAGCACCTGGTCGAGTAACACCAGCGAGTCCAGAGAATGCCCACGCAGGGAACCCCGTTGCAACAGACGTGCTGTCAGTTGACGACCAACGAAGCCACCCGCACCTATGACCATCACTCGCATGGCGGCCCACCCTGAAGCAGGCGCTGTTCGATGGCACCAAACAGCGGTGAATCGTCGGAGCAGCGCGCCTCCATGCGTACCTGATCGCCGAAGCGCATGAAGCTGGTACGCGGGGATCCATGTTCAATCATCTCGACGGCACGACGCTCGGCAATGCAAGCCGAGCCCACGCTACGGTCGGCGTTCGAAACGGTACCGGAGCCAATCACAGTGCCTGCGCTAAGACGACGGGTCAGCGCCGCATGGGCGATCAGTTGATGGAAACCGAAGTGCATGGCACCACCATGAGGATGGCCGAACCAACTACCATTGCTTTCAACTTTCAGCGGCAGATGCACCCGACCGTCATGCCAGGCGTCGCCTAGCTCATCGGGAGTCACCGCCACAGGCGCAAAACCCGAGGACGGTTTGGCCTGGAGGAAGCCAAAGCCAGTCTTCATTTCCCGCGGCCCCAGTGCCCGCAAGCTGACATCGTTGACCTGAAGGATTAGTCGGACGTGCCCCAGGGCCTGCTCGGCCGTGCACCCCATCGGCACCTCGTCCAGCAGCACGGCGAACTCGCCTTCGAAGTCAATATCGTGCGCTTCTGTAGGCAGCACAATATCTTGGCGAGCACCTAGAAAATCATCGCCCGCCCCTTGGTACATCAGAGGCGTGTGCATGATCCCTTCGATCGGATTCAGATTGAACGCGCGTCGCATCAATTCGTCATGACTGAGGAAACAGGAACCATCCAGCCACTGCCAGGCTCGGGGAAGAGGCGCCATGACTCGGACCGGATCAAAGTCAAAGGCGTCGCCGATCTCACCACTGTTAAGCTCGTCGTAACGTCTTCTCAGGTCAGCTTCCACACTCCACCAGTGCTCCACCGCCGCCTGCAGCGTCGGTGCGATATCGGCGGCGTCCACGGCGCGTGTCAGGTCACGGGAGACCAGCAGCAGTCGGCCGTCGCGACTTCCATCGGCAAGCGTCGCGAACTTCATTTCAATACCTCCGCGAGCTCAGTACTGTACTGGCCGTCAAGCAGGATAAAGACCATTCGCGCCATCGCATCGGTGCGGTTGCTCCAGGCGTGATTGGTACCCCGCTGGACCACGACATCACCGCGCTTGAGGTGGATCTCGCCCTCATCCATCACCAGCCAAATCTCACCTTCAGTGACAATGCCGTAATCGAGCGTTTCAGTGCGGTGCATCAACCGGTGCTTCGAATCGGCTTTACCCGTACCCGCGTGGGCTTGACCGATCTCAGCAAAAGCCGCCGCCGCATCATCGGCACTGATCTGGTTTTGTATGCTGTCCGGAGGCATGTCGACCACACGGATGACACTACCCAGTGCCCCCGGGCTAAGCTGCAGCGCTTTATTGGTACGATCGCCGCCGTTGTCCAGCGGCACCGGGCAAGTATCACTGTTCCATACTTCGTAGAAGACGGTGCCAGGCACAGCTCTCAGAGGGAATATATTGGGTGTCGGACCGGCCATAGTGACGACAGCCTGACCGCTGGAATCGTGGCCAGTGACTACCCGTTTGAAGGAAGGAAGTGCTTGCATAGGATGATCCTTTTTTATTTGTGTTAGTTGCCATCGCTGATGGTGGTGCCGCCATCGACGATGATGCTCTGCCCGCGGATGAAGGCACCGCCCGGCGCTGCCAGCAACAGCGCCAAAGCTGCCACCGCCTCCGGCCTACCGATGCGGCGCAATGGCGTCAGTGCAAGGCGCTGTCGCATCAACTCGAGGTTGTCAGTGAGTGGGCGGGTAAATTCGGCCTGAATTACTCCGGGGCCAATAGCGTTCACGCAGATGTTCATCGGCCCCACTCCACCGCGAGGTTACGTGCCAGTTGCGCTAGCGCGGCCTTGGCCAGCCCAATGCCGTGAGTAGCGCCAGTGATCAGGGCAACCTGACCGTCCAAGGCAAAGAGCGGGCTGATCATAAAACGCGACAGGTTTGTTCGAAGGGCAGCCGAGGGCCCGCCGGACGCAGGCCGGCGTCGTCTCCGTAGCCAAGGCAGCAAAGGAAACTACTGCGCCATTGGCCATCAGGGAAAAAGGCGGAATCCACCTGGGCATTGTCGAAGCCGGACATCGGCCCGCAATCGAGCCCAAGGGCGCGAGCGGCAAGTATCAGATAGGCACCTTGCAGGCTGCTGTTACGCAGCGCGGCAACGAATGCGGCGTCTGGGTTTTCACGGTACGCCGCACCCGCGTCATAGCCTGGAAAGAGCTCCGGCAGCAATTCATAGAAGCGACTGTCCCAAGCGACGATGGCAGTGATCGGAGCCTGCAGCATCTTTTCGCCGTTATGACCCTTGAGGGCCGGCAACAGTTTTTGTTTCGCTTCCGGGCTACGCACAAAGACAAATCGTGCCGGGCAGCAGTTGCTGCTGGTCGGGCCTTGACGAAGGAGCTGATAGAGCTGCTGGAGGAGCGCATCAGGTATATCGCGGTCCTGCCACAGATTGTGCGAGCGTGCGCTCAAGAACAGTTGTTTGAGTGCAACAGAATCCAAGGACTGAGCCATAAGTACCTCCAGTCGGGTTTAAAAAACGGTCGTTGTCGGAGCAGCCAGTGGACGGACCAGTCTGGGCAACGCCAGACAGCCGACCGCCAGTACCAGTTGGATGATGGCCAGCAGCACCAATGCGCTAGGCAAATCGTGGGGGTTACCGCCCGTTAGACTCAGCACCACCAGGGGGCTGATGAATTCGCCAGCGAATACGGCAGTCATGAAGCCGCCTGTGGCGCGCCCCCGTTGGGCGAAGCCGATCTGACTCATGATCCAGGTGAGCAAGGTTGGTAACATCAGGCCCAGGCCCAGACCGTTGATCAGGACGGCGACCGTCATCAGTTCATAACTTTGAGCCTTAACCATCATCAACCCACCGCTTCCCACTAGGACAAATGACAACAGCAGCAGGTTGCTGTGGCGAATCCTGCCAAGCAGACGGAAACTCATCGCCCCTAACAAAGCACCGAACTGGTTTGCGATCATCATGAAGGCGACCTGCTGAGGCGTGTCGGTATGCAGTTGAGTCAATAAGTACCCCGCCTGCACCGGCACAATGAACAGGCTGATCCCAGCCAGAAAGCTCAACACATAAAGCGGCATCAGCGATCCCCAAGGGAAAACTTCAGCGGCCACAGACCGTGCCTCACGTTCATTCGGACGCGGCTCCCACAGCAGCCATGCCATCACCGGAAACAGCAACAGACCCGCGGCATAAAGCACGAAGGGGAAACGCCAATTGTCCTGTCCCATCAGTCCACCCAACGCGCTGAAGAGGGTCGCCGAAAGCGAGGTGACCACCACCTGCAAGGCAAACAACCGCTCTCGGCGGTCGCCCTGGTAGTAATCCCCCATCAGCGTGGTGCAGCAGGTCATGATGCCCGCCTCCGCCAGCCCCAGGCCCGCGCGACTCAACACTATTGCTTCCAGCGACTCGAGCCACAGCGGCAGCAGCCCACAGAGGCTGTAGAGCACCATGGACGCCAACAACAATGGCTTGCGCCCAAGACGGTCGGAGATAAACCCTGCGAAGGGTGACAACAGCGCAACGAACAGAGCCGGAATGGTCAGTGCAATGGGAACCAGGATGCTGACGCCAGGAGTGTCGCTGAAATGTGACTGGATTCGTGGAAGCAAGGGCGCCAGCAGCACGGCACCCAGGATTGGCAAACAACTGCCCAGAAGTAACACCAAAGATTGCGGGGTTCCCGCCTGGCGATCAGTACTCATTGCGCAGCGCCTCAGTGGACAGCCCATAGGTTGCGCTGCCGTACTGGGCCGATGCCTGGGGTTGTGCCCGCCAGAGGATTCGTAAGGATCGAGTCAATGGTTTCATGCTGATACTCTCTTGTTGTTGTGTATTAGCGAGTGATGACACGCAAAGGCAACTGCACCTCTAGCTACGCGTCGGCGCGTTCGCAGAGGACGACGTCAAAAGCGTGGACCGATGTAGCTAGAAACCTGCTAGGGACATCGTCTAGCGGGGTTTGACCGGCGCCTGACAAAGATTGACGTGGCGGTCCGGCCCTGACTAATCGCTTGTTGGAATGCGACCCATCGGCAATTGCGATACATGAACATGCCTTTTTATGTGCTGCCTTATATGGCTATGCACAGCCAATTGCCTGACCAGGAAAGCTCCAGGGCAATAGAAAAACCAGCGTCACGGCCGCTATCGAAGAGCCACTCGCTGCCCCACTCAATGATGCGCAATGCCCGCATTGTTTTGCAGGCAGCCGAAGGCACGACCGACATCCAGATTGCTCAGCAATGGGATATTGGCCGACGCTCGATCACACGTATTAGCTCATGTCGGCATCAGAACGAAGTCGAATGGCGATCGCCAGAGGGTTGGTCCATTGATGACACGTTCGAAGGGGGCTATCAGCGTCTCCTTCACCCCAAATACTGCGTCAGAACCGAGATAGGGGTCGTCTCCGACGAAAGTGTGTGTCACCAAATTCCTGTAACCATCGGCAATGACCAGATAGTGCATATGCGCGGGTCGGTAGGGATGGCGACCGAGATGTCCAAGCATCTGGCCGACCGGGCCGTCATTGGGGATCGGATAGGATACTGGCTTGATACCGACGAAGCGGTAGGCACCCTTGGCCCCAGTAACGAGGACCCCGCGATTGTTCCACTTGGGTTGGATGCCCGGCTGTTGCACGTCATAGAAGCCGTCAGCGTTATCCGACCAGACATCAATACGAGCCCCCTCAATCGGCTGGCCATCAAGATCAATAACGCGCCCCTCGTAGAGGCAACTCTCCCCCAGCCCATCGAGGCTAATATTATCGCCCATCTGCCGGATCGGCGCGCCAGCGACGTGGAACGGGCCGAACACCGTATTTTCGGTCGCCCCCAGAGGGCGGCGGTTGTTGATCTGATCAACCAACATAGAGAGGCCAAGCGTATCGGAAAGGAGGATGAACTCTTGCCTTTCAGCATCACAGATTTGGCCGGTCCGAGTCAGAAAGTCGACCCCGTGCTCCCACTCGTCCTGAGTCAACTGGATCTCCTTGGCAAAAGCGTGCAGATGTTTGACAAGGCAGGCCATAACGGCGAATACGCGTGGATTAATGTCATCGCCCATGCGGGCATTTACCGCTCCAACTGAATCCTCTTCGGTGAAATAGCTAGTCATGCTGCTTTCTCCAGTCATCTTGTTGTACCAACCCGGCACGGCCGGCGGCGCTACCTTCTTCTGACCTATTCCGGGCGCTCGCCCGCCCAGGCACGCTGCAGTAGGGCACGGATGGCATCGCGCTCGATAGGACGCGGATTCCAGTATGGGTTTCTGACGGCAAGATCGGCCGCCAAGTCCAGCTCACGCTCAACAATCCCTAGTGATCGCAACGCAAGTGGAGCCCCCAAAGAGGCCGCGAAGTCGTAGAGCCCACCCCCAACCGATCCACCAAAGATCTCTACTACCGGAGCCAGCGCTTCTGATGCTGCCTCGGCGTTGTACGCAGCCGAGTGCGGTAGAAGGATCGCATGGGTTTCAGCGTGCGGCAGATTGAAGCTCCCCCCCAGTGTGTGGCAAAGCTTGTGGTGCAGCGACATGCCTACCTGAGCCAGAACCGTTCCGCAGAGCCACGCTCCGAACTGTGTATCCTGGCGTGCCACAAGGTCACCTGGATCGGATATGACCCGAAGCAAGCCCCGCTTGAAAGCGCGAATGCCACCGATCGCCAATTGGTCGGAAAGAGGCGTGCGATCCCGGGCGTAGAGTGCTTCCACCGCATGCGCCATGGCATTAAGAGCACTGGCGACCGACAGCTTCACAGGTAGGGTCGCGACCAATTCGGGGTCATAAAGAATCACTTCAGGCTGGACCTTGGGCGAACGCAGAGTCTCCTTGATGCCACTGGCGGTCTGACCCAGCACAGGAGTCGCCTCTGAGCCGGCATAGGTCGTCGGCAACACAATCTGTGGCAGATCAGTCCTCAGCGCGATGGCTTTCGCCAAACCGATGGTCGACCCGCCGCCGATGGCGATGAGACAATCGGCACCCGAAGCGGCCACGAGCGCCGCCTCGGTGATTTCTACGGGCGTATGCATGGTGGCCCGATTGAACAGACCGAACGCCAGCGCCCCTAATATCGAGCGCACCTCCTCACCTCGAGCGGCCTGACCCGGCGTAGTCAACACCAATGCACGAGATAGCCCCATCGCAGTCATCTCGGCGCCGATTTCGTGCCGAATTCCAACGCCGATGCGTACCCGCACCGGCGGGTGCCCAGGCTCAAAACCTGCATGAAACACGCTCATGATTTAAACCTCCGCCTTCAGGAAGCCGGCAACCTGACGATAATTGGCCGCCACTGCCTCCAGCTCCTCTACTGAGATCAAATCTTCAATCCGGTCCAGCGGTCCCTTTACACGCTCGGCGGCAATATCAAGAACACGTTCGGGGCCTGATTCGCGATTGCTCAGAACGACATTCGTGGTGATTGGACGACGACGCTCTTCATATATAAGAAGACCTTCGGGCCCTGGGTTCTCGGCCAATGCCTCGGCGATAACGCTTGCATCGATAATCGCCTGCGAAGCGCCATTTGCCCCTATTGGATACATCGGATGAGCCGCATCCCCCAGAAGCGTGACGCGCCCCTGCGTCCACCATGGCAAAGGCTCACGGTCGATCATTGGATACTGGGTGATTTTTTGCGTGTTCTTCAGGAGTGTGGGGATATCGATATCCTGCATCTGGAAGCCCAGGAAGTCAGCAATGAAATCCCGTGCCCCCTCACGTGTCCAGTCGGCACCTTCAGCAGCACGCGGCTGATCGTGACGCACCTCGGCCACCCAATTGATCAGTGCCTTGCCTCGCTCCGCCTCGCGACCACTGATCGGATAGCAAACGAACTTCGCATTGTGATCGCCAGCGATGAACATGGTGCGTCCATCGGCAAATGGCTCCTGCAGATTGGCACCACGCCACATCATGGTTCCTTCATAGTGCGCAGGCCCTTCGTCAGGGTGCAGTTGTTGGCGCACTTTTGAGCGGAACCCGTCGGCGCCTAACAATAAGTTGCAGTCATGGGTCGTTCCATCGGCGAAACTCAGCTGGACAGCCTGATCATCCTGAGCAAAACCGGTAACCATCTTCCCCGTGATGACGACATCCTTCCCCATCCGGGCGCGAAGCGTGTCGAGCAACAGGGACTGCAACTCACCGCGATGCAACGAGTACTGCGGATACTCGAATCCCGCTTCGACCGAGCGCGGATCGGACTGGATCAGATGACCGAAACGCGTGCGATATTCAATCGCGCGAGTACGGATCGCCATTTCATCAAGCTGGTTTCCAAGACCCAGCGCGTGAAGCACACCAGAGGCATGGGGCATGATGTTGAGCCCTACCCCGAGCGGCTGCAGTTCCTCCACCGCCTCGAAGACCTGGACGCTAAAACCCTTTTCGTGCAGACACAGTGCTGCGGTCAGACCGCCGATCCCGGCGCCTGCTATGGCAATCTTCATCATTTTTTCCCTTGAACGATGTCCGCGACTACGGACCTCTTGGACAGATTCCCCCGACCAAAAGGTAGGGCACTAATCATCAAGTGCAGAGCGATGAATTCAACGACGAGGGCATCGGTACTCTGCTCGATCAAGATAGTAAGGAAGCATGACTATATTAGTCAAGAAGCCTGATTAATTTTTAAGTCCTGCAGAGTGTCGAACGCAGCCCCATATGCGGCGAGGCCTTCTTCGATTACTTGCATGCTTTGCTCACCCAGCTCCAAGCGCATTTCGCCCTCGGCGACATCAACGGTGGTACGAAAGGATTCGAGCCATACCAACCCGGCTGGTGTGAAAGTGACAATGCGCGCGCGGCGGTCGCTGGGATCAATCACACGAGCAACCAACCCTAGCGCCTCACATTGATCCACCAATTCCCCCATGGCTTGCTTGCTCATGCAAGCACGTCGGGCAAGTTCAGTAAGCCGCGTTCCCTCGATATCGAGATTACGGGTCAGATTCACATGCGCGATCCGCGTTTCGGCATGGCCCTTTTCGCTCATCAGCTCAAGAACACGCGCTTCGAATCGATGCACCGCATTATTGAGAAGACGACCGATGTTGACGTGCCTCCAAGTCGAAGGCGAATTTATAGTCGTCGGTTGTATCATCTGCTGGATCACTCTTCAGGGGGGCGGTATCGGGAGAAGTCATAGCGACTCAAACGCGGTCTGAGTCGAGCAACAGCGCGATCACGAATGCTCACTCTCCAACTGAGCTTTCTGAACCCGTCCATTGCGTAGCAGCATTTATGCCTCATTCTCCGTAGCAATATACCGTCAGCCAATCACATAGGCACGCTGACAGGTTTGCAAGCCC
>Ga0209913_1000423_pt1 | contig 36434 bp, 30 predicted proteins | sample PersoiDNA2013203_FD_185805 | JGI IMG/M metagenome (GOLD analysis project Ga0209913, IMG submission 185805) | Permafrost soil microbial communities from the Arctic, to analyse light accelerated degradation of dissolved organic matter (DOM) -... | ecosystem: Environmental > Terrestrial > Soil >... | reverse complement strand
CATCTTCGCCACACCCGCCACAAAAGGCGCAAAGGTGCGCACAAAGGGCATGAAGCGCGCCGCCACGATGGTGATGCCGCCATAGCGCTCGTAAAAATCATGCGCCCGGTCAAAGGCGGCTTTGTTGAACAGCCGGGAGTCCTCCCACTTGAACACCCGCGGCCCAAAGTAGCGCCCCAGCGAATAATTGGATTGGTTGCCCAGCACGGCCGCCGCCAGCAGCAGCCCCACCGACAGCGGGTAACTCATCAGCCCGACACCGCACATGGCACCCACCACAAACAGCAGCGAGTCGCCGGGCAGAAAGGGCATGACGACGACACCGGTCTCGACAAAGATCACCAGAAACAACAGCGCATACACCCACAGGCCGTAGCTGCGCACAAAAGCCTCCAGGTACTTGTCAACGTGCAGAATAAAGTCAAAGGCAAAGGTGATGATTTCCATGGGGTTGGATAATAGCGCCGTGAACGCCGCCCTATCTCCCTCCCCCCGCCGCCCGATTCGTGAACTGCCCGATGCGCTGATCAGCCAGATTGCCGCCGGTGAGGTGGTGGAGCGGCCGGCCTCGGTGGTGCGTGAGTTGGTGGACAACGCGCTCGACGCTGGTGCCACGCAGGTCACGGTGCGGCTGCTGGCCGGTGGCGTGCGCCTGATTGCGGTGGAAGACGACGGCGCGGGCATCCTGCGCGAAGAACTGCCGATGGCCCTCAAGCGTCACGCCACCAGCAAGATCAGCAGCCTGACTGACCTGGAGTCGGTGGGCACCATGGGCTTCAGAGGTGAGGCGCTAGCCGCTATTAATTCAATAGCTGAATGCGCCATACTGTCAAGGGCTAGCGGCCAAAACAATGCCTATTTGCTGGATGGCGGCAGCGGCGAGTTGCAGCCGGTGGCGCGCAGCACCGGCACCACGGTGGAGGTGAAGGAGCTGTTCTTCAGCACCCCGGCGCGGCGCAAATTCCTGAAAACCGACGCCACCGAGCTGGCGCACTGCGTCGAGGCGGTGCGCCGCCACGCCCTGGCGCGCCCCGATGTGGGCTTTGCCATCTGGCATGAGGGCAAACTGGTGGAGCAGTGGCGGCGTTGCGAGAGCCGCGGCCTTGCCCTGGCCGCGCTGGAGCAGCGCCTGGCCGATGTGCTGGGTGCAGAGTTTGTGGCGCGTTCGGTGTGGGTCGATTTTGAAACCAGCGCCAGTCCGGGGCGCAGCGACAACGCGCCGCGCATCCGGGTCTGGGGCCGGGCCGGCATTCCGGATGCGGCGCGCGCGCGCGCTGACCAGCAGTTTGCTTACGTCAACGGCCGCTTTGTGCGCGACAAAGTACTGTCGCATGCCGCCCGCAGCGCCTATGACGACGTGCTGCACGGCCAGCGCCAACCGGTGTTTGCGCTGTATGTCGAGATTGATCCGACCCGCGTCGATGTCAACGTGCACCCGACCAAGATCGAAGTGCGCTTCAGGGACAGCCGCGAGGTGCATCAGGCGGTGCGCCACGCGGTGGAAGACGCGCTGGCAGCGCCGCGTGTGAGCAGCGCCGCCACCTTGGGCGCGACCGCCAGGCAGAACGCTGCAGCCGCCAATGCAGGCCTTGCCCCTGAGCTTTCAGCTCCGGCCGTTTATATACAAAATCAGCCTCTAGCCCCCGTCCCCTATGTGCAAGCAGCTATTAATTTTGAAGTACAAGCCGGTCACCGGGTGAGCGACCTGGGCGCGCTCTGGCAGCCGGGTGGGTCCGCGCCAGTGGGCCAGCACAGCAACCCAGACCTGGCTGCGCCGTTGGCCACACCGCCCGCTGCACCCCTGCCCAGCGGCGACTGGCCCTTGGGGCGCGCGCTGGCGCAACTGCAAGGCATCTACATCCTGGCCGAGAACGCGCAAGGGCTGATCATCATCGACATGCACGCCGCCCACGAGCGCATCGTTTACGAGCGGCTGAAAGCGCAGTGGCTTGAGCGAGGCAGCGCTGACGGCGCCACGTCAGGCTGGGTCGGCTCGTCGGCCGCCCGGCCCGGCCTGGCCAGTCAGCCGCTGCTGATTCCGGCCACGTTTGCCGCCACGCCGAGCGAAGTCGCCACCGCTGAGGCGCACGCCGACACCCTGCAAACCTTGGGGCTGGAGATCACCCCGTTTTCCGCCAAAACGCTGGCGGTGCGCGCGGTGCCCACCACGCTGGCCCAAGGCGACGCGGTCGAACTGGCGCGTGGCGTGCTGGCCGAACTGGCCCAGCATGAGGCCAGCACCGTCATCGAGCGGGCGCAAAACGAGCTGCTCTCCAGCATGGCCTGTCACGGTGCGGTGCGCGCCAACCGTCGGCTGACACTGGAAGAAATGAACGCGCTGTTGCGCCAGATGGAAGCCACCGAGCGCAGCGACCAGTGCAACCACGGCCGCCCGACCTGGCGCCAATTCAAGCTGAGTGAACTCGACGCCTTGTTTCTACGCGGGCGTTGAGCGCGCCAGGCCCCTCCAGCGCGGCGGCGTCCAGCCCTTCATTCCTGACCCATGCCTTCAATCTCCTCCTTGCGGCGCCTGTCAGCGCCCGCGCCGCGCGCCAGAATCGGACGGGAAGCGCGCGCCTTGTGGCGGCTGGCGTGGCCGATCCTGATCGGGCAACTGGCCAACGTCGGCATGTCGGTGGTGGAGGTGGCGATGGCCGGGCACGCCTCGGCGCACGATCTGGCCGGGGTGGCACTGGGCGTGTCGATCTGGAACATGGTCATCATCACCCTCATGGGCATCATGATGTCGGTCAGCCCGGTGGTGGCCCACCTGGTGGGGGCGCGTGAATTCAGCCAGGTGCCGCATGTGGTGCGCCAGGCGTTGTGGCAAGCCCTGGGCGTGGGCTTGATTGCCTTGCTGCTGACGAATCTGGCAGGCAGCGTTTTTGACCACCTGGCGCTGGAGGCGCAGGTGCGCGACTTGGCGAAGGACTTTGTCGTGATCACCAGCCTGGCCCTGCCCGCCTTCGCCGCCTACCGTGTGCTCTACGGCTACAGCATCAGCCTGAACCAGACCAAACCGGTGATGGTGATTGCGCTGGGCGCGCTGTTACTCAACGCGGTGGTGAACTGGCTGCTGGTGTTCGGCAAGCTGGGCTTGCCCCGGCTGGGTGGCCTGGGCTGCGCCTGGGCCACCTTGGCGTGCGTCTGGTTCAACCTGCTGGGCCTGCTGTGGTGGATGCGCCGCGCCAGCGCCTACCGCAGCACCTGGCCGCTCGATCGCTTTGAGTGGCCACACTGGCCGCAGGTGCGCAGCCTGCTGCACCTGGGCTTGCCCATTGGTATCACCTACTTTGCCGAGACCAGCGCCTTCAGCCTGATTGCCCTGCTGATCGCCAAGTTTGGCAGCACGGAGATGGCAGCGCACCAGATTGCCTTGAATTTTTCTTCTCTGGTGTTCATGCTGCCGCTGAGTGTGGGGCTGGCGCTGCTGACGCGGGTCGGCCAGGCACTGGGCGCGGGCGAGGCGCACGCCGCACGTTTTCGCGCCTGGGTGGGCGTGGGCGTGGCGCTCGGGTCTGCCGTGCTGTCAGCCACCGGCATGGCGGTGTTCAACGCGCAAATCGCCGCCGCCTACACCAGCGATGGGGCGGTGGCCAGGGCGGCGGCGCAGCTGCTGTTTTTGGCTGCCCTCTTTCAGCTCTCGGATGCCACGCAGGTCGCCACCAGTTGCGCCATTCGCGGCTACAAGGTCACGCGCGCGCCGATGCTGATCCAGCTCACCGCCTTCTGGGTGTTTTCACTGCCGCTGGGTTATGCGCTGGGGCTGGCGCCAGCGTGGCTGCCGTGGGCGCCCGCCCAGCCGATGGCGGCGCGGGGCTTCTGGATCGCGCTCGTCGTGGGTTTAACGGTGGCAGCGTTGGGCTTGAGCGCCCTGCTGCGCTTTGTGGCGCGCCAGCACTTGCCCGCAGCCCAACAGCTATCCATCAGCGAGCCAGCCTGAATAACGGTTACACCAGCGGGTTGTCGGTAACGTCTTTGTTACCTTTGTCCAACCGGTCTTCCAGCTCGCCCAGGGTCGCGGCCAGCGAGTTGCCTGACTGCTCAACGACCAGGCGCAAGGTGGCCTCCATCTGATCGATCCGGGTCAGCACCGCGGCACGCGAGTGTCCATCCTGGTCCAGTTGTTTTTTGAGTTCGAGTTCCAGAAAGCTGCGCAGTTCGGTAAACCGGGACGCCTCGGCTTGATCCGCCAGTTTGCGATTGCTTTGTAGCTCCTTGGCGTGTTGGCGCGTATCAAACAGCACCGTGGTCTGCAGGTACAGCACAAACACCAGGAACATCCCGGTGACAAAAACCAGCAGCCCGAGCATGACCAGGCCCAGCGGTGCCTGCACTTCCGCCAGCCCCAGCGACAGCGTGGTCGGGGCCAGGAACGCCGTCCGGTTGAGTGCGGCAAAGCCAACAACCAGACTCAGGACAAGGAGCAATAGCAGGGTACGGATTTTCATGATGGCAGACTTTCTTGGGTGGATCATTCGCCGACCAGCGGCACGATCAATAGTAATTGATCTCCTGGCGAAGCTGCTGCCAACAGGTAAGCAAACCTACCGCCGCGCTGCTGCGCCCGATGCCCCCTATTTCAAAACGTCATCGGTAGCCGCACCGTCAGAGAGACATCAGGCGTGTCAGTCGTGAGGCCGGCACCCACCGCCGCACTCAAAGAGGTAGTTTTGCTGAGGCGGTAGGAATAGCCGAGCAGCAAGGTGCCCAACTGCGTGCGAACCGAGCCGGGCACGACCGCGCCATTGAGTAGGGTCCGACCCACCGAGCTGTGGTCATAACCGAGACTGAAAGACGACTTTTCGTTCAACGCCAGCCCCATGCCAAAGTTAAAGCCGAGGATTGCGCCCGGTGCAATTGTCCCCAAATACTCCTTTTCACCATTGAGCACGGTACGACTGACGTTGTCACGCGCAAAGTTGTGCAGGTAGGTGATGCTGCCGAAAAATACCGCCGGATCGGACGGGTAAAGCATGGTCAGGCCCGCTTGCAGAGAATAAAACCCGGAGCCGGTCGGCAAGTCAAGCGGCAAGCCGGTACCTGTGGTGTTGCCAACACAGCGCTGTTTGCAGTCGGTGACGACGTCAAATGGATCGGTGCCGGTACGGGTTTTCAAGCGCAAGGTACCCACATAAAAGGATTTGTCAATGCCGCCATCGTTCAATTGGTAGCGCGCGCCCAACTCAAGGTCACCCATGTGCATGCCGTTCGCCGAGAACACACTCTCGGTGGCAGATCCTTCAAAGATTTCTCGACTGACGGTAGCGTCGCTTCGATAAACATAGGGCGCCCGAAGCTCCAGTTCAAGTCGCCGGCTCACACCCACGCGCGCTGACAGCGCCGTCGTGACGGTATTGCGCTTGACTTCGCGCACGTCAATCAGCCCAATCAGCAGCGCCGGAATGATGGTGTAGCCTACCAAAGCAACCCGGTTGCTTGAAGAGTACCCATACTGCAATGAGGGTTCCAGCACATAGTGACCAGGCTGTGTAAGCACACCCGGTTGCTCGAACAGGGGCGCCACCTCGGGCGGGCGTCCTTCAGTGGCCGGAGACTGTCCGACCGGCACGGGCTCCTTCGGCTGTGCCTGGGCCAATCGCAGCGGCTCACCCGCTGTCCCGGCGCCACGTTGCGAGGCAAGAACATTCCAGCCGACCGAGCCTCGCAGCTCATCCAGTGCCACTTGCTGTTGCGCCACCTGGCGTTCCAGAGACTGCAGCAGGCCACGCTGCTCCAGATACTGCTGCCGAAATGTCTCAAGGTCCGCCAGCAGTCTTCTCTGCTCGGCCAGTTCGTGGCTCAAGGCGTCCAGGCGCGCCTGCATCTCGGGCATGCTTCCCACGAAAGGTTGCGCATGCACCGCGCTGCCCAGCAGCAACACAACAGCGCAACCCACTGCACTGACAGTGGGAAATCTCAGATGTGCCATGGCTCATTTCTCCGGGTAAGCGAAATAACAAGATACACAAAGACCCAAACAAGCGGTCAAGTGTTGAAGAAGCGCGCGCAATCGATGTTGCGAATAATCAAGCATGGCAAATTGCCTTGGCGCCAGTGTTCGGCGTGACAAATATCAAGCCATGGAAGGCCGGTGTTGCGTACGATCAAATGCGATCCATTGCAACGCCTACTTCTTGAGCCGTAGCGCGGACCTTGCAAGGCCAGAAAACAAGGGGCAAGCAAAGGGAATTTCAGATGTCGTTAAGAATGTTGTTGAGCATCACCTTGGGAGATCAGCAGCTCCTGAGCACGCCCGCCGAGCTGTTGTCGTCCTGGACGATCTGTGCCGTCAATGACCTGGCGGCTGCTCGCAAAGCGCTGTCCCGGCATCCCTATCCGGTCGGACTCTTGTTGCTCAACAACACCAGCGACGCTGATGTCATCGAAGTCGATGCGCTGCTTGACGCGCATCAGACCACCCAATGGGTTGGGGTCTTCCCGGCCGAGATGATCAAGCGCCCGTCCTACCGGGCGCTGATTGTGCAACACCTGTTTGACTTTCATACCTGGCCGATTGACCCTGCTCGGCTCAATCACACCCTGGGCCATGCCTTTGGCTATGCTGAACTTGACGGCCCGCCCGACATCGCAAGCACCGGTAAGCGCGACATGGAGCTGGTGGGCCAAAGCGCGGCCATGCAACATTTACGCAAGCAAATCAGCAAAGTCGCCCAAACCAACGCCCCGGTGCTGATCTGGGGCGAGAGTGGCAGCGGAAAAGAGTTAACGGCGCGGGCAATTCACAATTGTTCGCCGAGGGCCAACGGGCCCTTCATTGCGGTCAATTGTGGCGCCATGCCCGCCAGCCTGATCCAGTCAGAACTGTTCGGCTACGTGCGTGGTGCGTTCACAGGTGCTGCCAAAGAAAAGAAGGGCCTGATCGAGTCGGCCGCGGGTGGCACGCTTTTCCTGGACGAGGTCGGTGACTTGCCGCTTGACCTGCAGACGAATTTGCTTCGCTTCCTGCAGGAACGCACCATCACCCGGGTGGGTGCATCGCACAGTATTGAAGTCGACACACGGGTCATTGCCGCATCCCACATGCGCCTTGCAGAGGCGGTGAAAGCAGGACAGTTCCGCGAGGACCTGCTTTACCGGCTGAACGTGCTGCCCCTGACTGTACCCGCCTTGCGGGAACGAAAAGATGATCTGGCACTGCTGACCAGCCACTATTTCAAAGTGTTTGCCCAGGACAAAAAACCCCGGCTCACCGGTTTCAGCAACCGGGCCATGCTGGCCATCAAGGCGCACGATTGGCCGGGCAATGTGCGTGAACTCATCAACCGCATCCGGCGGGCGATGGTGATGTCCGAGGGGCGTCTGATAACTCCCGAAGACCTTGATCTGCAATTGCCGAATGGGCCCCATGCACCGAATGGGCTGCACAACGGTGATGCGCTCGAGGATGCCCGCATCCGCGCCGAGCGCGATGCCATTCACCTCTGCCTGCAAGACAACGGCAGCAACATTAGCCGCGCCGCGCGTGACCTGGGCATCTCCCGCATGACGCTGTATCGATTGATGGATAAGTACGGCATCACGCCCTGAACCCGGCCTGTTTTTTTGCCCATTTTGCTGGCCTTCATGCATCGGGTGCATCAATAATGTGACACCTTTCGCAGTTCGCTCTGCCATGCCGGGCACCGGTCATGGGCCTTGAAAATCAAGGCCACTTTCAGTCGTCTTTGCGATATATCAAATGCCGACTTGCCGGGCGTCAAACAGACTGTCACAAGACTGATACAGCTCACAACCACGTCAACGCGATTTCAGCCTTTTTTGCTTCCGCAAGTGCTGTTTTGCGACGCATCTTTCACTTTTTTTTCGATATAAATCAATTACTTAGGCTGTTGATAATTTATCTGGCATTGAATATGCGGTTGGGCTTCCGGGTTGGCGTATTCACTGCGCCGAGCCAAGCAAATTTCATTCGGAACTTATTTTAAGGAACTACCATGAAAAAGACTTTATTGGCGTCGGCAATCGCTGTTGCATTTGGTTTATCTGGCCAGGTGATGGCGAATCCGACCACAACCAACAACGCAAATACCGCAGCCAACAACAACCAAACAGCGACTGCGACTTCCGATCAGGGTACGAATGTTGGTGCTGCGGCGAATGAGAATTCCACCGCGAACCAGAACATGTCGAACAACAACTCCGACCAGGGCAACAACAAGAGTGCCAACAACGCTGACCAAAACAACAACAAGAGCACCAACAATGCCGACTTGAACAACAACAAGAGCACCAACACGAGCAATGCTGATCAAAACAACAATAAGAGCATCAACACCAACAACTCCGACCAAGGCAACAACAAGAGCACCAACAGTGCCAACAGTAACAACAACTCAACCGGTCATGCTCAAGCCACGGCACTAGGGGCAGCAGCGGCAAACAACGGTGGAACGGCGACCTCCAATGCGTCGAACGCCTTTAACACCTCAACAGCCACCGCGGTCAGCACGCTGAATGGTTCGGTCACTGGCAACGTGATCTATGGCATTGGTAACCAGGTTAACAACAGCGGCACAGCCGATGGCGCCGCAGGCGGTACCGGTGGCAATGGTACCGGCGGTAACGCTGGCAACGGAACCGGCGGCAATGGCGGCAATGGCGGCAATGGCGGCGCTGGCGGCGCTGGCGGCAGTGCCAACGCGACCAATGGCAGCGCCACGGCCGGCGCAGCCAGCAACGGTAGCGCCACGAACGGCGGCGCCGCAGCCGGCAATGGCGGTGATGGCGGCCTCGCCAAGAATGCCCGAGGTGCCAATGGTGGCGACGCCACGGCCTACGGCGGTGACGCCCATAACATGACCGGCCAGAAGGCATCGGGTTCTTCGTCGGACGCCAATGCCAAGGGCGGTTCCTCGATGGCTGCAGATATGACCAAGACCGGTTCGGCCCTCAACGCTTCCCTGGCCAAGGGTGGCTCATCCGCCGCCTTGGATGCCAACAAAGGTGGCTCGTCCGCCGCGCTGGATGCCAACAAGGGTGGCTCGTCGGCTGCGATAGATCTGACTAAGGGTGGCTCGGCTGGAGCGCTTGATGCTTCGCTCGGCGGTCTCTCGGCTTCCAACCAGCAGACCCGAACCGGTGGTGCTGACGCCAACAGCAGAACCGCGGCCGGTGGTGCCAGTTCTTCCAACGGTGCAACAGGTGGCGCAGGCGGCGCAGCGGCGTCTGATCCCGCTGCCCCGGGCGGAGCCGGTGGTTATGCCGCCAACGGCCCGACCACTACGACGTCTGGAGCAGCAACCGGCGCAACGGGCGGCACTTCGTCGACCGGCGGCAATTCGCCTACAGCGACCAACAGCGGTGGTGCGGCAACCGGCACGGCGACCTCGACAGCAGGCGCTGGCACCGGTACGGCAGCATCCACCGCCGGGGCAGCTACCGGATCGGCAACATCTGGCGGTGGGGCAGCCACCGGATCGGCAACCTCCAATGGTGGAGCCGGCACAACTGGCGCATCGGCTGCTACCAGCGGTGCCGCTACCGGTGCGGCAACCTCGACCGCGGGTGCTGGCACTACCGGAGCGATTAGTGGCACTGGCGGCTCCGCCACCAGCACGTCCACTGCAACCGCTAACGGCGGCACGGCTAGTGGCGGCGCTGGCGGCACAGCCAGCAACGCAGGTGGTGCGGGTGCGGCAGGCGGCGCAGCCTCCAACGGCAGCGCGACCAACGGCGGCGCGTCGACAACTGCTTCCAACGGTAGTGCAACAGGCGGCACGGCCCAGGGGGCCGGCGGTGCAGTTGGTGCCGTGGGTGGCGCCGGTGGCGTTGGCAATGGCGGTGTTGGCGGCGTCGGCAACGGCGCGGTTGGCGGTGCTGGCGGCAACGGCGGCAACCTCAACCTGAATGCAGGCACCTTCAACATGTACAACGCCATGAGCAGTGTTGGCCAATCGGCAGCCGGCATCATGATTGCTGCTCAAAACAGCGGCATGGCTGCCATGGTGCAGCAAAGCGTGAACGTACAGGCTAACCTGGCTGTAGGTAAGTAAGCGTCTGGGCCGGTCGTTGGGTGGGATCCGTTTCACCCAATGACCGGCGCTTTCGTTGTTGATATGAATTGCCCGCGTCGCGGCAGTCAAAACAACATGGAGGATGAGATGCAATCCATTATTTTTCTCGTCAGGGCCGCAATGGCCGTGGCGTTATGTTCATCAGGCTGGTCTTATGCCGCGGGCGTCAATGCGGATGAGGCGCCATCGGTGGCAGAAATTGTGACCGAGGTTCCACAAACCGTGACCGAGGTACCGGGACTGGGAACCCCACTGGCCAGCGCCCAGTTGGAGGGCTATCGTGGTGGCTTTGATGTGGTCAAAAATGACATGCAGTTGAGCGGCGCGGTCACCAACAATTCAGCGGTGGATGTATTGAGCGGCAGCAACTTCATTGCCAACGGCTCGTTTGCCAATGCAAGCGGCATGCCGATGGTGGTGCAGAACTCGGGATCCAACGTGCTGATCCAGAACGCCACCATCATCAACGTGCAGATGCAGTAAGCCATGCGCTCCGCACTTGCCTGGATGATTGCGGCGGCCGCCGCCGCTTGTGCGCCAGCGCAGGCTGACACGCTGGAACTGGCTGGCATTGGAGGCCGCTACGCGGTCCAGGTCACCAGCTTGAAGGAGGCTCGCTTCAAGACCACCATGCGCCAGCAGTACGACTTTAGTTGTGGTTCAGCGGCGGTGGCAACCTTGCTCACCCACCACTACGGCTACCCGGTGACGGAACAGTCTGTGTTTGAGGAAATGTTTGCGCGCGGCGACCAGGCAAAAATTCGCCAGGAAGGCTTTTCCCTGCTGGATATGAAAGCCTACTTGAACGCACACCAATTTCAGGCCGATGGCTTTGAGTTGCCGCTAACCAAGCTGCTTGAGTCGGGCCTGCCGGCCATCGTCTTGATTTCTGACAATGGGTATCACCATTTTGTCGTGGTCAAGGGCATGCGCGACGGCCGGATATTGATCGGCGATCCCTCCAGCGGCACGCGGGCGGTTTCCCGTGCAAATTTTGAATCCATCTGGATCAACAAGCTGCTGTTTGTGATTCACAACAAACAGGCACAGGCAAAATTCAACGACGAGGCCGACTGGCTGGTGACACCCAAAGCGCCCTTGACGGCAGGGGTCAGTCTGGACAGTCTGGCTAACGTCACGTTAAGCAAATTTGGCCCGGGCGACTATTAGTGGATGACAGCATCATGAAATATTTGCGCGCAAAGCTGATCAGCAAATGCTTGGTGCTTCTGGCCGGGAGCGCGTGCGCTGGCATGGGGCTGGCCGCTGAAGAAAGACAAGCATTTCGGCCGGACGAATGGGTTGCCGTCAGTGACCAACAACTCGACACCCAGCGTGGCGGGTTTGATGCTGGCTCAGGGCTGGCTGTGTCTTTCGGGATCATCAGAACCGTCATGGTCAACGGTGACCTGGTCAGCAAGACCAGCTTCAATTTGCCTGATGTAACCCAGATCACGTCTGAGCAAGCCAGGATTGCCAGCGCCGCCATTGCCGATTCGGGCCTGGTGCAAATCGGCCCCAACAACTTTGTCGCCGCTGGCGTCAAGTCGGACCTGGCAACCGGAACGCTGATCCAGAACAGCCTCAATAACCAGCAGATACAAACGCTCACCGTCATCAACACCGGCGTGAACAGCCTGGGGCTGCTCAAGGCCCTCAATACGCAGACCGTGTTGAATGATGCGCTACTGGGCGCGATCGGGAGCCGGTAAGGCAGCGCAACCGATCCTAAAAACCTCGCCCTTGCAGCGCCAGAGCGTGTGCTGGCAGCCGGTTGACAGCAACGGCGACACATTGAAGTCAGCAGCGCTGGCATCGGCGCCTCGACAGGCGTGCCCTTCCTGCAAAAATTTATATCAAATAGGTCTCTAGCCCCCGTCCATAATACATAATATGCTATGTATTTAATAGCACATAGGCGGCTATCCAGCACCACCGTACAACCACGGCAAGTCCAGCAGCGACTCACCCAGCAGCTTCATGGCAGCATCGCGGCCCCAGCGCAAAGGGCCCGTGGCATGAAATATTTTTCCATTACGAATTGCGCGCGCCTGCACGCGCGCGTTGCGTTGCCAGCGACGCTGGGCGTACTGGTTTAGCAAGGTGGGCAGGTCGCGCGACAGCGCCAGCGGCTGGGTCGCGTCATCCCGAGCCAGCACGCGGCCCAATTCAGCCGCGTCTTCTATGGCCATGCCCGCACCTTGCGCCAAATAGGGCAGCATGGGGTGCGCCGCATCGCCCAGCAGCGCCACCCGACCCTGCGCCTGCTCATGGGCGCCGCGCATTGGCGAGCGGATGCTCAAGGGCCATAAGCGCCACTGTTCAATCGCATGAATCAAGTCCCGTAAGGGCGCGCAAGTGGCGGCCATGTGGCGTTGCAGCTCGGCGGCATTGGCGCTGTGGTCCCAGTTCTCGGCCTCACCCTCCATGCGGCCCTGCACGATGGCCACCACGTTGAGCCAGTCGCCACGGCGCACCGGGTACTGCACCACATGCAGCCGGGGCCCCAGCCATGCCGTGACTTGCTGTGAGCGCAAACGCGCGGGCAAGCTGCTTTGCGGCACCAGCGCGCGGTAGGCCAGGTGCCCGGTGGCAAGCGGCTTGCCATCATGGAGCAACTGCTGGCGCACCGCGCTCCACAGACCATCGGCGCCCACCAGCAGGTCACCGTGCGCTTCGCGGCCATCAGCCATCTGCAGCGTCACACCATGGTCATGCTGCACAAAACCAGCCGCCGCTCTACTCACATAGAGCCGCACCCCCGTCTGCAACTGCAAGGCAGTGAGCAGCAAGGCATGCAGATCAGCCCGGTGAATCGTCGCATAGGGAAAGCCATAACGCGCCTGCGCCACCGACCCCAGCGCCAACACGCCCAACTCGGCGCACGAGGTCGCACTGCGCACCTGCAGGCGAGCCGGAAAGGCTGCCACGCTGACCAGCGCGTCCTTTAAACCCCAGGCATGGAGCACCGCCGTCACATTGGGGCCCAGTTGAATACCGGCCCCGACCTCGGAAAATTCAGCGGCGCGCTCAAACAAGTCAACTTCAATGCCTGCGCGCGCACAAGCCAGCGCGCCAGCCAAACCACCGATGCCACCCCCAACAATCAATACTTTTTCAGTCATACGGGTCTGCCTTTATCTCAATTTTGCAATGACAGACGTCGGCAACACGGCCATGATTCTTGCCACCACGCTCCACGGCCAGCGCGGCACGGTGGCCCGTTCGACCTGGCGCTCAATCAAATCCACCAGCAATTTGCCGCCGCGTTCGACTCCGATCACAAAGGGGCGGCTTTTGGCACCGCGGTTGATCGGCGTGTCAATAAAACCCGGCGACAGCGTGGTGACAACAATCGGACTGCTGTGCGTTTCGGCCCGCAGCGACTCCAGATAGGTGGTGACTGCCGCCTTGGAGGCCCCATAAACGCCCCCAGCGGGCATGCCGCGAAAGGCCGCCACCGAGCTGATGCCGACCAAATGGCCGTGACCCTGTTCCCTGAAGTGATACATGGCCGCGTCCACCGTGGCCATGAAACCGATGACGTTGGTGTTGATGGTGTCGCGCACCCGCTCAAATGGCAGTTTGCCAATGTAGCCATGGTGACCAATGCCCGCATTGGCCACCACGATGTCCAGCGAACCCAATTGCGCGCGGGCTTGGGCAAACACCTGGGCTACCGACACCTCGTCGGTCACATCCAGTGCTGCCACAAATTCGGCAGCCCCACCACTGGCTTGCAACTCGGTCTGCAACGCCTTGAGCACATCCAGGCGGCGGGCGGTGAGCGCCAGCCGGTAGCCGCGCCGAGAGAATTCGATTGCCATCTGGCGCCCCAGGCCGGACGAGGCGCCGGTGATGAACACGCTTTTGGCAGCGCCTTGTTGCTTATGCCTGCCATCCCATTTTTGATGAGTCATGTTTGGTATTCGCTGCTGAGTCGCGGTAGGGAGAGAAAACCAGGCGATTGTGCATGGCTTTGCAGGGACTTTAACCCCACTGACTTGTCCGTCTTATACGCATGCTTTGCGAGCATTCAGCTCTACCGCTATCCTGCAATTTTTTGGAGCTTGACCATGAAACGGCTGACAGCACAAGACTTTGACCAGGAACTGCTGATTTTGTTTGATGCCTACGTGCACGGCACCATTGACCGGCGCGGCTTTCTGGAAGGGGCGAAAAAATTTGCCGTAGTCGGCATGACCGCAGGCATGCTGCTCGCTGCGCTAAGCCCGAATTTTGCGCAGGCACAGCAAGTGTCTCCGCACGACAAGCGACTCAAGACCGAACGCGTGCAATACCCCTCCGCTACGGGCTACGGCACGGTCAACGGCTACCTGGCCCGCCCAGCCAATGCCAGCGGCCCACTGCCTGGCATCCTGGTGGTGCACGAAAATCGGGGCCTCAACCCGCATATTGAGGACATCGCGCGGCGCCTGGCGCTGGACGGCTTCATGGCCTTGGCGCCAGACGCGCTGACGCCGCTGGGCGGCTACCCGGGCGATGAAGACAAGGCGCGCGAACTGTTTGCCAAGCTCGATCAAAGCAAAACCCGCGAAGATTTTTTGGCTGGCGCGCGCTACCTGAAAAGCCGTGCCGACTGCAACGGAAAACTCGGTACAGTGGGCTTTTGCTGGGGCGGCGGCGTGGCGCATGTGCTGTCCACCCACCTGCCCGAGTTGGATGCTGCGGTGTCTTTCTATGGCAACCATCCGCCCGCCGAAGACGCTGCCAAAGTCAAAGCCCCGCTACTGCTTCACTTTGCCGGTACCGACGAACGTATCAATGCCTCCTGGCCCGCGTATGAGGCCGCACTCAAGGCCGCCGGGGTGCGCTACACGGCCCATCAGTACCCCGGCACCCAGCACGGTTTCAACAACGACACCACGCCCCGCTTTGACGCCGCCAGCGCCACGCTGGCCTGGCAACGCACCATGGCGTTTTTCGACAAAAACTTACGGGGCTAAGTGGCCAATGCCGTGGAAACCTGGCTTCGCCCCGTCACGCGGCAGAAAATGGCGCAGTCGCTGACGCAGCGGTCTGCGCGCCTTCGGCAGACGCCGCACCAGGGGAGCAGCCTTGACCTCACGCGACCAAGCGTGCCACCAGCCAGCCGCGCACACTGTTGAAGAACGCCACCTCTTCGGCTCGTTGCAAGTCAGCCAGCGTCAACGCCGCCTCGGTCAGTTCACCCCGTGCCAGCAAGTCAGCACGGTAAGTGCCGGCTAGCAGTCCGCAGTGCAAGGCGGGGGTGAGCCAGCGCCCGGCCATCTTGAGCGCCAGATTGCCACGGGTGAACTCGGTCAACTCGCCGCGCTCGTTGCGCATCAAGGTGTCGAACACGCCGGGCGCGCTGCGCAGCCGGGCCTCGTAGTGCTGGCGGCGCGTGGTCTTGTGGGCCACGAACTCGTGCTCGCGACCCATCGATTCGAGGGCCTGCGCGCTCAGGTTGAAAAACACGGGCTGCGGGCTCGGCTGCAGATCGAAGGCCTGAGCCTGGGCCTGACCTTCAGAAGAACAAGTCAGCCGCACCCGATACACGCCCTGCTCGCGCCCGCCAAGCAACTGATCCAGACAGGCCTGCACGTCATCGGGCCGCCACTCAAAGCCGAAGTAGGCAGCGCTGCCCGCCATTCGCGCCAGATGTTGTTCCAGCAGCCAGTAGTGCCCCGCTTCGAGACGCAGGGTCTCCAACAACTCGAAGCGCTGTGCAGCGCGCTCCAGAAAGCGCGTCTTGGCAGCCAGCTCGCGCCACTCGGCCAGCGGCTCGGCATAAAAGGTAATGGCGCTGCCAACACCAAAGTGACCGTGCCATGCCGGCGCGGCCGGTGCGCCTGGCGCGACCGATCCACGCTGCAGCGCGACGGTGCGAATCGGTACATTGAAAGTCGCCGCGCCACCGGGGCGCACCACCCCCACGGCACCGCAGTAGACGCCACGGGGCCCAGGCTCCAGCGCAGCAATCCAGTGCATGGCGCGCACCTTGGGCGCGCCGGTCACCGAGCCACACGGGAACATCGCCGCAAACAATTCGGGCAAACCAACACCAGGCCGCGTGCGCGCACAAACGGTTGAAGTCATTTGCCACACCGTGGGCAAGGCCTGCACCGCAAACAGCTTGGACACCTGCACACTGCCGGGCTGGGCGATACGCCCCATATCGTTGCGCAGCAGATCCACAATCATCACGTTTTCGGCTTGCTCTTTGGCGCTCTCGCGCAGTTGCGAGCAGGCTTGCGCATCGAGTTGAGGATCGGCGTGGCGGGGCGCGGTTCCCTTCATCGGCTGGCAGGTCAACACGCCCTCTGCGCCATCGGGACGCCAATCAAAAAACAGTTCGGGCGACAGGCTCAGCACCTGCTGCTCGCCCCAGTCGAGCCAGGCCTGATAGCCGCCGGGTTGGGCTGTGCGCAGCCGCTCGAACCAAGCCGCGATGTCGCGGGTATCGGCCGCTGGCCACTGCGCCCGTAGCGCCTCAGTCAGATTGACCTGATAGCACTCGCCATCCGCCATCGCTTGGCGCGCGCGCTCGAAGCGCGTGGCGTAGTCCGCGAAATCGGTCGCCAAGGTCCACTCAGGCATCGGATGCGATGCGGCACCCACGCTGGGTGCGCCCGGCTGCGGTAACGCAGTCTGCGACTCTGAAAACGGGTGGTCAAACACGGCAAATCGGGCCAGAGGCCTATCTGGGCGCGCCTGCTGCGTGACGAGTGCGGCATCAAAAGCACTGGCCGCCTCATACGCCAGCTCGCCCACACACCAGCGCCCGGCCTGGGCCTGTTGCTGAACCTGTTGCAGTACGACTGGCACCTCGTGAAGCTGCCAGGCGGTGAGCACTTGCAAAGGGGCTTCAAAGCGGGCGCTCCAGCGAGCCGACTGCGCGCTACCTTGCGCGCCCGGCAAGCTCGCTGGGAAATCGATGAAAGCCCGCACACCCACACTCCCAGGCTGTTTGAAAAGAGCTGGATCATAGCCCGAAGCGATCCATGTTTCGCTTCTATCTGCCCACGGAACCTGCCGATTGCCAACAGCCCAACAACCGTCGACGCGCGTGGATTCGACCCGGGTCGTGATGGCCAGATGACGTCCGTCAGAGCGGCATCAGCGCGACTTCCTGTGCGGCAGTTTCGGGTGGTGGGCCAACTGGCAGGCCCGGCGGTAGGCTTGCAGGGTTTTCTGGGCATGACCCAGCACACTGTCTTGCGCGTAGCCGCTCGCGCCCATGGGCATGCCTGAGGAGAAGCCGGTGAGCAGCGCGATGCCCTCGCTGGCATGTTCGGCGGTGTAGATGTGAAACAGGCCCCGCGACACCGCCTCGACCAGTTCGCGTTCCAGCATCAGGTGGCGCCGGTTGCGCTGCGGAATCAGCACCCCTTGTTGGCCATCGAGTCCGGCCTTTTGGCATGTCCGGAAGTAACCTTCAATTTTCTCGTTGATGCCCCCCACCGGCAACACTTCCCCATGCTGGTTGACCGCACCGGTGACGGCAATGCCCTGCTTGAGCGGCAGGCCCGACAGCGACGACAACACCGCATAAAGCTCGGTGCAAGATGCCGAATCCCCCTCGATACCGTGGTACTCCTGCTCAAACACGATGGAGGCATTCAGCGCCAGCGGCGCTATATGGGCGAACAGCGCCGACAGGTAGCTGTGCAGTATCAGCACCCCTTTGTCGTGGATGGGACCGGACATTTCCACCTCGCGCTCAATGTTGAGCAAGCCCTCATTGCCGGCATAGGTGCGCGCCGTCACCCGCACCGGAAGGCCAAAACGGTAATCGCCCAGGTCGATTTGCGACAGGCCGTTGAGCTGGCCGGTTTTCTCACCCGACAAGGTAATCAGCCACTCACCCTCGGTGATGGCTTCCTGCAGGCGCTGGTCCGGATAGTCATGGCGCAGCTTGCGCGCCTGCAAGGCAGCCTCGATGTCGGCGGCTTCGACCCGCATGCCCGCGCGCATGCGGCAGACAGCGGCGCCTTCCATCACCAGGGCCTCGGTACGGGCGAAGATGGCACTCTGGCGCAACTGGTCGTCCACCTCGCGGTGCGAGTCCTCCAGCAGGCGCGCCACCGCTGGGGCCGAAAAATGCGGCAAGCCCAAGCGGGCCGCAGTGTGGGCCACAAACACGGCTGACGCGCCATAGGTCTTGGCATTGGCCAGAAAGCTCTCGGCAAAGTCCACCTTGACGCGAAAACGGCGGGCGAACTCCGGGTCGGCCTCCTGCAATTCGTAGTACTGCTCAGTCGAGCCAATCAGCACAATCTTGACCTCCACATCCACCGCCTCGGGCTCCAGGGACACGGCGGCCATCGGTGAGAGCATCGGCCCCGGCTCCTCGATCTGCAAACGACCACTGCGCGAAAAACGCCGCAGCTTTTCCCACACCCATTCATCGGTCAGCAAGTCGCGCAGGTGCAGCATCATGAAACCACCATGCGCCTTGAGCAGGCTGCCGGCGCGGATGCGGGAAAAATCGGTCACCAGCACATCTTCTTCGGGCTGGTATTCGATGCTGCCAAACAGGGAGCGAAACGAGGGGTTGTTCTCAATGATCACCGGCGCACCCACCAGCCCTTCGTTGTCCACCAACAGGTTCACCCGGTAACGGGACAAAACGCCGACCAGTTCTTCCTGGCGCAGTTCATCATCCTCATCCGACACCTGGAACAGCTCCAGGTTATCCAGCACATCCTTGATCACCTGCTCCAGATAGTCTGAGAGCTTGACGGCGTCCTTGATCTGCTTGTTCAAGCCCAGACGGATTTCCTGCACTTCGCGGTCCAGCAGCGGGCGGGCGACCTGACGCCGCAGGGCGGCCAGGCCTTCATTCATGACGCGCTCTATCGGGCGGGTCTTGTCCAGAAAGCGGGTGATTTCCTCGCGTAATTCCTGTTCGGCTTGGTCAATCCGGGCCCGGCGCTCTTTCGGCAACGAACGCGCCTCGCTCTCGGTCAGTGCCGTGCCTTTGTCGCCCAGCAAGGTGAACACCAAATGCCCATTCTCCCGGTACAGGGCAAAGCTGCGGGCCTCGGCAAAGGCGTCGAGTTCGGCATAGGCCTTGGCCTGTTCGACCTTGTAGGTCTTTTCAATGTGCTTGCTCTCGGCCTTGAAGTCGGGGCCATCCAGGCGCTGGGGAATCTCTTTTTGCAGGGTTTTGCACATTTGGGCCATGAACTGGCGCAGCAAACGTCCCTGCCCCGGTGGCAGGCGCAGCGCACGGGGCTTGTCCGGCGCATCGAAGTTGTGCAGGTAGCACAAGTCGGGCGGCACCGCCCGATGGGCCGCCATTTCCTGCATCACCTGGCGCAACAAGGTGGAGCGCCCGCTGCCGACCTCACCCAGAACAAACAGGTTGTAGTCGGGCTGTTCCATACCAAGGCCGAAGCGCGCGGCGATTTCGGCGCGCTCCTGCCCAATCCAGGGCAGCGGGAGCTGCAGTAACTCGGAGGTATCAGAGAACCCGAGGGACTCGGGAGCGACAGTGACGCGAAGCACATCGGGCGGCAGGCTGGAAATGGACATTTTTTGTTATTCCTCGGACAGGTTTCATGCAATTTCTGGAGAACAGTGTTGTTCAGTTTTGCAAAGTTGACAAGATGAAGTTTTAAAAGGCACCTACTTGTCATTCATTTTGAATGACCTAACATGCTGCACATGATTCCTTTTTCCGTTCTCGACCTCTCCCCCATTGTGCAAGGTGGCGACGCGGCGCAGTCGTTTCGCAACACCCTTGACCTGGCCCAGCACGCCGAACGCTGGGGCTACCAACGGTATTGGCTGGCAGAGCATCACGGCATGCCGGGCATTGCCAGCGCTGCAACATCCATCCTGATCGCCCATGTGGCGGGCGGCACATCCACTATTCGGGTCGGCGCGGGCGGCATCATGCTGCCCAACCATTCGCCGCTGGTCATTGCCGAGCAGTTTGGCACCCTGGAGTCGCTCTACCCTGGCCGCATTGACCTCGGGCTGGGCCGTGCGCCCGGCTCGGACCAGACCACCGCGCGCGCCCTGCGCCGCAACCTGGCGTCGGACGCCGACGAGTTTCCGCGCGATGTGGTCGAACTGATGGATTATTTTTCAAAAGAATCAATCAACCCGGTGCATGCGGTGCCCGGCCAGGGTTTGAATGTGCCGATCTGGATTCTGGGCTCCAGCCTGTTTGGCGCGCAACTGGCCGCCGTGCTGGGTCTGCCCTATGCCTTCGCCTCCCACTTCGCACCCCAACAGATGATGCAGGCGATTGATCTGTACCGGACCAGCTTCTCGCCTTCAGCGCACTTGGCAAAACCCTACGTCATGCTTGGCTTCAACGTGTTCGCCGCCGATAGCGACGAAGAAGCAACTTTTCGGGCCACCTCCATGCAGCAGGCCTTTGTCAACCTGCGCAGCGGGCGCCCGGCCCGCCTGCCGCCGCCGCTAGCCGGCTACGCCAACCGTGTGGGTCCGGCCGAGCGAGCCTTGCTTGAGAGCGTTTTGTCATGCTCGGCCATTGGTGCACCGAGCACCGTGCGCGCCAGCCTGAAGGCGTTCATCGAGCGTACCGGCGCCAACGAGCTGATGATCACGTCACAAATTTATGAACATTCGGCGCGACTGCGGTCTTATGAGATCACGTCGGGGATTTTTGCTGAAAAAAAGGAGAGACCATGAACGACTATTCGACTGAAACCGAGGCCCCGCGCAGCATCTGGATGCGAGGCCTGCTGATGATTTTGATGGCCTTGGCCTACCAGTTGGCCAGCACCCTGCTGTTTTTTGTGGCAATCATCCAGTTTATTCTGACGCTGGTGAGCCAAACACCCAACCCGCGCTTGTCAACGTTTGGTCGCAGTCTGGGGCGCTACCAGGCCCAAAATGCGAACTTCGTCAGCTTTGCGTCGGAAGAGTTGCCTTTCCCATTTGCCGAATGGCCAACCAGCGATTAGAGCCCGTTCGGAAACAAATTGTGCAAGCCATTCCTGAACGAGCCCCTGGTTGAAGCCAACGTGAACACGAGGCGAATTGCGTCTGGACTGCTACCGATTCAATCGGGGCTTTGACACCAGCCGGGTGCCTGCCAGCACGTCGTGCCAGAACTGTTGTTGCGGCTGAAGGCGGCTCAAAATAGCCCAGATCACCACCCAACCGATCACGACAACGACAGATTCAGAGCCAGTCAACTTGAAGGGGGCAACGCCCGCCAACGCTGGCAAAAACCAGAGCCAGCAGAGCACATAGCGCAGCAAAGCCCGCGATTGTGTGATGGGCTGACCGGCACGATCCACCACCTGGATGTTCCAGGTTTTCATGGCCAGGGTTTGTCCCTTGGCCCAGAACCAAACGAAATAGATGCCAAAAACGACAAACAGAAACGCCTGCAGGGCATGCCGGTTGTCCATGGCATTGCGCGTTTGGCTCAGGGTGCCAAATAGATAGCCGGCGATGAAGACCACGCCAAACATCAGCATGCCCTCATACAGCCAGCAGGCCATGCGCCGGGCAAGAGAAGGGGTTTCCATTCAGTTTTGCTGCGTGGGTTTAGGCTCAGGCAGCGGCTTTGCAGGCGGCAACAGGGTCTTGCGGTTCACCGCTTGATTGATAGCAGGAACCTCAGACACTTGCCTTTTTGCTTGCTTGGTCAAGGGAATCTTGGTCAATTGTCCAGGAGCTACAGGTTTGGTAGCCGTTGCCGCACCGGTCGGCTTGGGCGGTGCTGATTTGGCCAGTTTTTGTTTTTCTTCAGGACTGAGCGCTTGGTAGGCTTGCCAGGTGGCGGCTTTTTGGGTCGGACTAAGTTGCTTGGTCTGGGCAAAGTTGAGTCGCGCCTGATCGCGCTGCTTTTGGCTCAGCGACGCCCATTCGGTCATGCGACTATGCAGCTTGGCCTGCTCGGCCGGTGTCAGAGCTGAATAATTCGCGGCAAAAGCGATCCATTTGCGCTTTCTGGCGCTATTCAGGGAACTCCAATGGGCCGCCAGGGGCCTGAGTGACAACTGCTGCTCGGGCGTTAATTCTTGCCAGGACGGTTGAGAAGATTTACCCGGGGCACTTGACGTTTTGGGCAGCGCCGCTGGGCTGGTGGACCGCTTGAGCGCAGAGGCTGCCTGCAGGGGCGCTGCTGGCACAGCTTCGGCCAACACTTGTGAGGTGGCCATGCTGAGCGCCAGAAAGCAAAAAATGGCCCCAAAAACCAGCGCACCAGCCTTGAAGGGGCGACTGAGCTGGTTGCTAACGAGCGTGAAGATCGTCATAACTTCAGTTTACTGATCCTGAGCGGCATTGGTTTTGAGGAACTGCAAAAATCCCGGGTCTGCATAGGCCTCTGGTGGCAGGTCATCGGTCAGCAACGCTGCATCGATTTCGGCCAACTCGCGGGCGCGGTTGTCATCTTGAACGACATTGATGGCGATCAGGCCCACAACCAGGGCCAACAGTGGAATGGCCGCAGCCAACCGGCCCCACCAACCGAAGTGCTCCTGGCCGAGTGTGATGCTCCCCGCGCTACCCGACACCGCCAAGCCGGTCACGGCATGCCTGAGCGCCATCTTGCGTCGGCCCACTGCCTGCACCCGAGCCGCGCGCAGACGCTCCGAAATGTCATGCGGCAAACTATCAGTGGCATCAGACAAGCGCGCAGTGATGCGAAAACCCAAACGATCTTGTGCTAATTGATTCTGGTATTGATACGAATTGGTCATAGTGTTATTCCCTTCGCCCTCAGCGCTTTGCCGAGGGCCTGAACTGCCCGCGAACAGTGCGTTTTGACACTGCCTTCTGAACACCCCATGGCCGCAGCAGTCTCTGCCACGTCCAACTCCTCCCAGTAACGCATGAGGAAGGCTTCTCGTTGACGGGTTGGAAGCGCCTGGATTTCGCTTTCAATTTCACGCAAGGTTTGTGCCCGCTGGGTGGAGCTCTCCGCACTTTCTGTTTGGTCTGACTGACTTTGTGTATTTAAAGTTTCCAGAAGGTCAAAATCGCCGTCTTCTCCTGCGGATTCAAAATCACTCAGGTTGGAAAAAAGCGCGTTGCGGGTTTTTTGGCGCCGAAACCAGTCGAGCGTGCAGTTGGACAGAATGCGCTGGAACAGCATCGGCAACTCGGCGACCGGTTTGTCACCGTAGTGCACGGCCAGCTTCATCATGCTGTCTTGCACAATATCCAGCGCAGACTCCACGTTGCGGACATGGTAAACCGACCGTTTGAAAGCGCGCTTTTCAACGCCTCTTAGAAATTCCGAAAGTTCTTGTTCTGTGGCCAAGAGGTGCTTACCTTGCGGCGGTGGCGACGCGTTGAAGAGGGATGGAAACCGGTTGACGTGACATTAAAGCCGCCAATTATGGCACCCCCGCATTATCTTTCCGGCACATGGAACGGCATTCAACGGCTGCAATGCCATAATGCGCTTTGCAAATTAAAAGGCAAACGGGTCACGGTCCGGCGCAAGAATCACTACGCCCATGGCTTTGACTTTAAGTTCCGACGCGGCCCCACAAGTGTTTGCGAAGGAGCACCCAAGGTTTTTCGTCAGAGAAATTCACAAAGGTTCATCATGGAATTATCAAAAGCCCGAATTGCGTCGGCGGCGGCAAAGGCCGCAGCAACCAGTCAAACACCCACGATCCCAGTCAAACAGCTCGTTGCCACATCAGACGAGAACGAACTTCGGGGTGCCGAGATTCTCATCAAAGCCTTGCAGGCAGAAGGCGTCAAGTACGTCTGGGGCTATCCCGGCGGCGCCGTGCTGCACATTTACGACGCGCTGTACAAACAAGACACGATCCAACACATTCTGGTTAGGCACGAGCAAGCGGCGGTGCACGCAGCCGACGGCTATGCACGCGCCACCGGCGATGTCGGCGTGGCCCTGGTCACTTCAGGGCCTGGCGTAACGAATGCAGTCACCGGCATCGCCACCGCCTATATGGACAGCATCCCGATGGTGATTGTGTCGGGGCAAGTGCCGACCAGCGCGATCGGCATGGACGCTTTTCAGGAGTGCGACGCGGTGGGCATCACGCGCCCGGTGGTCAAACACAATTTTCTGGTGAAAGATGCACGCAATCTGGCCGAAACCATGAAAAAGGCCTTTCATATCGCGCGCAGTGGTCGCCCGGGCCCGGTCCTGGTCGATATCCCGAAAGATGTCTCTTTCAAGAAAGTGCCTTACGCGGGCTACCCCGACACGATCGAGATGCGCTCTTACAACCCGGTGCGCAAAGGCCACGGCGGGCAAATTCGAAAAGCGCTGCAACTGTTGCTGGCGGCCAAGCGCCCCTATATCTACACCGGTGGCGGCGTGCTGCTGAGCAACGCCTCTGCTGAGTTGCGAACCCTGGTAGACATGCTGGGTTATCCCTGCACCAACACCCTGATGGGCTTGGGTGCGTATCCGGCCAGTGATAAGAAATTCCTTGGCATGCTGGGCATGCACGGGACGGTAGAAGCCAACAACGCGATGCAACATTGTGACGTGCTGCTGGCTATCGGCGCCCGCTTTGATGACCGTGTTATTGGCAACCCCAAGCACTTTGCCCAGAATGAACGCAAGATCATTCACATCGACATTGACCCCTCAAGCATCTCCAAACGTGTCAAAGTGGATATCCCGATTGTGGGCGATGTCAAGGAGGTGCTATCCGAGATGATCGCCATGATCAAGGAGGGTGCTATCAAGCCCGATGCCAATGCACTGGGTGCCTGGTGGGACACGATCGAAGGCTGGCGCAAGCGCGATTGCCTCAAATACGACCACGGCAAGAATGATGTCATCAAGCCGCAGTTCGTGATTGAGACGCTCTGGAAAATGACCAAGGATGCGGATACGTACATCACCTCCGACGTCGGTCAACACCAGATGTGGGCGGCCCAGTACTATCGGTTCGATGAACCACGGCGCTGGATCAATTCCGGTGGCCTGGGCACCATGGGCGTGGGCATTCCCTACGCCATGGGCATCAAGCTGGCCAAGCCTGACAGCGAGGTGTATTGCATTACCGGCGACGGTTCGGTGCAGATGTGCATTCAGGAGCTCTCCACCTGTTTGCAGTACAACACCCCGATCAAAATCCTGTCACTCAACAACCGCTACCTCGGTATGGTGCGCCAATGGCAGGAAGTTGAGTACGAGGGTCGCTACAGTCACAGCTACATGGACGCGCTGCCCAACTTTGTGAAGCTGGCTGAAGCGTACGGCCACGTCGGCATGCTGATTGAGCGCGCGCAAGACGTGGAGCCGGCGTTGCGCGAAGCGCGCAAGCTCAAGGACCGGACCGTTTTCATGGATATCCGCACCGACCCCACCGAGAACGTGTTCCCCATGGTGAAAGCCGGCAAGGGCATTACTGAAATGCTGCTGGGTTCTGAAGATCTTTAGTCAACTTTAACTTTGGACGAATCTATTGTTTGCCAAGCTCTGGGGTTACCGCCCCAGAGGGAGGGCGACGAAAAGAGGAATCACATACTATGAAACACATCATTGCAGTCTTGTTGGAAAATGAGCCCGGCGCGCTGTCGCGCGTGGTCGGTCTTTTTTCGGCGCGTGGTTACAACATCGAGTCGCTGACCGTGGCGCCAACGGAAGATGCCAGTTTGTCGCGCATGACGATTCAAACCGCTGGGTCGGACGAAGTGATCGAACAGATCACCAAGCACTTGAACCGCCTGATTGAGGTGGTCAAGGTCGTTGATTTGACCGAAGGGGCTTACACCGAGCGCGAGTTGATGATGGTGAAGGTGCGCGCAGTCGGTAAGGAGCGCGAAGAAATGAAGCGCATGGCTGACATTTTTCGCGGTCGCATCATTGACGTCACCGAGAAAAGCTACACCATAGAATTAACCGGCGATCAGACAAAAAACGACGCATTCTTGCTGGCTATTGAACGGGGTGCCATTTTGGAAACGGTTCGCACCGGGTCGAGCGGCATTGGTCGCGGCGAACGTATTTTGCGAGTTTAATTTTTTACAACGGAGAGAGAAATGAAAGTTTTTTACGACAAGGACTGTGATCTGAGCCTTATCAAAGGCAAGACGGTTGCGATCATTGGCTACGGCAGCCAGGGCCATGCCCACGCCCAAAATCTGAACGACAGCGGCGTGAAAGTGGTGGTTGGCTTGCGCAAAGGTGGCGCTTCCTGGACCAAGGTCGAAAAGGCCGGTCTCAAAGTGGCTGAGGTGGCTGACGCCGTCAAGGCCGCCGACGTGGTCATGATCTTGTTGCCTGACGAGCACATCGCAGCGGTCTATAGCGAGGACATCGAGCCCAACATCAAACAAGGCGCCTCGCTGGTGTTTGCGCACGGCTTTAACGTGCACTACGGCCTGGTAACACCCCGTGCTGATCTGGACGTCTGGATGGTGGCGCCCAAGGCACCGGGCCATACCGTGCGTGGCACCTATGTACAAGGTGGCGGCGTACCGCAATTGATCGCCATTCATCAGGACAAATCAGGCCGTACACGCGACCTGGCCCTGAGCTATGCCATGGCCAACGGCGGCGGCAAAGCCGGCATTATTGAAACCACTTTCCGGGAAGAAACCGAGACCGATCTGTTCGGCGAACAGGCTGTTTTGTGCGGCGGCACGGTGGAACTGGTCAAAGCCGGTTTTGAAACCCTGGTCGAAGCCGGTTATGCACCTGAGATGGCCTATTTTGAATGCCTGCACGAACTCAAATTGATTGTGGACATGATTTATGAAGGCGGCATCGCCAACATGAACTACTCCATCTCCAACAACGCCGAATACGGCGAGTACGTCACTGGCCCCAAGATCATTACCAGCGCCAGCAAAGACGCCATGCGCCAGTGCCTGAAAGACATCCAGACCGGCGAATACGCGAAAAGCTTCATCCTGGAAAACAAGGCCGGCGCACCCACCTTGTTGAGCCGTCGCCGATTGACGTCCGAGCACCAAATTGAACAAGTGGGCGAAAAGCTTCGCGCCATGATGCCCTGGATCAAAAAGAACAAACTGGTTGACCAAACCCGCAACTAAGGCGTACGACGCTCCCGACAAAGGCCACTGAAGTGGCCTTTGTTACTATGAAGGGCTGGAGGCCAATTCTATGCATGACGGAAACGATTCAGACTTCGCCGAGGTCGACGCTATCGTGGTGAGAAAGCGCCGCAAGGGCATTTATGTTTTGCCCAACCTGTTTACGCTGGCGGCACTTTTTGGTGGCTTTTACGCCATTGTCATGGCGATCAATGGCCGCTTCGACCTGGCGGCCATCGGTGTTTTTTGTGCCATGGTGCTCGACAGCCTGGATGGCCGCGTCGCCCGCATGACCAACACGCAAAGCGCCTTTGGCGAGCAGATGGATTCACTCTCGGACATGGTGTCGTTCGGTGCCGCGCCCGCGCTCATCGCTTATGTCTGGGCGCTCAAGGGCCTGGGGCGCTGGGGCTGGATTGCAGCTTTTGTCTATTGCGCGTGCGGCGCCTTGCGGCTGGCGCGCTTCAACGTCAACACAGCGGTGGTGGACAAGCGCTATTTTCAGGGTTTGCCGTCGCCGGCGGCCGCCGCCTTGCTGGCCGGGTTTATCTGGGTCATGACGGATATGGGCGTCAAGGGCGCCAGCGTGGCATGGCCCACATTTGCATTGGCTTTGTATGCCGGACTGACCATGGTAACCAACGTGCCGTTTTACAGTTTCAAAGATGTGCACATGAAAAAGAGCGTGCCGTTCATCGTGATTGTGCTGATTGCGCTGGGTATTGCCGTCATCAATATCGATCCACCCATTGTGATGTTTGGCCTGTTTGTCGTGTACGGCTTCAGCGGCTACGTCATTTACGTGTGGCGCAAGGCCAAAGGTTTGCAGACCAGCGTCATCAGCACCTCGACGCAGGAACCGGATGAAAGAGGACTTCATTAGTCAATGGTGTCGGGGACAGACACGCAGGTGACATGCCTGGGCCGCAACGCTGGTCCCCGACGTGACAATGAAGCACTTATCAGTCACCCAAAGGACAGACTATGGAAGACCCGATCCTTACCATCGATGAACGTGCAGCGATCAATTCAGGTCGCTGGTTTTCAACCCTGTCGCCTTCTCTGCGACACGACATTCTGCGATGCGCTTACGTCAAACGATACAAGGACGGCGAACTCATCACTGCCCGCGGCGAGCCGCCGGAAGAATGGATTGCCTGTGCGCGCGGCGCCGTGCGGGTCAGCTCCACGTCCATTTCGGGCAAGCAGATTACGCTGACCTATGTGGAGCCGGGCATCTGGTTCGGCGATGTGGCGATCTTCGACGGCGACCGACGCACCCACGATGCCTACGCCCACGGCGAGACGACCATTTTGTGTGTCGCCAAAGCCGATTTCAAAAAGATTCTGGCGCACCATGCCGAGCTCTACGAAGCACTGCTGCGCCTGCACGCCCGTCGCATCCGCCAGTTGTACGGTCTGGTGGAAGACCTCAACACCCTGCCGCTGCGGGCACGACTGGCCAAGCAGTTGCTGCACCTGGTGCGCAGCTACGGCGTGCCCTCGCTCAGCGATGGACGCGAAATGCGCATCGGCCTGCAATTGGCACAGGAAGAGCTCGCGCAATTGCTGGGCGCCTCCCGCCAACGCGTCAATCAGGAACTCAAGTCGATGGAGCGAGAGGAAACCATTCGGATCGAACCAGGCGGTCTGGTCATTCGCAACCGCGACGCCTTGATGCTGATCGCAGACGCCGATAACTGAACCACCCAAAGCACAGTCCCATGAGCAATTTTGAGCATTTCATCGGCACGCAGGCCGTCTCCGAGAAACAGGCGTTTGATGTTGTCGCCCTGTCCGCCTGGCTGGATAAGAACTTGCCGGACTTCTGTGGCCCGTTGACCGTCGAGTCCTTCAAGGGTGGCCAGTCCAACCCAACCTACAAACTCAACACGCCGACGCAAAGCTATGTCATGCGCGCCAAGCCCGGCCCGGTAGCCAAACTGTTGCCGTCAGCGCACGCCATTGAGCGCGAGTTTGCGGTGATGAGTGGCTTGCAGGGCACCGATGTGCCGGTGCCGCGCATGTATTGCCTGTGCGAAGACGAAACCATCATTGGCCGGGCCTTCTATGTGATGGAATTCATGCCAGGGCGCATTCTGTGGGATCAGACCCTGCCGGGCATGAGCACCCAGGAACGCGGTGCGATTTACAACGAGATGAACCGCGTCATCGCCGCCCTGCACAGCGTCAAGTTCGCCGAGCGGGGCCTGGCGGCTTATGGCAAACCGGGCAATTATTTTGAGCGCCAGATCGGTCGCTGGAGCAAGCAATACGTCGCCTCCATCACCCAGCACATCCCGGAAATGGACCAGCTCATGGACTGGCTGCCGCAGCACATTCCGGCCATGGCGCGGGCCGAGCACATGGTCAGCATCGTGCATGGCGACTACCGATTGGACAACCTGATGTTTCACCCGACCGAGCCGCGCATTGTGGCGGTGCTGGACTGGGAGCTGTCTACGCTGGGGCACCCGCTGGCTGATTTCAGTTACCACTGCATGGCCTGGCACATTCCGCCCGGGGCGTTTCGAGGCATTGGCGGCCTCGATGTGGTCAGTCTTGGCATTCCCACCGAAGACCAATACATCCGGCTGTACTGCGAGCGCACCGGGCTGACCACCCCCGACGCGCTCAAAGCGGACTGGAATTTCTACATGGCCTACAACCTGTTTCGCATTGCTGCCATTTTGCAGGGCATTGCCAAGCGCGCGCAGATGGGTACCGCCGCCAGCGCGCAGGCGGTGAGCTCAGGCGCCGGAGCCAAGCCGCTGGCCCAGCTGGCCTGGCAATTTGCCCAAAAAGCCTGATCCCGCATCACGCCCTTACTTCAATCGAGCCCGTTCCAACTGATACAACCGGAGATCCTATGGACTTTGACTACTCCCCCAAGACAAAAGAACTGCAAGTCAAATTGCAGGCCTTTATGGATGATTACATCTATCCTTCAGAGGGTGCCTGGCACGCTGAAATTGAGGCCAACACCGCAGCTGGCAAACGCTGGACACCGCTGGAACTCATCGAAGGTCTCAAACAAAAAACCCAGGCGGCTGGCCTGTGGAACCTGTTTTTGCCGGTCGACAGTGCTGCCGCCTCGGGCTACCAAGGCGCTGGCCTGACCAATCAGGAATACGCGCCGCTGGCCGAAATCATGGGCCGCGTCCTGTGGAGCAGTGAGGTGTTCAACTGCTCGGCCCCGGATACCGGGAACATGGAAACCATCGCCCGTTATGGCTCCGAAGAAAACAAGGCGCGCTGGCTCAAACCTTTGCTGGAAGGCAAGATTCGCTCCGCCTTTGCCATGACCGAGCCTGAGGTTGCGTCGAGTGACGCCACCAACATCCAGACCCGCATGGAACGCCAGGGCGATGACTACGTGATCAATGGTCGCAAATGGTGGACCTCCGGCGCTGGTGACCCGCGTTGCGCCATTTACATCGTCATGGGCAAAACCAACCCGCAAGCCGAACGTCATGCCCAGCAAAGCATGGTGCTGGTCCCCGCCAACACGCCCGGTGTCACGGTGGTGCGCTCGCTCAATGTCATGGGCTTTGATGACGCACCGCACGGCCACATGGAAGTGCTGTTTGAGAACGTGCGGGTGCCAGTCAGCAACATCCTGCTCGGTGAAGGCCGCGGTTTCGAAATCGCGCAAGGGCGCCTCGGCCCGGGCCGCATTCACCACTGCATGCGCCTGATTGGCCAGGCGGAGCGGGCACTGGAGTTGATGTGCAAGCGCGTCGCCAGCCGGGTCGCCTTTGGCAAGCCGATTGCCGCACAAACCGTGACGCAGGAGCGCATTGCCGAAGCCCGCTGCAAGATCGATATGGCCCGACTGCTGACCCTCAAGGCCGCCTGGATGATGGACGTGGGTGGCAACAAATTTGCCAAAAACGAGATTGCGATGATCAAGGTCGTGGCTCCGAGCATGGCCTGCCAGGTGATCGACTGGGCGATGCAGGCGCACGGCGGCGCCGGCATGTGTGATGACTTCCCGCTGGCCTACGCCTACACCAACGCCCGCACCCTGCGCTTTGCCGATGGGCCGGACGAAGTACACCGCAACGCCATTGCCAAGCAGGAACTGCGTAAATACACAGCCGTGCCCAAGCCCGTTTGACCGCCTGTGCCGCGCGGCTGTCAAACTGGAGGATCAAGAGCCACGGTCTGGCTATTGGTCCTAAATTAATAGCAACATATCTATATTCAACGGGGGCTACAGCCTGTTTTTATATAAAAATCACCAGGGCGCGCTTGGCAAGCCTGACCACAGTTCATTGAGGTCAAGAAAATGCCACTTGGCCGGGTCTTCACGCGCGGCTATTTTTTCACTGGTGTCGGGACTGGACAGGTCGATCAGCTGCGGCACGATGCGCATATTCGATTTGGTGGAGAAAAACACCTTGACACGGGGTGTCGTCAAGGACTTGCTGGTCTGTTCGATCACCACGCCAATGCGCCCGGAGCTCAAGCGCACCAGTGAGCCGACCGGGTAAATGCCCATACCCTTGACAAAGGCCTGAAACACCTGGGGGTCAAAATGGCCTTTGGTCCACTCGGCCATTTTGCGCAAGGACTCGGCCGGATCCCAGCCCGACTTGTACGGCCGGTTGGAGGTGATGGCGTCATACACGTCGCACACCGCACCCATCCGGGCCCAAAGGCTGATTTGATCGCCTTCGAGTCGATCTGGATAACCGGAACCGTCCATTTTTTCATGATGATGCAGGCAGACCTCAACGGCGATAGGGTCCACATTGACGCCGCCCAGCAGCATCTTGTGCCCTTCCACCGGGTGGCTCTTGATGACGGTGAACTCGTCATCTGTCAACCTGCCCGGCTTGTTGAGCACGTCCATCGGCATCACGGCTTTGCCCAAGTCATGCAATAGCCCGGCCAGACCGGCTGAACGGGTCTGGGCTTGATCCAGACCCAACTGCTTGGCCAGCGCCACCATCATGGCGCACACCGCCACCGAATGCATGTAGGTGTAATCGTCCGCTGTCTTGAGCCGGGCCAGACTGATGAGCGCACCGGGGTTGCGCGACACCGAGTCCGATATTTCTTCCACCAGCAGCTTGGCGCCGCCCACATCCACTGCGTTGCCCATGCGGACTTCTTCAAACATGGAGACGACGGCTTGTTTGGCGCGGCCACAAATTTCGGCGGCGCGTTCAAGTTCTTGCGCGGCAGACACCGGCGCCAGTTGACGTTGCCCATCGGCCACTTGTTTGAGCTCGTCTTCCACCTGGGCTTCAGACTCGGCCTCGGACACCGCCGCCTCACCATTGACCACATCCAACCCTTTGCCGCAGTCAATCCACACCTCCTTGATGCTGCTGCGCAAAATCGTTTCAATGTCTTTTGGATCTTTCAGAACAAAACTGGTGCGAAAAAAAGGATGCTCCATCCAGGAGCCGCAAAACTCCTGCAGGTGCATCCCGAGGGTGAGTTGATGAACACTGATCCGTTTAAGCATGAATGTTTTTCCGTCAAGCAAGTTTGTGTACAGAACTCAGTGTGCACGCAAAGGCACGCCCAGCTGACGCAAATAGCTGGCCACTTCAGGCGTCAGTGCGCCGCCGTCGTGGGCTTTTTCTGCCAGTTCCGCCGCAGCGGCCGTTTGCCCCTGAGCGGCCAGCGAGACGGCCGCGCCCAGCATCCAGCGGGGCTCGTTCGGTCGCAGTTTCAAGGCCACCAGATAGGCAGCGGCCGACGCCGGATGCTGCCCGAGACGCTGCGCCGCATTGCCCCGGATCGCCCAGATATCGGCAACATCCGACAGCAGGGGCTCCAGGCGGGTCAGCAGCACCAACACCTGGCTCACCCGGCCTTCTGCCAGTTCCATGCGCGCCAGTTCGCGTGCAATGGAGGCGACGACCGAACTGCTGCCGGACGGCGCGCCGGCAAGGTTGGCGCGCTCGGCAAGCGTCAACGCTTCGTGTAACAGATCAATAGCGGCCGAGCGCGAACCCGCGTTCCAGAGTTGCTGGGCTTGCGCCAAGGCTTCCTGCGCAGCGGGCGAGCGGGCTTGACTCTGTGGCGCCGTCAATGTGGTCGATGCGATCACCTTAGAGGCTGCAGTCGGGACCTGCAGCGGCTCACTCGGTGCCAAGGGGCTCAAGATCGGCCCGGACGCGATTCGGGGCGTGCCAGCCGCAGGGCGAGTTGCCACCGCAGGACTTGGCGCGTGCTGGAGCAAATTGTCCATCTTCAGCGAAAAATAGACCTGGGCTGCGCCTGGCTTGGGCGCAGGCACAGATGCTGTTACGGGCAATTTGGCCGACTCCGGGCGGGACACAACGGCCGGCAGGGCGGCCACGCTGACCGGGGCCGGGATCATCGGCGGTGGCGCCACAGTCAAGCTGTTTGTCACCAAGGGGGCAGAGGGTGAAACCGGGGGCGCAACCGGCTGTGGCTGTGGCTGTGGTTTGGCACTAATGGCAAGCTGTATTGCTTGCACCAGAGGCTGCGGCGAGGCGGCCTGATTCAGATACCACCAGGCCGCTACACCACCCAAGGCCAGAACGGTCATTACCAGTTGCACCACGCGACGTAGCGATTGCGCCTTGAGTCCCCATTGCTCGGAGCTCTTCACGCTCAGCGTATCGCGCACGACACCCATGCGCGTGTCCGGGGTCGGAGCCAAGCCAGTGCGCTCGGCCTGGCGACTGTCCAGGTCGCGCAACATTTTATTGATCACACTCACAGCGCTGCTCCCTGCTGATCATTCTGAACTTTTCGACCCGGCCCGCGCGACTTCCATGGTAGCCAGCGTGATAACCAGGACAGCGGCGCCAGCGCGCGTACACCGGGCGTGTCCAAGCCAGCCAGGCCTACATGCTGGCGGTTTACACGGTGCACATTCTCACCATAGGCCAGCATCAAACACTTATGCGCCAGTATATTGACCAGCCTTGGCACACCACCGCTCAGGCGCGCCATCAACTGCGCTGCCTCCAACTCAAACACCTGGGTATCGGTGGCCTCACTCAAGGCGGCCGTCGCCAGGCGATGCACCAGATAGGTCGGCACACAGTGCGCCGTCATCGGCCCGAGGTATTCGCTAAAGGTGATGCGTTGCAGCAATTGACGGATTTCAGGGCGCGACAGCTTTTCGTCAAGTTCGGGTTGACCCAGCAAAACCAGCTGCAACAACTTTCGTTTTTCCGTCTCCAGATTCGACAACAGGCGCAAACTCTCCAAGGTGCGCACGGGAATAGCCTGCGCCTCATCAATACAAACCACTACCCTTTGACCCGCCTCGGCGTAGCTCAACAGACAGTCCCGCAAAGCGTTGTGCACCTGGTAGCGGGTCAGTTTTCGGCCCTCCAGGGTCTGTGACACGTCAATGCCCAGCTCTTGCATCAAGGTCATCAGCAAATCATCAGGCCCCATATCGGGGTTCGGGATGTAGGCGGTGACACATTCGCCCTGCAGCGTCTTGAGCAATTGGCGGCATAACACGGTTTTGCCGCAACCGACTTCACCGACAATTTTCAGAAATCCTTCACCACTGCGCAGCGCCACCAGCAGCATGTTGAGTGCGGCCTGCGCGCCTTCATGGGAGTAAAAGAAGGCACTGTCGGGCGTGATGGAAAACGGTGCCTCACGCAGCGAAAAATGCCGCAAATACATCACTGCACAGGGGTTTTGGGCACGCCTTCTTGCACCGTGCCGTCAATGCGGATCACGCGGGCGCGCACTGAATCCATATCGTCCAGCGCCGCGCGGGTACGCCGGGTTTGCGCTTCCCAGTCTTGCGCGGTACGGATGATGGTGGGCTTGATCAGCACCACCACTTCTTTTTTGCGCCCGGTATTGGCGTGGTTGCCAAAAATAGTAGAAAACAAAGGCACATTGCTGGTACCCGGCAAGCCCGAGGACTTGCGGTTGGATTCAATCTGCATCAAGCCACCAATGGCGACAATGTTGCCGTCCTGAATGCGTACCAGCGTGTCGGTCTCATTCATGCTGCTCGAAGCCAGCGGCAACACATAATTGCCGGCGCTGCCCAGATCAATCTTCTTGGCTTTCTCGCTGACCGTGGTCACCGACGGATGAACGTGCAACATGATCTTGGTGCCGTCATCAATCTGCGGTGTCACGTCCAGCGAAATGCCGGAAAAGAACGGTGTCAAGGTGATGGATGGCATGGTCACGGTCGCGGTCGAACCTGTAGTGACGTTCGACGTCGTGCCGCCCGATACATTGGTCACAAAAAAATCTTCAGCCCCAACCTTGAGCACGGCCTTCTGATTGTTCAGGGTCGCAATGCGCGGACTGGAAAGAATCTGCACGTCGCCCTGGGTTTCCAGGAAACCGAGCACCGCCTGGAAGCCATCGGTGGCGAAAGCCAGCCCAAAAAGGCCAGCACCCGCTGCTGGCAACGAGATGCCGTCGGCCAATAACGCAGCCCCAGCAGAGAAGCCCGGCAGGTTGGGCTTCACACCGCTCACCAGGGTATTGCTGGACGTGGTGGCAGAGGTGTTGCCGCCGATCACGCCCATGGCGCCGGTCGAACCGCCGCCATTTTTCAAAGCCGACCAATCGATGCCACTCTGGTAGCCATCACGCAACTCGACCTCCACAATTTTGGCTTCCAGCATCACCTGGCGCTCGACCGCAATCTGCGCTGCCTTCAGAAATTTGTCGACCTGGCGCAACTCGTCCGGCATGGCATGCACGGCCATGATGCCGGCCTGCGGGCTGATCACGACGCTGCGCCCGGGACCGGCGCCAACCAGGCCTTTGACCGCTTCCGTCAACTCGGCCCAAAAGTCGGTTTTAGACGTCGTGGTGACACGGCTGCCCTCGCCCTGCTGGCTGCTCGATGTTGGCTGCGTAGCACCCGAGGTCGTCCCGCCGGTCGAACTCGACTGCAGCGCGGCCCCTGGCGACACCCGCAAGTCACTGTTACCCACTCGCTGGGAATGCGGGTAATTCACGGTGAAAATCCGCGTCTGTAGCGTCGGCCCATAAACAGTGATGCGCCGACCCTCCATCTTGAAGTCGTAGCCATACACGTCACGAATTGCTTCCAGTGCTTCCAGCACCGTCACACCGCGCAGCGTGACCGACAAAGTACCCGCCACATCGGGGTGCATCATCATGCTGTAGCGCGTGTCAGCCACGATGGCCAAAAAAACCTCACGGGCCTGGGCGTTGTTCACCAACAAATCCAGCTTGGGCTCGGGACGCATGGCCACCGCTGGCGGCGCTGGTTCGGCCAGTGCGTCACTGATGCGCGACGGCACGAGCACCGGTTTGGCAGGCCCGGGCGCCTCGGCGACCGCCAGATCCGCACGGATGGCCTCGCCCACATCAGGCGTGCGCAGCGGCCGCTCGGCCGCACAACCGGCGAGCAAGGTCACACCCATCGCCAGACACAAACCAGACAAGGCACCTGCTGGCGGCCAA
>Ga0209913_1000422_pt1 | contig 36435 bp, 34 predicted proteins | sample PersoiDNA2013203_FD_185805 | JGI IMG/M metagenome (GOLD analysis project Ga0209913, IMG submission 185805) | Permafrost soil microbial communities from the Arctic, to analyse light accelerated degradation of dissolved organic matter (DOM) -... | ecosystem: Environmental > Terrestrial > Soil >... | reverse complement strand
TCTTTTACCTGGCATTGCGCAACATCAGTAAAAAGTGGACACTGCCAATCCGGGATTGGAAAGCTGCGCTAACCAGGTTCACCATCCAGTTCGGTGAACGTATTTCTATGAATTAAACGAAACCCCCGTTGACACAAAAATTCGCACACGCCCCCTATCGCTCTTGATAAGTATGCGTTCAAGCTATCTACTTGGCTTAGAACAGAGTCGACCAAATCTCGAAAGCAAAAACGTAGTCTGAAACATATGCACGTAGATCTTTGCGCCCTGGGATATGACGGGTCGTACGATCGCGTTGCTGCCTTTGCTGGACGGTGGAAACTGGATCGGTTAGAGAGGGTCAATTTAGCGAGCAAAGGAACACCAATCGCCGTCGATCATCAGGAAACATCATTATCAATAGTTAGCAATTGCGTATTTTTCACCATCCTTGCATTGTTCAACGAATGCGTCTCGCCGATAGCGAGCACTCTCTATCCATGAATGCAAGCAATCACAAATACGATAGTCATCGCTCCGGAATAAATACCTCTACCTATTTGATTGGTGCCTTCTTCATAGCGATATGGTCCTACACCCGGAATATCTTTATTGTATTTGAATCCTAAAACGATCCAAAGAATAAGCATGCTGGCGAGTACCCATCCTCCAGCAATAAGAAATGAGCCCTCAAAAAGAAGAAAAATTCCCCTATACAGGGTAGCCACAATAACTAACATAGACGCCAGATTGCAGATGACATTTTTTTTACTTATTTTTTTCATTTTTTAGATACGCCGATGAACTATCAAGAAAAGCTTGCCAACCACCAGCCATATCGATGGTCGCAGTAATTCGAATGGCCATTGCTTCTGAAAATTTATATACACTAGTCAAATATTTCGCTACCAAGATTTGCCCACCCTCTTTGATAATTGCTTTAAAAGTTTGGTCGTCAATCATTCCCGAGATAATAGACACCGCTGGCCCTATCGCTCCAGCCGTAGCGCCAATAGGCCCCACAGGAGTTACTATTGTCGTTATTGTCGCGGCCGTCCCAATATCATCGAAAGCTTTTTTCTGCATGGCTTTAATATAAACCTGTGTTCCTGGATCAGATGTGTCTAGATTGTGTCCCAAACATTCGGGAGTAGCACATGGAAAATATTTAGGAGTATAGATCTGTCCGTTTATTCCGATTTGCTGGCTATAGCGCCCCATTTCATCCAATGGCAAACCTGTAAGCTTATCTCGATTGGCGTTAGGCACTCCTGAAATATCGGCAGGTTTAATTGGTGCTTTAATGATGATGCCTGCGATATATTTATCTGAAGTACTCGTATTAAGCCATGTCTGGTTTTTTTGCTCAGGTGTTGCATAGAATAGATACTGCCCATCACCTATAGACAAATTAGGACTAAACATTGCGTATTCTTTTTGCAGAGTATGCAAAAACATTTCTGCCTGTACTGAATACGGCACGTTATATCCCAAGTTATTGTCTACAAGATTCTGAGCGGTATTTGCTAACAATGAAGTAGCTCCGGCAATTTGCTCTGGAGTGGGGTTGTCTGTCTTGTAAATTTCTTTTGCAAAACGAGCTGCATTTTCTTTAATCATTCTTTCTTCTGTAGGGTGCAATTGCCGGTTGAACTCTGTCGCCAATTTTATATTTGTCCCAGATGCGTTTCCATCACTTGCACTCCCCCCTGAGATCTGTGTAACAGCTTTTGCTATAACCAACCCCAATAATTGTTCTAAGGCTTTGGTATCTTCTTTTGAGATGCCCTCAATATCGGCTAGCTGATCACCAAAAACCTCCAGTGCAAGTTTCGCGGCAGCGGCACCAGCAGCCCCCGTACCAAACTCCCCTCCCATAGCTTTCGTCATCAAACCACCGATCAAGGCATGAACAGCAACCTTGGTTGGCGTATCCGCATTATTATTTTTTAACCAATCACCGACTTTCTCATATAACAACGGCGCAATCTGCTGCGCCAACTGACTCGTCGCCTTGGCAACTTCCTGATCCCGCTGAATCTTTTGCAGGTCGAATATCTTGTCAATCGGGGCACTGGCGTTCGCGGTATCGTGGTTGATGCCGGCGATAGTCTGCTCGGCGGTTTGCCCTGTCTTCTGCTGTTGACCCGCTGCATCCGTAATCACGACAGTGCCGTTGCTGATGGCGCTCTTGGTCGTACTTTCTGCGTTGCCCTGCTGCGGGTTTTGACTGTTGGCGGCCAGATTCGACACGACATTGTTCAGTACGTTTTGTGCCACGCCGACCTTGCCGGTGGTCACGCTTAGCGATGCGCCGCCATTGCTGGCACTGTATTCGGCCTTGTTTTCGATGTCGCTGGTGGTGAGTGTTCCTGTAGTCAGTTTGTTCTTGTCGGCAGTCGCCGCACTGGCGATGACGCTGCCCTTCAAGTCGGTGTTGCTGTTGACGTGGATGTCGTAGCCACCTTTACCTGCATAGATGCCGCTCTGTTCATTGACGCTCTTGTAGGTGCTGTCGATATTGCCGCTTTCCACACTGCCGCTGGCCGAAACCATATTGCCAAAGCAAAACGGCGGAATGCACAAGCTCACACCCACGCCTTCGCTGTTTTGTTGGCTGTGATAGGTGTCGCTGTCTTGTTGGCTGGCGATGTTCAGATTGCGGCCTACGTCTGCCGTGATGGTGTCGCCGCGCAATTGCGCGCCCAGCAAATTGGCGTCGCGTCCGGTGGTGACGGAGAGCGTGTCGCTGGCGGTGATGTGCGTGTTGTGGTTGACCGTCGATTCGCCATTGGCAACGGCATTGGTTTTGGTGGCGCCCAGCTCCAGCGTAAAACCATTCTGGTCGCCGCCTAACGCTACCCCCACGCCAATCGAGGCGCCGCTGGAATTGCTGCTGCTGCGATTGCTCGTCGTGTCGGTGGCGCTGATGGCGTTGATGTCGCGTGCTGCCACCAGGCTGACATCTTTGCCGCTGACTTGCGTGCCAACCAGGTTGATATCACCATCCACCGCCTTGCCTTGCGTATCGGTCTGGCCGTTGCCGGTGGCGACGATTGTCATGCTGTTGCCTGCCGCCAGGGTGCTGCCCTGCTGTTGCGTCGCCTGGCTGTTGCTTTGGCTTTCGCTGTTGCTGGTCCCCAGTGCGACTGTTACTTTGACCAACTGAGGCGAACTAGTGCCGTCAGTCGTGATGCCTTTGGCGGCGGTGGCGGCCATGATGCCGGCCTGGGCGCCATACAGTCCTGTCAGACGACTATCGCCGCTGGCCTGGGCAGCCAATGCGGCATTGGTCACCTGGGTGATCTGCCCTGCTACCCCACCCACGCTCATGGTGACGCCAATCTGGTTGCTCTTGTGCGCCTCGGTCTTTTGGCTGGTGTCCGTCCCGGCATCCAGACTGACGTTTTGCCCGATCAACGTCAGATCATTGGCCGCCGACATATCGGTGCCACGAATGTTCAGATCCTGTTTCGCGTCAACCGAGACATTGCCGTTGTTGCTGACGATTTGGCTGCGGACCGGGTTTTGCAGTTGCTGATTGCTGTCAACCGTATCGCTGGTGCTGCGGTAGCCGACCGTGGTGGCGGTGCCATTGTTGCTGCTTCCAAGATTACCGAAAGCAGTGCTGTTGTTGTCCTGGTGCGAAACCTGCTCATTTTGGCCGGCGTTGATATTGATCTTGCCCTGCTGTGCCAGCAGGGACACGTTGTTGTCGCCAATGATGCTGGAGCCCGCCACATTGATGTCGCCGGTATGGCTGTTGATATCGATGCTGCCGGCGCCGATGCCGCTGCTCACTTGCGTGGTGCTTACCCCTGAACCATTACCGTTTGCGCGTGCAACGCCGATCGGAGACATGCTAGTGCCGCCTTGATTCGGACCGCCCGACAAACTGCGCCCCAGCGTTCCCCAATCCGCTGCGGCGAAGTTGATGGAACTGCTGGAAGAGGAAGTGCTGCTGTCTTGCACCGTGCTGTTCGTCGCTGCGACAATGTTGACGTTGTTGGCTGCGTTAAGAACAGCGGCGCCTCCCGCCGTCAATTGACTTCCCTGAATTGAAATATTGCCATCAAGGGCGCGACCAGAAGCATCGACACTGCCGTTGCCGGTTGCCGTCAAGCGCAGATCACCCGCGGCGGTGAGCGTACTGCCGTTGTTGGTAATACTGTCGAGCCTCGCAAAACCGCTGGAGGAACTACTGCCGATGGTGAGTGCAAGTTGTGGCGTCGAGAGCGCCGAGGCGCCCATTTCGTCGCCCGCAGCTTTGACCTTCTGCGCCTTGCTGCCACCGCCATTGCCGATGGCGAGCATGTTTTTGAGGGTGTCGTAAGGCGTGCCGACGAGGGTCAGACCGATGCCGCGTTGCCTGATATCGTAGCTTTGTTCAACGTGCGCAATATCCTGGCTGGGGTCGATGGTAATGTTCTGCGCGGTGATCGAGATGTTGCCACCGGTTCCTGCTGCCGCTTTGCCTGCAATCACATTGCTGCCGCTGACAGCAGCATCTTTACCTGCGGTAATCGTGACATTGCCACCGGTGCTGCCCACCGTACTGGCGTTGTTCGTTACGGAGTTGTTGACCTGCAGCTGATTCTGCGAGGAACTTCCCAGCGACAGGGTCAAACCACTTGCAAAGAGTCCAGATTTCTTGGATTGAACTTCGAATCTGCTGTTGCTGGTATTTTGCGAGGTGACGATGTTGACGTTGCTGACGGCATTCAGGCTCACATCGCCGGTTCCGACCACGCTACTGCCGATGACATTCAGGTTGTTGCCTGCTTGCACATTGACGGTATCCCCCGACAAGGTACTGCCAACACTGGTTGTCGAGCTATCGCTTCTCTGCGCCCGGAAAGACGAAGAAGAAAACAATCCTTTCGACGTGGTGTAAATCGCCTGATCGACACTGCTTCCTTGCTGCGCGGCGCCCAGGTTGATATCGCGTCCGGCGGTCGCCGTCAACGCACCACCCGCATTGGCATAGGCAGCCTGCGTATTGATGTCTTGCGCTGCCGACAGCGTCAACGCACCGCCAGTGGCGATTGCCGTTCCAAACACCTGTGTCGAACTCTCGTTCAGGTGATTGTCGCTGTTGAAGGTGACGTTATAACTCTCCTGGGTTTTAACCGCTGTCGAATTCACATTACGCCCTGCGGCAAAACTCGCGCTCCCAGTCGTGTTCACCGCTGCCGCCGCCAGGTTGACATCGCGCCCCGCCTGCACCGTCAACTGGCCGGCATTGATGCTGCTGACCTGGTCAATCTTGGTATTGAGTCCATCGGTGGCCATGTTCGACGCCGTGGTGGTTTCCAGCGTCACGTCGCGCCCGGCAAGAATACCGACACGATTTCCACTGATGCTGCCACTGCTGGTCACGTCATTACTGGCTACCAAAGAAACCGCTCCTATCGCATCCGAACTCTGAATACTGCCGGTATTTTTGATATCAGTGGCTTGTACGATCATGCCGTTGGACGCCAGCAGCGTACCGCCGTTGTTCAGGCTCCCATTGACGGTCAGGTTGATGTCCTTGGCGGAGACCAAGCTCCCGGAGGGAGAGATGTCTTCCGCGCTTGCCCGGCCCAGATACACCACCGGCACCAGTGCTGAAGTCTGCGTGCCGTCCGGCAGCGTCACTTGCCGCGACACCAGCCAGACGATATCGGATGTCAGCGCCGCCATTTGCGCGTCGGTCAGCGCAATGCCAGGTGTGAGCTGGAAGCGCGCAGCAGTGGCAACGCCTGCATCCATCAAGGCCTTGTATTGATCTTCGGCCGTGGCGTAAGCCGCCAGCGTGCGCTTGCCGGTCAATTCGGTGATCTGGTCGCCGATCATCTTCTGTTCATAGAAGCCGTCGCCCAGACGTTTTTGTATCGTCTGTGGATCGAGCGCAAGACGACTTAGCATATAGTCGCTGGAGACGAAGGTTTTATAGTCTGTGAACTTGGGATCGGTGGCGATATCGTAGGAAAGCCCCGGCTGCGTGACCTGATGGAACAAGCCATTATTGGGGATCACGAGATGCGGCAACGGCGTGGCAGTCACGCCGCTGCCTGCACTGGGCCTGCCTGCGTTTGCGGCAGCATTGGCGATGGTGGCCGGCGCAGTGTTCTGCTGCACGCTCGCAACAGACAAATCCATCGTGGTCGATGCCAGTACATTGTCGTAAGCAGCGCCGCCTTGGTTGTAGGTGTAATAGTTGGTATGTGGATGACCGCTCACCCAGTGGTAGTAATTTTCTCCCGCAGTCATGTGGTCCACGGTGGTCTCGGTACCCGTAGCGCCGATATTGTTGATTGCGCCCACCGACCCGCTCAGGGTGCCTCCTGCGACCATCAGACTCTTGTCGTTGGTCACATTCCCCGACAACAGCATGTTGCCGCCAGAGCTGATTCGCCCGGGATCGCTGCTGAGCACAATGGTTTTCTGAACAACCTCTGTGTAATCGCGCTTGTAGAATTGCTCAAACCGATTGCCGTCCGGTATGACCAGAACAATACCGCCGCCACCGCTATCGCTCCAGGTGACTTGGTCGGCGTTATACCAGGTATCGGGCGCCGCCCAATTCGCGTACTGCGTGACGTGCCTGGTCAGCGCCGGATCATCTTGTATCGTCGTACTGAAATGATTGTTTCGGTTGATCAGCGAAGCTGTTTGCAGATTCAATGCGCCGCCGGCATCGATCGTTGCAGACTCATTAATGATGCTCGTCGCGCTGCCTGTAGCCTGATTGTTGCTATCCAGCGCACCGGCAATGGTCATGTCACCCAGGCTTTGCAGCAAGGCATGTTCGCTATTGCTCACCTGCGCTGCGCCAATCTGCATGCTGTTGCGGGACGCCACCACGCCTGCGATATTGGTCGCTGGATCGACATTGTTGGTGAAGGTTTGCGCGCCCAGCGCGACGTCTTCGCCGTAAATGCGTCCGGTATTATTGAGCGTCGTGGTGGCGCGCACCACGGTCGTCGCGCCGGCATTGATCAGGCCTTTGTTGTCGACGCTGTCGGCCGTCAGGCTCAGGTTGCGCACTGCATTGAGCGTGCCGGTGCCAGCATTGGCGAAGCTGTTGGTCACCGCAATGCTCAGGTCGCGGGTGGCGCTGATGTCGCCGGTGTTGCTCAACGTCGCAAACTGCAAGGAGAGATCGGTGCCGACGTTGATCTGCCCGCCGAGGTTGTTGTTCATCGCCAGCGCACGCAGCTGCACGTTGCCGTTGCCGCCGATCACGCCGCCATTTGCCACTTGGGCAGCATTGGCATTGACGATCTGCGCACCGCCGTCAATCTGCGTCAGGCCGGTTCCGCTATTGGCGATGCGGCCGCCGCTGTTGTCGAGGCTTGCCGCAGCCAGCGTCAGTGCCGCCGCGCTGCCGTTTGCTTCGATGCGCCCGGCGACGTTTGTCAGCGCAGCGGTAGCGGCAATGTCAATGTTGTTGTCGCTGTGGATCACGCCGTTGGAATTCGTCACGTTGGCACCCGCACGGAGCGTCAACGAGTCCTTGGCGTAGAGATTGCCGCCGGTGTTGTCTATGCCCGCGGTCGCCGTCAGGCTCAGGTTGCCGTTGGCAGCAGCGTTGCCGGACGCATCAACGCCGGCTGCTATCGAATTGGAGGAAGCAATATCGCGCGCCTGCACCGTCACATCCGTCTGCGCCGCCAGTACTCCTGTGTTGCTGACGCTGCCCGCTGCATTAACCTGTACCGCTTGCTGTGCGTACAGGTTGCCGCCGTTGCTCACGTCGCCCTGGCTGTTGATCGCAATGTTGCCGCTTGCGGTGGTGCTTCCGTTGAGCGTGACTTTTCCGCTATTGTCGATGCTGATGTCGCCGGCTTGTGCGGCGATGGTGCCGAGGCTGCGCACACCGACGCCGGCTTCCGTGCCGACCAGCCTGATCTTGTTCGCATACATGCCGCCCAGTTGCGCCAGGTCGATGCTCACCGTCGGCGCGCTGCCTTGTCCCTGGATCACTTGCACGCCGAGGTTGGCGTAGTTCACCAGATTCGCGCCTGTCACGACGTTGAGCTGGTCGCCCCACAACTGGCCGTTGACTTGCAGGCTGCGTGCGATCAGATCGACACGGTCGATTCCCGCACCATTTAAACCGCTGCCGTCGATCGTGATATCGCCGCGTGTCACACGCAGATTCGACAGGCTGCCGTCTGCTGCGAACTCCGGCGTGCCGGTGGTCAGCACCCCGCGACTGGTATTGATGAAACCGCAGCCGCTGCAGGAGATCCCGTTGGGGTTGGCGACAATGACTTCGGCTCGTTGACCTGCGACTTCAATATAGCCGTTGAGCTGGCTGCGGGAAGCGCCGGTCACTTCGTTGAGAATCAGACGAGCGCTACCATTGGCCAGCGCTGCGTTGCCTGCGATGTAACCGGCTTGCTGCGTCTGCGTCACCGCACTGGAGTTATTCAGGATGGCGCCGCCTTGGTTCACGTTGAACTGGTCGTAGCGGTTGTGCGAAACGCCTGCGGCATTGGGCGTCACAATTTGCACCACAGGCTTGCCGTTGGCAGACTGATCAACGACAGGACGGCTGGCGGCGTTGCGATCGGCAACGATCTGCGCGTGCACTACGGTCACACCGCCGAACAAGACCGCAATCATCACGCCCAGTTGCGCCAGCCGCATCGAACCAGTTCTCGCCGGAGATGCCATGGCGCCTGCACCGGCGCTTTCCGATGGGCTCTTGCCCTGGCTGGAGACGTTCTCTGCGACTGCCATGAGTGCGCCGCGACGCACGTTGAAGATGACGCGGTAAGCTTGCTTGTTCATTTTATTCTTCGTCTTGTTTGATTGATCAATACTGGTAACTCACGCTGAAGCCAGCCGCCGGGGTGGCAGTCTTGAGTCCATCCGGTTTCACCAAGGCCCAACTGAGGAAGGCGTCGTAACGCAGGCCGGCGACACCGCCGCGTACCCCTGCCGCTGCGCCGACCATCTTGTCGCCCAGCAGGTATTGGGCGCTGGGTCCGAATACACGCCCGGCGTCGAGTCCGACATACAGCGCCTGTTTGCTTTGCGCGAGCGGCATTTCAAGCTCATTTCTCACGTAGAAACCACGCTCGGCAGCCAATGTTTGTTCGCCATCGAAACCGCGCACGGTATAGCGATTGCCGATGGAAAATTGTTCCGACTGGAATAATGCAGAACGTGTGGCTTGCGCCCGCACAGCGCCGATATAGTTGAACGATTGCCCGAACAACTTGAATGGCGCGTAGAGACTGGCATCGAGCGTCTGCAAGGTATAGCGATAGGTCGGCGCATCGGGCAAGCGCGGTTCCAGGTCCGGCTGGCCGTTGAACCACGACACGCCCCAGCGATTGGCCAGCGTCAGATTGAGCTGGGCATCGCCGATATAGCGCGTGTGCACCCACGCCAGTTCCGCAAAAGTCGTATTGCGTCGCTGCACTTCCAACTCGGTGTCGTCGACGTAGGAATGACTCCAACGCTTCCCCACCTTGAATTGCCAGCTGTGTTTTTGATACTGGTCGCGATAGAAGAGCTGCTGCGTCGTGAACTCAAGACTGCGCGATTTGCCGCTGGAGACGAAGGTTTGATAGAGACCTGCGATTTGCTGGTGATAGTCGTAGCTGCTGGCATAGACCGAGAAGGTCCAATAGCCGTAGGGAATGGCGTAGTAGGCGTTGCCGCCGGTAGTGCCGCGTTGTTCGCCCTTGCGATCGGCATCGGTGTTGACGCCGAAATTGAAGAGGTCATTGGCGCCAAGCGCATTATCCAGCGCAGCATTCATGCCCGTCTGCAATTTGCCTGTGCCTTTGGCGCCGCTGTCATCCAGAGAAATGGTTACCTTCCACGGTTTGACGCGCTTGACGGTGATCACCACGTCGCTCTCGCCGGGCAAATCCCCGGGGACGATCTCCATGTCGACCTCCTGGCTCGGCACCCGCTTCATCTGCTCAAGCCCTTGCTCGATATCGTGAAGATTGAGCAGTTGGCCGGGGCCGGTCGGGAAGGCGTTCTTCCAGGTACCGGACAGAGAGGGATCGGCAAAACGAATGGCGTGGATGACGCCCGGCACCAAGATCAACGTCAGCGTGCCGCTGGACAAGTCCTGCGCCGGAATCCCCAGGCGCGTCGTGCTGTACCCCTTGGAGAGAATCAGCGCCGTCAAACGTTTGACGATCAGATTGAGGCCTTCCTTGCCGATACAGGCGCCGGCGTACTGCTCCAGGTATTCCTGTGCGAACCGAAAAGGATCTTGCGATAGCCCACTGGCCCCCAATGCACGCATCGGCGCGGGCAGCTGTTCCGGAACATGCAAAGTGAAATGCTCGATGGCAAAACAGGGAGATTCGGTTGGAAGCGCCAGCGAATCCGGAGCAGTCCCGCTTGTTTGCAGCTCGACTTTAGGCGCGCGCGCCAGTCGTTCACGCTCGGCTGCTTCAGCACGGGCACGTCGACGTTGTTCTTCACTCTCGGATGTCTGAACAGTCTGGGCAGCAGCACTAAGGTGCACAGTGCCGATTAATAGAAAGCTCGCGAAACACTTGCCGTAGAAAAACTTCTTGTTCTGATAATGCAAAACCCCACCCCGGAAATTCTGATTTTTTTTGAATTTGTTGCCGGGCGGAATTTTATATTCAGATCACATTCTTGATTTGTGGGAATGTTAGTTTTTGTGAAGAAACATTAAAAATACAATAGCTCGCATTATTTTTATTGGCATTTATTCACTATTTATCACTAACAAATTGAAATAAAATTAGCATTAATTCACTTAAATCAATATACCAACTAGTATGTCGGGGCCGATAAAATACCTAAAAGCTACTGTTTCGATGGAGTGTCAACGTAAGAAATTTTAAATTACTCGTATTTTAAAATGAAGCCTTCGACACCAAAGATAGCGCGTACATGATTTGCTACGTTTTCACCGCCTATCATGCTTCCGGCAGCTCCACCTCCCGCAGCGATGAGACTTGGATACCGAAGTGCGGAGTTTTCTGAAGTATTTGCGACCCGAGTCAGTTCAGAGCACCTAGCAACATGTCCATCGAACACGCCATATCCAACAACGTAACCAATGGCAATACAAATGGTGCTTTAACACCTAACTTCAGGCGTGGTTGCAAAGCAGCAACTGTGAGTCTCACCTATAGTGGCAGTACCTATTTCCAGAATGCAGACATAGAAGTAAATGAATGGGACTGGCCCCTTTCATTTATGCCGCTGAATTAACTTGCATCGAACCCCGCGCCTCGATACGTTCAGAGATCCAATCTTGGATCTCTTGCCCTACCCAAGCAATGCGACCGCCACCCAATGGACGAAGTTAGGAAGAATTGCAGATTCTAGCTCGTGCTTCTGCTCGATAATTCTCGTGGCGCGTTGAGTTTTTCCATCGAGTCGCGCGCGCTTTTTTATTAGCCATGCCAATGAGGGGGGATACGTGTACTCATTTCGTAAGTACACCAAAATCCTCAAGGGTTCTCAAGGGCATCAGGGGCAAAATGGCGCCGCTTATCCAAAAGCCCGCATGAAAAAAGCCCCGGCCAATCTGGCGCAGGGCTTCAGTCTTATCTCGAAAAAGTCATTGCACGACAGCGTACGTGCAACGCCGATCACACCATCAAAGAAATTTACTCAGCACGCGTACTGATATGCGCATCAAACTCCCGCTGCGCAACTTCGAGCGCTTTGAGCGCGTTCTGCCAAGGTTCGTAGTCGGCCATCGTGAGCCATTCGGTGCCGGGATTTTGCTTCCACTCTTCCAGCTTCGAATTCAGCAATTCGTACTCGACGAGTTGCGCTTCGAGCAAGACTTCGATTTGCGTCATCAATTCATTGGCGCGTTCTGCCCATGCATCTGGCGCTGCGGGTGTTGCCGGCGTTTCTGGTGTTTCCATGTTTTCCTCCATAAGATCGCAGAATCCTAACATGAAAGAATTGTTCGCTCCCTTATCTTGTATCGTCGTCGAAAAGCGCCACGCCTGTTGCTTCGATTGTCGTTATTGATGGCTCCCATCTGCACTGTGCTCTTGCCCGCTCCGCGCAGCGATCGATTGAACATACGATATGATGGCAAAAAATCTACGTCAAAAAATGCAATGAACTATACGAGCAGCACATTCCTCCTGTTTTTTATCGCGGTTTTCACTCTCTATTACGTGGCGCGGAATAAGGATACGCAAGTATTCATCCTCATCGGAGCGTCGCTTTTCTTTTATGCGTATGAGTCGCTCCAGTTATTGCTGGTCTTTCTCTCATCATGGTTTGTGACCTCTTCCACTGCCTTTGCGGTGCGGTCATCCACGCTGTCTGCCCGAAAAAAATGGTATGCAAGCTGCGGCGTCGTCGCCAACCTCGTGTTGCTCGGCTTTTTCAAATACAAATTCCTGTTTCTTGAACCTGGTCATTTCAACCCGGCTGGTCATTCTGCGGTGGGAACATGGCTGATTCTCGCTCCGCTACCCATTGGTATCTCGTTTTATACCTTCCATGGCATCAGCCTACTGGTGGATACCTTTCGTAAAACCGCCACTACGGGAGAAAGCCGGAGCATGCCGCATTTTTTTGCGAATACGCTGCTTTACCTGGTATTTTTCCCGCAACTGGTTGCTGGTCCGATTATCAAAGCCAAAGAATTTTATCCTCAGGTCAAAGCAAAGAAAATTATCGAGATCGACTTCGATAGTGTGTTTAAAACGCTGGTGACCGGATATTTCCTCAAGACGGTCATTGCTGACAATCTCAGCGAACAGACTTTCTGGATCGCCTATCCTTATTTTCAATGGAAATCTCCGATCGATCTGATCGTGCTGTTGTATGGCTATTCGTTCCAGATCTTTGCGGATTTTGCGGGCTACTCACTGATCGCCATCGGCCTCGCGCAACTGCTTGGATACAAACTCCCCGACAATTTCAACTTTCCCTATCTTTCATCCTCTCTTGCGGAGTTCTGGAGAAAATGGCATATCTCCTTGTCGAGCTTCCTGCGCGACTATCTCTATATTCCGTTGGGAGGAAACAAGAAAGGCGAACTGCGCACCTATGTCAATCTGCTGATCGTGATGTTTCTGGGCGGTCTGTGGCATGGCGCGGCATGGAGTTTTGCCGTCTGGGGACTGTGGCACGGCATCGGACTGGCGCTTGAAAGGCCGTTTAGCCGATCGAGATTCTTTTTGTCGAATCATATTTTCATTGTTGCGATTCGTATCCTTGCGGTGTTCACTTTCGTCACCTTGGGTTGGCTGCTCTTCAAATTGCAAAACTTCTCGGAGGCCTGGCTGTACCTGAGCAAACTCTTTCACAATGAGCAATCAGGCGTATCCAAAGGCGCGTTGCTGCTGATTGCAATCTATGGATTTCCCGTTATTGCCTATCACTTGCTAAGTACGCTGCGTGACCGCCTCGCAACGACGCCGAAACAAGTGCTGTACGGTGTCATGCTATTTCTGATCCTGACCAATCCCGGCCCGGCAAAGTCGTTTATTTATTTTCAATTCTGAGCATGAAGCTATCCCTCTTCGCAGCAGCGATTCTACTCGGCCTCTATTCACTGTTTCTCACCTATGGGCCAAGGCCATCCAAACTCAGCATGCAAAGTCAGTGGCAAGACAACAATCAGATTGTCGAAGCCTATTTCAGAAAAGAGATGCGTGCGCCCGTGATCTTCGTCGGCAGCTCCCTGTCACGACGACTACAGTTCGACAACCAGACATGTGTGTACAACATGGCGCTGGGGGGCGACTCTTCGCTCACCGGCCTGACTGCCATTCTGCGCTCGACGCATCTGCCCCAAAAAGTCTTCATCGAAATAAACGTACCGGACCGTCCTGCCAACGTGGATCTGGTTGCTACTGCAGACAGCTTTTACAAGAAACTGGCGCCAATCTTCTATACCGAAAACATGCCCGTGAATCTGCTTCACAGCTTCTTGGCGAAACCGCCAAAGCAGGACTTGAACGAACAAATCAACGAATCGATACGCCTGGAAGGCGTGGCGCTGCAGTTGAAGGATTATGGCAATCGTATTCCTGAGGACCAGCTAAAGGCAGAAATGGCGCTTTTTTCCCAGGCGATCATAGCACTCGAAAAGCGCGGAATTGACGTTGTGCTGTATGAACTACCAATCTCACGCGAACTGCGTGAGACGCCTAAGGAACAACAGATCCAAGCTGCATTTTTTCAGCAATTTCCGAACAACAAATTGATAACTGCACAGGACATCGGCATTGATGTCGCCAGCACCGACGGACTGCACATGTCTGAGGATGAAGCCCGAAAGGCGTCGATATGGTTACAACAGCGCTATGCATCTGCCTGCCCGTAAGCTTCTCCGGTCGGCATTGAGATCACAGCGCTTCCCGTCTCGCATGCTGAATGCGGGCTCGTCGCTGCGACGATTGCGATGACTATCGTTACAATAAGCGATAAACAATTCAACGGGACACTCCATGGAAGCAGAATTCTGGCTGGCACGCTGGCGCGACGGGCGCACGCATTTTCATCAAACCCGCGTCACGCCGCTGCTGCAAAAATACTGGCCGACGCTGGCGCTGCCGCCAGGCAGTCGCGTACTGGTGCCGCTGGCGGGCAAGTCGCTGGACATGCTGTGGCTGGCGGAACAAGGACATCGCGTGCTCGGCGCCGAGTTGTCGCAACTGGCGGTGGAGCAGTTTTTCAGCGAGAACAATCTGCAGCCTGAGATAAGTGAATCGACCTATGGCAGCCACTACACCGCAGGCAATGTCGAAATCATTTGCGGCGACATTTTCAAGCTCGATCGAGCAATCTTGTCGACCTGCTCCGGCGCGTACGATCGCGCGGCGCTGGTGGCCTTGCCGGCGGCCATGCGTGCACAGTATGCACAACATGTCTACGGCCAGTTGGCGGATGACTATCGCGGCATCCTGATCACGCTGGACTATCCGCAGGCGCAAATGGATGGGCCCCCCTTCTCCGTGCAAGACGCCGAAGTGCAGGCGATTTACGCGACGCATTCCGAAGCGACCATCATCGATCGCCGCGACATCCTGGCCAAGGAACCCAAGTTCCTCGAGCGCGGCGTGCAGCAACTCGATACGGTCGTGTACAAGTTGCAGCGCAAGCGCTGAGCGCCCAGTTCGCTTAAGCCATGTCGCGTGAAACGGCGTCGACGACTTGCGCGTCGCCGTCACGCGGCGCGCGTGCTTTTAGCCAGCCGCCGAAACTGTGCAACATCTCCAGCAGCGGCTTGAGTCTTTCGCCGTCTTGCGTCAACGCATACTCCACCCGCACCGGCACTTCAGGATAGACGGTGCGCAACACCATGCCGGCCTCTTCCAGCGCCCGCAATTCCAGCGTGAGCATGCGCTGTGAAATATTGGGAATGTCCCGGCGCAACTGATTGAAACGCTTCGGTCCATGCAGCAGGAAATGCGCAATCAGCATGCGCCAGCGACCACCGACCAGGCTCATCGCTTCTTCCACCGGACAGCCGGAAATATTTTCTTTCATCATTCCTTCCCGGTATAGTTTTTGTACCTACACCACAAAAAACTGCCTTCTATACAACAGTAACCATGGTCGCGATAATACCCGTCCTCGCCATCAAGGAGATTGTATGAAGCAGTCCATGACGCTGTATTTTTCCCCGCAAACCTGTTCTTTTTCGCCGCACATCGTGCTGCACGAGCTCGGCCTGCCCTTCGATCTGGTCAAGGTCAACAACCAGAGCAAGCAGACTTCGGACGGCAGGAATTTCCTCGACATCAATCCCAAGGGATATGTCGCCGCCTTACAGTTGACCAACGGCGAAGTGCTCACCGAAGGACCGGCGATCCTGCAATACCTGGCCGACCTGAAACCGCAAGCGGGATTGGCGCCGGCCAACGGCAGTTGGGAACGCGTGCGCCTGCAAGAAATGCTGAATTTCATCACCAGCGAGATCCACGCCGGCCTGAGTCCGCTGTTCAATGCCGAGATTCCGGAGTCGGTGCAAACCATCTTCAAGGAAAAACTGTTCCGCCGTTTTGCCCGCATCGAGCAAGAACTGACGCAGCATGAGTACTTGTCAGGCGCAAGTTTCAGCGTCGCCGACGCCTATCTGTTTACTGTCATGCAATGGAATGCTTTCTTCGACATCGACCTCAAACGCTGGCCGGCCATTACCGCCTACATGGAACGCATAGCCGCGCGGCCGGCAGTCCGCGCGGCGCTTGCCGCCGAAGCAGCCATGGCGTAAGGAAAACGCAGGCCGGCACCGACTTTTCAGCGCCGGCCTGCGCAAAAAGGCCGATAATGCAGGTCTCCGAAGGGGAGCCCTGATTAAAAAAAGCAAGCCATCTCATGCAAGATCCAGAACCGCAAGCCGCCGAAGTCCAGCCCACCCGTCCGTGGATCATCCTCTCGACCACCTATGACGTGGAAGCCTGGATAGACAGTTACAACCGCGATTTGCAACAAGCCATCAAGAAAGACAACAGCAAGGGTTACGGCATTTGCTTTTGCATGGAGCTGGGCGGCGAAGTGTATTTGCACACCACCTCAGAAGGCGACATCCTGCTCGACGTGACCGAAGAGGCGCAATGGGTGGCGCCGGTAATCAGCGCGGCGACCGGCGTGGCAACGCCGACCTCATCGGTGTGGGCCTTGCCCGGCGATACGCTGACACAATTGATCCTGGGATTGAGCGGCCTGATCGCGGCAACGCGCATTGTCGTCAGCCACGCTTACAAAACACCAAAACACTGGCCGCAGCAATACTAGAACTCATTTCATCAACAGGCGTGAGAGGGGCTCTACCCTGACGAAACGCTGACGACGTTTATTGGGACTTGGGCTTGGTGTTGATGGCGCGGCGCGCATCGGCATCGCGCTCGGATTTCTTTTCGAATTCAGTACGTTCACAAGCGCACACGACAAAAGCGATGCAGGCGGCCAGCGACAAGATGATCAAACGCTTCATGACATTCCCCAATGATGGTGAGCGCTATTGGTAGTGTGATTGCGCTCAATATTTCCCTGAGCCAAAAGTCTAACCCAGCCCTCGTCAAAAACAAAGGACATATCGGTAAATATAGCCTGCTTGCGAAGCGCGGCGCGGCGTCATTTTACCGCGCCCGGCTCAGCCCCCGCGCACGGTCGTGAGATCGTACTTCTTGATTTTGTCGTAGAGCGTCTTTTTGGGAATGCCCAGCTGGTCGGCTGCAGCCGCTACATTGCCGCTCGCCGCTGCCAGTGCATGGTCGATCAGTGCACGCTCGTAAGCATCGAGCTGCTGCGGCAAGGATGCCGCCTCGCTCGCGATCAACGGCGCTGCGTCGCCGCTGCCGGCCACCCCCAACACCCAGCGATCGGCGAAGTTGCGCAGCTCGCGCACATTGCCCGGCCACTCGCGTTGCTGCCATTGCGCCATCTGCGGCGCAGTCCAAGCCGGCGCTTCGCGACCGTAACGAAGCGCAGCTGCGTGAATGAAATGCGCCAACAACAGGGGAATATCGTCGCGCCGTTCGCGCAGGCGCGGCAGGTCGATGCTGACCACGCCGATGCGGTAATACAAATCTTCGCGAAACGCGCCCTGCCCGCTCAGTTGCAATAGGTCTGCCTTGCTGGCGGCGATCACACGGCAATCGATAGCGATCGATTCGTTGCCGCCCAGGCGTTCCAGCTTGCGCTCTTGCAGCACACGCAACAGCTTGACCTGCAAGGCCATCGGCATGCTTTCGATTTCGTCGAGGAAGAGCGTGCCGCCGTTGGCATATTCGAGTTTGCCGATGCGGCGCTTTTGCGCACCGGTGAAGGCGCCGGCTTCGTGGCCGAAGATTTCGCTTTCGAACACACTCTCCGGCAAGGCGCCGCAGTTGATCGCGACAAACGGCCCCTTGCGCTCGCTGGCGGCATGCAACTGGCGCGCCACGACTTCCTTGCCGGTGCCGGTCTGACCGTTGATGAGGATATCGACCGCGGTCGGGCCGACGCTCCGGATCAACGTGCGCACACGCTCGACGACGGCCGACTGGCCGACCAGTGGTGGCGTGTCGGGATCGGTTTGCCAGGCTTCCTTGAGGCGACGGTTTTCCAACACCAGATTGCGCTTTTCCTGGGCCCGCCTGGCGGTCTCCAGCAAACGCTCAGCCGCGAATGGTTTCTCGATGAAGTCATAAGCGCCCGCACGCATGGCGTCGACCGCCATGCCCACATCGCCATGGCCGGTGACCACGATCACCGGCAAATCGGCATCTTGCGCCACCACATGCGCCAGCACCTCCAGTCCGGAACGTCCCGGCAGCCGCACATCGGTAACCACGATGCCGGCAAACCCGGCGTGCAGCAGCGGCAAGGCCTGCTCGGCGTCGGCGCAGGCCTGCACGCTGAAGCCGCCCAACTCCAGCGTCTGTGCGGTGGCCTTGCGCACGCTTTGTTCGTCTTCGATCAGCACTGCCAGCGCCGGTGGTTGCTTGTCCATCATTGCGTCTCTCTGGGGTCGGAAATATCGGGCAGGCGCACGATGAATTCGGCGCCGCCCTGAGGCAGATTATGCGCCGACAGCTGGCCGTTCATGGCCTGTACGATCGACGATGAAATCGCCAGGCCGAGACCGAGTCCCTTGCCGGTCGACTTGGTGGTGAAAAAGGGCTCAAACAGATGCGGTGCGACTTCATCGGGAATGCCGGCGCCGGTGTCGCGAATGCGCACCACTACCTCGCCGGCTTCACGGTCGAGGATCACCGTAACGCGCTTGTCGGCCACTAGCTCGACCGCGTCGACGGCGTCAATGGCATTGCGCAGCAGGTTGATCAATACCTGCTCGGTACGCACGGCGTCGCCCATCACCTGCGCCGGCTGGCGCACGTCGATCTCGATGGCCACCGCCTGCTGCTGGAACTCGTTGCGCAGCAACAGCACGGCGGCTTCCACCGTTTGCGGCAGGTCGACCACGGCGATGGCGTCGCCGCTCTTGCGTGCAAAGCCTTTGAGCTGGCCGATGATCTTGCCCATGTGGGCGCTGGCGCTACTGATGTGCTCCAGGTTTTCTTCCACCTGCGGTAGCTGGCCGCGCCGCATGAACTGCACGGCGTTGTCGGCAAACGCGCGAATCGCCGCCAGCGGCTGGTTCAACTCATGCGTGACGCCGGCCGCCATCTGTCCCAGCATGGCCAGCTTGCCGGCCTGCACCAGTTCATTTTGGGTCGAGCGCAACAGGCTCTCGGTCTGCTGCAACGTGGCGTACTTGCCTTCCAGCGCCTGATTGGCGACCCGCAGCTCTTGCGTGCGCACGGCGATCGTGGCGTCCAGTTCCTGCGCCGCGCGGCGCAAGGCGTCGCGCGACTCCAGTCGCTCCTGCAGGCGCCGCCGGCGCTGGTACAAAGCCCACAGCGAAATCAGGGCGATCGCCATCAACAGCGCTACCCACATCGTCCACAACATGGCCTGCCGTGCGATGCGCGCCTGTGACGGAAACAGCATCAACTGCCAGCCCTGCTTGTCGAGCGGCAGCATGATGTGTTCACCAAAGCCGCGCCGCAACTCCTTGCGCATGGAGCCGACCGGCGTGATTGGCTGGTCGGCGTATTGATGGGTGCCGGCCAGTTGCTTTTGCATGTGGCCGTCGAGCGCGCGCAGGCTGTGGTATTTCCATTCGGGACGGTTGCTGAGGAACACCACGCCGCTGCCGTCGACCAGGGTGATCGGATCTTCGCTGCTGCGCCAGGTGTGTTCAAACTCGGACAAATCGACCTTGACCGTCATCACGCCGATCGGTGCGCTCTCGCCGCGCGGCACGCCGGCCGGGTAAATTGCCTGCGCCATGAAGTAGCCCGGTGCACTGGAGACGTTACCGATGCCGTAGAAACGTCCGGCACGACCGGCCAAGGCTTCGCTGAAATAGGGACGAAAACCGAAGTCGCGGCCGACGAAACTGGTGTCTTCATTCCAGTTGCTGGCGGCCAGCGTCATGCCCTTGTCGTCCATCATGTAAATCGCCAGCACATGCGACTGGCGCTGGATCGCCTGCAAAGTCAGGTTCAGGCGCGCCACCGCTTCGGCATCGTCCGGATGATGCAAGACCTGGTCGACATCGGCCAGCGCACCGAGCGCGAACGGCATGGTTTCAAACTTGTCGAGGATGGATTGCAAATCCAGCGCGACGATTTGCAACTGTCGCTGGCCGGCGCCGTGCAAGTCGCTGCGCGCCTTGCCGGCGGCAACAAAATACGTCGCAAAAAAAACCGCCGCCGCGCACAGCGCGACGACGGTGATCATGATGGGGGTCTTGCGGGAAGTCATGGCAGGAAAAGCGATCCGGGTCTGGTTGAGCCAATTGTGGTGAGCGCTATCATACTCGCCCTGCCCCAGCTTGCCCCGCCTCTTTGCCCACGCCTGCCGGCGCGTTCCCGCAAGGACATCAGGCCTCGTCCTTGAGGTAGCCGACTTTGCTCGGATCTTTCATGCGCACTGAAATCAGCAGCGTGATTGCGCACATGATGGTCACGTACCAATAGAAATAAGACTCGATGCCCCATCCCTTGAATGTAAAGGCGACGAATTCAGCAGAACCGCCAAACAAGGCGTTGCCGACGGCATATGACAAGCCGACGCAGAGAGCGCGTACTTCCGGCGGAAACATTTCTGCCTTGATCAGACCACTGATCGACGTATAGAAACTGACAATGACCAAGGCCAGGGTAGCCAACGCAAACGCAACATACGGATCGCTCACGTCCTTCAGCAAATGCAGGATAGGCAACGTAAACAACGTGCCCAACACACCGAAGCACAACATCATATTGCGGCGACCGATACGATCGGACAAGGCGCCGAACAGGGGTTGCATGAGCATGTAGACAAGTAGCACGAAGGTCATGATGCCGCTGGCAAGCTTGGCATCCATGCCGGCAGTGTTGACCAGATACTTTTGCATGTAGGTCGTGAAGGTATAAAACATCAACGAGCCGCCGGCAGTGAAGCCGACCACGGTGAAGAAGGCACGCTTGTGCTTCCAGAGCCCGGCGAAACTGCCAGCATCCTTATTGTTACGCGATTCGGCACTGGCGGTTTCTGTCAGCGATTTGCGCAAGTACAAGGCCACGATTGCCCCGATGGCGCCCAGCACAAACGGTACACGCCAGCCCCAGGAACGCAACTCTTCCGTGCTCAAAAACTGCTGCATGATGACCAGGACCAACACCGCCAGCAACTGGCCACCAATCAGGGTCACATACTGGAACGAGGCAAAAAATCCGCGACGGCCTTGCGGCGCTACTTCACTCATGTAGGTCGCACTGGTGCCGTACTCCCCCCCCACCGACAAGCCCTGCACCATGCGCGCCAGCAACAGCAGCAAGGGCGCCATGGCACCGATGGTGGCATAGGTCGGCAGAAAAGCGATCATCAGGGAGCCGCCGCACATCATCAGCACCGAAATCATCATGGAGTTACGACGGCCGTGTTTATCGGCGATACGACCAAACAACCAGCCGCCGATGGGACGCATCAGAAAACCGGCAGCAAATACGCCGGCGGTATTCCATAGCTGGGTAGTGCTGTCGCCTTTTGGGAAAAATGCGGGAGCAAAATAAATAGCGCAGAAGGAGTAGACATAAAAGTCGAACCACTCCACCAAATTGCCGGAAGAAGCGCCAACAATGGCGAAAATACGTTTCCGCGTGTCAGCGGCCTTGGAAATTTCTTGTTTGATCATCGTTATCTCCGGATGTATCCATGTCAGGTATTTTGGCGGCAGCATGCGCATGCAGGGATGCGTGCGGCCGAGAGGTGGCGAAGGCGCCTGCAATCGCGCTGGTCCGATCAAGCGGCGGCGCGACAAGAGCAAGAAAAGGACGTTGATTTACTGCGAGGAAGTTGGCGTCACATCTGTCTCCTGATTTTTCTTTTGCTGGCTACTATGCAGGCTTCGTGCCAATGATGACAATCCCCGTGAATATACGCCAAACAATTGATTTGTAAGGATATTCAAAAATCAGGCAGGCGCCGAGACCCCAGTTTATTGCGAATATCCGGAATGTGGAAAGCGAGCATTCCGGACATCCATCCAGTCGACCGCAAGCAAAGCCCGGATATCTGCGACGATCCGGGCTTTGCTTGCGGCCTGACGCGGACTCAAGACAGGCGCGGCTCCTTGGGTGTGATGTCGATGGTGCGGCGCGCCTGCGGCAAGGCCGGATTGCCGCTCAGCGTGAACACGCTGACCAGTTGCGCCAGGCTGCCGGCTTGCGTCTGCATCGACGCCGCCGCGGCGGCGGCCTGCTCGACCAGTGCGGCGTTTTGCTGGGTTACCTGATCCATCTGGGTAATGGCGTGGTTGATCTGCTCAATGCCGGTGGCCTGCTCCTGACTGGCGGAACTGATCTCGCCGACGATATCGGTCACGCGCTTGACGCTGATGACCACCTCGTTCATGGTCGCGCCGGCATGCTCGACCAGCTTGCTGCCGTTGCCGACTTTTTCAACGGAGTCGTTGATCAGGACCTTGATCTCTTTGGCGGCGGCGGCCGAACGCTGCGCCAGGCTGCGCACTTCCGAGGCCACCACGGCAAAACCGCGGCCCTGCTCGCCGGCACGGGCGGCTTCGACCGCAGCATTCAAGGCCAGGATATTGGTCTGGAAAGCGATGCCGTCGATCACGCTAATGATATCGACGATCTTGCGCGACGAGTCGTTGATCGCGCCCATGGTGTCGATCACCTGGCTCACCACGCCACCGCCCTGGCTGGCGATTTCAGAGGCGGAGACCGCCAATTGATTGGCCTGGCGCGCGTTGTCGGCGTTTTGCTTGACGGTCGAAATCAGCTCTTCCATCGACGAGGCGGTTTCTTCCAAAGCGCTGGCTTGCTGCTCGGTACGCGACGACAAGTCCAGGTTGCCGGCGGCGATTTCGCTCGATGCGGTAGCGATGGTCTCGGTGCCGCTGCGCACATTGGTGACGATGCCGCGCAGACTGTTGTTCATGTCTTGCAGCGCCTGTAGCAATTGGCCGGTTTCATCCTTGCTGTCGACCTGGACGTCGGCCGTCAGGTCGCCCTCGGCAACGCGGCGCGAGATCACCACGGCGGTATTGATCGGCCGCGTGATGCCGACCGTCAGATACCAGGCGCACAGCACACCCAGCACCAGGATCAGGCCTTCCAGCACCAGTAGCAGGATACGGCTTTCATCGGCGATCACGTCGATATGCTGGGCGGTCTCATCGATGTCCTTGCGTTGCAGCTCGACCAGTTGGCGCATGGTGTCCTGATAGGCGGTCGAGGCCGGCACGAACACGTTGTCGAGCACGCGCGCGGCTTCCTCGACATTGCCGGCGGCTTTGGCTTTGTTGATATCGTCACGCGAAGCCAGGTAAATCTTGCGTTGCTCGCCGATCTTCTGGAACAGCTTTTTCTCGTCGTCGGTTTCCAGCAAGGCTTCGACCTTCTTCTGATATTCGCCGGAACTCTTGGACGAAGCCGCCGCCTCTGCCGCAAAATAAGGCCCCAGCGCCGGGTCGCTGCTCTTGGCGATGGCGATGGTGCGGCGGATGCCGCTGACCAGGTTGGCGTACCAATCGCCGATCAGGCGTTCCTTGAGCAGCGGCTGGCTCATCATGTCGCGCGTGGCGCTCGATACCGCCTGCAGGCGCCAGATGCCGATGCCGGTGATCACGATGGAGAAGGCCAGGATCAGGGCAAAGCCCAAAGTCAGGCGCTTGCCGATCTTCATGTTTCCGATAATGTTCATTACGCGTTTTCCATCCCTGTTTTTCCGCCGCTGCTGCGACGTGTTGTCGATTTCTGCGTGCCGCATTGTTCTGACCGGTCTTACCAGGCCGAGTCCGCTATTACAAATCAAAACAGGCTATTTGATTTGCGGCAACATCGGCTGAAAAGCCCCGTAAATCGGGGCTTTGACGCGGATACCGTGATACGGGCAACAACTTCAGGGAAAAAACGACGATGCGTTTTCTTTTTGACAACAACAGCAGCGTCAGCGATCCAGGCTGGCCACGATGATTTTGCCGACGTCGGCCAGCACCGCGTTGCGTTGCGCCTCCGGCGCCTTGGTGTTGGTCAGGTAAATCGACACCAGCAAGGGTTTGGCCTGCGGCGGCAGGACGATGCCGATGGTATTGGTGCTGCCGTAGTCGCCCGAGCCAGTCTTGTCGCCGACTTTCCAGCCTGCTTGCATGCCGGCGCGCAGACGCTGGTCACCGGTCTTGTTGTTGAGCATCCAGTCTGTGAGTTGCCGGCGCGAGGCCGGCGCAAGCACATCGCCCAGCAGGATTTTTTGCAGGTTGACGGTCATCGCCGCCGGCGTGGTGGTGTCGCGCGGATCGCCGGGGATCGCGGTATTGAGCTCGGTCTCGAAACGATCCAGCCGTGTCATTTTGTCGCCCAGGGATTTCACGAAGGCGTTGAAGGCCACCAGCCCGCCCAAGCTGTTGATCATTAAATTGGCGGCAGTATTGTCGCTCAGCGTGAGCGCCGCTTCGCACATCTGCGCCAGCGACAAGCCCTCGCCGCCGACATATTTGCTGGTGGTTGGCGAATATGCCACCAAGGCCTGCTTGCCGTAGACGATGCGGCGCTCCAGCTGCTCTTGGCCGGCGTCGACACGCTTGAGGACGGCGGCGGCCATCAAGAACTTGGCAGTGCTGCACATCGGGAAGCGTGCATCGGCGCGATAACCCCAACGACGCTGGCCGGCACTGTCGATAATGGCCACCCCGAGACGGCCGCTGACGCCCGCTTCGAGCTTTGCCATATGCGTGGCGAAAGAGGAAGAGACCTTAGATTTTTTTGCCTCTTTGCCATCAGCCGCCCAGACTTTGCCGACACCGGCGCCCACGCCGCCACCCAGTAGCAAAGCGCCTGCGGCCATGAATTGTCTTCTCGCGATCATATTTTTTCCTTGCAAAAATGGAGGTGAAGCGAAATGATAGGCAGCGACGGACCTGATCGCAATTCATCATAATTTGCCTCAGTCCATAGAAAAACTGATACCGAATATTGACATGCATCTCCCTCTCAATGCCTTGCGCGCCTTCGAAGTGGCGGCGCGCCATCTCAGCTTCACCCATGCGGCGGACGAGCTCAACGTCACCCAGACCGCGGTCAGCATGCAGGTCAAGAACCTGGAAGAACGCATGGGCGTGACGCTGTTTCGCCGCCTGCCGCGCGGCCTGGCGCTCACCGACGAAGGCCTGGCCTTGCTGCCGGTGCTGGCGGAATCTTTCGAGCGCATCGGCACCGTGCTCGGCCAATTTGAAAACGGCCAGATGCGCGAAGTCTTGACGCTGGGTGTGGTCGGCACCTTTGCGGTCGGCTGGCTGATGCCGCGGCTGCGCGAATTCCAGCAGACCTATCCCTTCGTCGATCTGCGCCTGCTGACCAACAACAATCGCGTTGACCTCGCCGGCGAAGGACTGGATTATGCGATCCGCTTCGGCGACGGCGCCTGGCACGGCACCGATGCTGAACATCTGTTCACCGCACCGCTGTCGCCGATGTGCGCGCCGGCCATCGCGGCGCGCCTGCGCAAGCCGCAAGACCTGGCCGCCGAGACGCTGCTGCGCTCGTATCGTACCGACGAGTGGCACAACTGGTTTGCTGCCGCTGCCGCCCCCTGCCCACCGATACGCGGCTTTGTGTTCGACTCTTCGCTGACCATGGCCGAAGCAGTGGCCCAACAAGCCGGCGTGGCTTTGCTGCCGGTCAATATGTTTGAGCGCGAGCTGCGTGCCGGAAGACTGGCCTGTCCGTTCGCGACCTCGATCAGCGACGGTGCTTATTGGCTGACGCGCCTGAAGTCGAAACAGGTAACACCGGCGATGCAGGCGTTTCGTTCGTGGCTGCTGGGGCACGCCGCGAAACCATGAAAAGTGGCCCAGCACAGAGGGAAAATGCGCCAAAAAAGCCACAAATACCTCAGGAAAAGCCTGATAGACGCGAAAGCTCGCCCCTCGTAGAATAAATGATATAAACTATTTACGGTTCGCAAGTAATCCTCGGCACGCAACATGCAAACGATTACAGGCGGTTGGCACCGTGTCTCAACCCAACAAGGAAAAGGGGGACATCATGAAAAAGTACTTCGCGACGCTCTACAGAAAACTGGTCGATTATCTCAACGATTCCAGCTCGCTGACGACCGGCTCCCATCGTGGCGAGCCGCATTGCTGCGGCATGTATTCCGGCCTGTCCAACATGGACCAGGGTCACGACAAGAGCTGAAGTTCTCCTTTTCCCGTCCCGCACGCCCAAACATGCGGGACAATTCAACGCCGCCCTCCGGCGCTCGCCGCCTCCGCCCCCCTGATTTAGCACCCGAATGTCATGACCGTTGCCTGCAATCCCTGCATGCCGGCGGCAAAATCGATCGCCGCCGCCAGATCCTCGAGCGCAAACGACGTAATGTCGATCGCGTCCAGCGACAACTGTCCGCTCCTGACCAGCGCGGCCAAAGCGAGGTAGTCGCCCGGACGGTACATGAAATTGCCCACCAGTTCCCAGTTGTTGAGCATCATCTCGCCGTAGGGCAAGGGCAGCGGCACCAGCATGCTGCCCATCAAGGCCAGGCGACCGCCACGACGCAGGCTGCGCAATATCGCCAGGGTGCTGTCTGACGAGCCGGCCTGGCCCACCATGTCCAACGCCTTATCAATGCCGCCACCGGATAGCCGTCGCATCGTCGCGACATCGGCGTCGACATCGCCGCTGAGCACCACCGGCACCACGCGCCCCTGCCCCAACTCCAGCAATTGCTCCAGCGGGGCGGCCCGGCGCGCCACCGCCAACACCTTGCCGGCCCCCATGGCCAGCGCCGCCAACACTGCTGCCGAACCGAAATAGCCGCCGGCGCCGTTGACCGCAACCGTATCGCCGGCCGCGACACCTACTCGCCGCAAGCCACCGAAAGGCACGACGAATTTGGCCAGCATCGCCAGGCGCGTGGCCGGCAGATCGTCCAGTCCCTCCAAGGACACCAGCGTTGTGGCTGGCATATCGACGATCTCACGCAAGGTACCGTGCGGAAACTCCTGCTGCATGGCGCCACAGTCGGCGCTGATGCCGGTCAGGCCGATCAGGACTTGCGCCGGTGCAGCGACGTTCTCGGCGGACAGCCAATAAGGGTTAAGCGCCACGCGCTGGCCGACGCGCACATGCTGCACGCCGCTCCCCACGTCCAGCACGCGGCCGACGCCATTGGTGCCGGGCGTGAACGGTCCTGGCGGATAAGCATAGGGCAACTTGCCCTCCACATAGTCGCGCGTGTAGCTGAGCAGCGGCGCCGCTTCCATGCGCACCAGCACGGCGCCGGGGCGCAGTGTGGGCGCGGGCAAATCTTGCAGCGTCAGGCTGGCGTGGTCTTTGTCGAGGATCCAGGTTTTCATTGCATTCTCCGTGGTGGTTAAAACGAATGCTTGAACTTTAGCCAGCGCCAACCTATATTTGAAATCAATTAATGATATACAACCAATCAGTATGATTAATATAAGAAGCGTTGACCTGAACCTGCTGGTGTCGCTGCAAGTGCTGCTGGAAGAATGTAATGTGACCAAGGCGGCGACGCGCCTGCACCTGACCCAGCCGGCTGTCTCGACGCAGCTGGGGCGGCTGCGGATCTTGTTCAACGATCCGCTACTGGTGCCCGCCGAGAACGGCCGCGGCATGATCCCCAGCGCGCATGCACTGAGCCTGGCCGATCCGCTGCGCACGCTGTTGTCGCAGATGGAGAGCCTGGTCAATCACCATCCCGGCTTCGACCCGCACGCCGACCAGCGCAGCTTCCGCATTGCCGCCAGCGACAATGCGACCACGGTACTCGGTTCGGCGCTCATGGAAAAACTGCCGGAGATTGCCGGGCCCGGCATCCGCATTGGCTTCCAGAACAGCGACCAGCAACACATCGCCACCCAACTGGAGCGTGCCGAGATTGACTTGCTGATCGGCTCCGAGCGGATGGTGCCGCCCACCATGAAGGCACGCAAACTGCTCGATGAACACTTCGTCATGGCGCAACGCAAGGAGCATCCGCGCGGTCGCCGCAAACTGACGCTGGACGGCTATTGCCGCCTGCGCCATGTACTGGTGTCGACCAGCGGCGGCAGCTTCCACGGCTTCATGGACGAGCATCTGGAAGAATTGGGACGGCAACGCAGTGTGGCGTTGTCGGTGCAGAGTTTTGCAGTGGCGGTGGAGCTGCTGTGCCGCAGTGACTACGTCGCCACGCTGCCGAGTCGCCTGGCGGCGCGCTATGCGGATCGCCTGGACATCTTCGCGTTGCCCTTCGCGTCACGCGGATTTTCTCTGTTTGCTGCCTGGCATCCACGCAATCATGCCGATCCCGGGCTGCTATGGCTGCGTGAAACCCTGGCTGCACTCAGTCCGGCCTGAACGCGAATTGCGCTTGCTCTTATAATTTCAACTCAAGCATCTCATTGCCCCAGGAAACACGCCCCATGTCCGCCGACACCATCGCTCGCAACAAGTCCATGACCAAGTTTGACCAGCACCAGAGCGTCTGGCTGTTCGGTTACGGCTCGCTGATCTTCAAGGCCGACTTCCCGTTCATCGGGCGTCGTCCGGCCCACATCGTCGGCTGGAGTCGACGCTTCTGGCAAGGCTCGCACGATCATCGCGGCACGCAGGAGGCGCCCGGGCGCGTGGTGACGCTGATCCAGGATGGCGGTGCCACCTGCGCCGGCATGGCGTATCTGATCACGCCGGAAGTCTTCGACCATCTCGACTACCGCGAAAAGAATGGCTATCTGCGCCTGTCCACTGACATCATTTTTGAAGACGGCGGCAGTGCCGAGGGCCTGGTGTATATCGCCACCGAAGAGAACGCGGCCTTCCTCGGCCCCGCATCGGAACGCGATATCGCGCGCCAGATCGCCGGCGCCGAAGGCCCCAGCGGGCGCAATGCCGATTACTTGTTGGGGCTGGCGGTGGCGCTGCGCGAGCTCGGCAAGGACGACCCGCACGTGTTTGAAATCGAACGGCATTTACAACTGCTCAATGCCATCAATCAGGGTGCCTAGCGCGCGGATGCTTACTGACGCGCCGCCAGCAACAGCGCACCGGCGCCGATGAAAAAACCGCCGGTGGCCTTGTTCAGGCGGGCGACGCCGCGCGAGGTGCGGATGAAGCGGCGAATCTGTTTGCCGCAGGCCGCATACACCGTGCTGGAAACGAACTCCGCGCACAGATAGAGGATGCCGAGCACCAGGAACTGGTGCGGCGCCGGCCGTGCGGCATCGATGAATTGCGGAAAGATCGCCGCGAACAACATGATGGCCTTGGGATTAGTGATGCCAAGCAGAAACTCTTGCATGATCAGCGCTGCAACGCGCTTCTGCACCGGCGCCCCAGCGCCTGCCTGGTCAACGCCGTCAGCCAGCTCCAGACCGTGGAACTCACGGCTGCGCCAGGCCCGGTAGCCAAGATAAAACAGATACACCGCCCCCACCCACTTGACCGCAGTAAAGGCCGTCTCCGACGCCAGCAACATCGCCCCCAAGCCGACCGCAGACACCGTCAGGAAAATAGCAAACGCCGTCACCCGTCCAAAGGTCGCCAGCAAGGCTACGCCAACACCGCGGCGAATGCCGTTATTGAGCGCGCAAAAATTATTCGGGCCCGGCACCAGCGCCAACATGATGGCGACGGGGATGAAGAAAAAGGCGTCCATGGAGATCCCGCTGGTAACGTGGAAAGAACAGGAATTCTAACAGCCGCGCCTGTTTTACGCTGGCCGTGTTGTGGTGGCTTCGACCTACTACGCATCCGCAGGAGACGCCGCAAACCGCTTGACAGACCAATACAGAAGCCTTACTTTACCAATCAGTTAATTAAAGAATGTGGATCCATGCCTCCCGACCATCTCAGCGCGACCTTCTCAGCACTTGCCGATCCGACCCGCCGCGCCATCCTGGCGCGGCTGGCATCAGGCGACGCGTGTGTGAAGGAGTTGATCGAGCCCTTCGAAATCAGCGCGCCGGCCATTACCAAGCATCTCAAGGTGCTGGAACGCGCAGGACTGATCACGCGGGGACGGGCGGCACAATGGCGACCGTGCAAACTCGAAGCCCAGCCCTTGCAGGAAGTGCACGACTGGATCGATCAGTACCGCAAGTTCTGGGAGGCCAGCCTGGATAGGCTGGAAGATTACCTGCGCGCGCTGCAAGCCGGCGACGGCGCCAAAGCCGCAGCAGAACCGGAGATCAGGAAGCCGGCCAAGGCCGTGAAACGACGCACAAGCAAAACTGTAGTCAAAAAATAATAAGTCGCAGCCATTAGCGGCGCCCTTTCCTTATCCACACTGAACCAGGAGCAGACCATGCAATTGCACACCTATCTCAACTTCGATGGCCGCTGCGAAGAGGCTTTCAATTTCTACCGCCAGGCGCTGGGCGGTGAAATACTATTCATGCTGCGCAACGGCGAATCGCCGATGACCAAGGACATGCCCACCGATCAGCACAACCGGTTCATGCACGCGCGCATCCGCATCGGTGAGCAAGTGATCATGGGCTCGGACATGCAAGACGGCTGTATGGAAAAACCGTAAGGCTTCCACATCACCATCAACACTACCGATCCGAGCGAAGCCGAACGTGTCTTCACCGCGCTCAAGCCGAATGCAGAAATCCGCATGGCGCTGGACGAGACTTTCTGGGCGTAGCGCTTCGGCATGCTGGTCGATCAATTCGGGATTCCCTGGATGGTCAACTGCGAAAAACCGATGCCGGCGTGAAGCGCCGTACGCACCACCAATAACAAACAATAATTCTGTGGAAAACCTATGTTAAAAACCATCCTCGCCATCCTTGCGGTCGTCATCATCACCATCCTGATCCTGGCCGCGCGCAGACCTGATCAATTCATCGTGCAACGCAGCGTCGGCATCCAGGCTGCACCGGAAAAAATCTTCCCCTACCTGAATAATCTGCACAACTTCACCGCATGGTCGCCCTTTGAAAAACTCGACCCCGACATGCAGCGCAAGTACAACGATGTCGCCGCCGGCAAAGGCGCCAGCTATGAGTGGTCGGGCAACGGCAAGGCGGGTGCGGGCCGCATGGAAATCGTCGATGAAACGGTGCCATCCAAGGTCGTCATCAAACTCGATTTCACCAAGCCCTTCAATGCCAGCAACGTGGTCGACTACACGCTGGTCGGCACTGGCGCCACTACCACCGTGACATGGGCGATGTCAGGGCCGACGCCGTTCATTGCCAAGATCATCCACGTGTTCTTCGACATGGACCGCATGGTCGGCAAGGATTTCGAAGATGGACTGAACAACCTCAAGAAACTCGCTGAAAAACAATAAAAACGGCGATCAAGGAGTTTTCAATGACAGCAGCAACGCTTGCCATGCAAATGGCAACCTCGGCGGACCGCTCGATCGTGATTTCTCGTGTCATCCAGGCGCCGCGCGAACTGGTCTTCACAGCATGGACCGAGGCTGAACATGTGCGGCGTTGGTGGGGACCGCCGGCCCATCCTGCCGCAGTGCTGGAAATGGATGTGCGCCCCGGCGGCGCCTGGCGCGGCTGTCTGCATGGCGTCGAAGACGGCCGCCAGCTCTGGCAAGGCGGCGTGTTCCGCGAGGTGAAAGCCCCCGAGCGCCTGGTCTTCACCTTCTCGTGGGATGAGGATGGCGAGCGCGGGCTGGAAACCCTGGTCACCATCGATTTTATCGAACAGGATGGCAAGACCCAGCTGCGTTTCCACCAGGCGCCGTTCCAATCAGTGGCGGAGCGCGACGGTCATCAGGGCGGCTGGAACGGCAGTTTCGATCGCTTCGTGGACTATCTGACGCAAGCTGCCCGCTGAGCTTTACCGGGGCGGCTGGCAACGGATTGCTTGCGACGCGGGCAGCGTCCGGGCTAATGCAGGCCGTGGCGGGCCGGTAGTGTAAAATTCCGGTCCGCCTCCCACTCCTCGGGGCGGTCCAGGGAAGCCATGAATATCACGATCAACAACGAACTCCTCCAATACATCGATCCGCTCACCGCCAATGAATACGCGGCGCTCGAGCGCAGTCTGCTGGCCGAAGGTTGCCGCGACGCGCTGGTGCTGTGGGGCGATGTGCTCGTCGACGGCCACAACCGTCACGAAATCTGCAACAAGCACGGCATCGAATTCAAGACCGTACAAAACACCAGCTTCTCGTCCATCGATGACGTCATGCTGTGGATGATCGACAACCAACTCGGTCGTCGCAGCGTCACCGACTTCCAGCGCGGCGTGCTGGCGCTGCGCAAGCGCGACATTATTGCCGCTCGCGTAAAGGCGGAAATGGATGCCAGCATCGAATCCGCTTCCGCCTACGCGCCCATCGACGACGGCGCCGCCAAATCGACGGATGAGCCGGGCATCCCGAGCGCCTCGATCAAGACGCGCGAAGACATCGCGCGCGTGGCTGGCATCAGCAGCAATACCGTCGGCCAGATCGAAAAGATCCGCAAAACTGCGGCACCGGAACTGGTCGAGGCAGTGCGCGCCGGCACTATTTCCATCAACGCCGCTGCGGCCGTAGCCTCGCTGCCGAGCGACGAACAAATCAATGCGGTTGCCGGCGGCAAGAAGGAATTGCGCCAGGCGGCCAAGATGGTGCGTGAACAACAGGCGGCCAATCGCACGCCGCGTGCGCCCCGCGCAGTGTCGGAAAATGGCGACGCAGAGGACGGCGCGCCCTTCTCCGGCTCGACGCCGGTCGGCAACAACGACCCGGCTGCTTTACGCGCTGAAATCGCCACACTGAATGCACGCATTGTCGCGCTGACGGCAAAGAACCAGGCTTTGCAAGCTGAAGTCGACGCCCTGCGCGGCGTCACTGCTTAACCCGAGCGTACGCCGCACCTTGCCGATTTACACGCTTGCCGCTGCCGTCGAAATTGAAACGGAAATCCGCAAGAGCCGCTTCATCGGCATCGTCATGCCGGTGGACAACCGCGTGGTCGCACAGGTGGAACTGGAGCGCCTGCGCGCGCAACACCGCGCCGCGACCCATGTATGCTGGGCGCTGATGGCGGGTGGACACTCCGGCATGTCGGACGATGGCGAACCCTCGGGCACGGCCGGTCGCCCGATGCTGGAAGTGCTGCGCCACCATGAACTTGATGGCGTGCTGGCTGCAGTAGTGCGCTACTACGGCGGTATCAAACTCGGTGCTGGCGGCCTGGTGCGCGCTTACACCGATGCCATCGCCTCGGCCTTGAAACAAGCGCAGCGCATCGAGCGCATTGCTTACGCAGAGGTGGAAATCGCGATCGACTATGCAGACGAATCGCAACTGCGTTACTGGCTGCAACAAAAACAATACGTGCTGCTCGGCAGCAGCCACGACACACTGGCGCGGTTGCAAGTGCGATTGCCGCTCGCGGAGCTCGATCAGTTGAAACTAGCCTTGCCGCGATTGGCTTCAAACGCATCAATCAGAGAGATCATGTAATCCATTCTGGCGGACTCGCCGGTACTGGGTCGCCGGGCTCGTCCCCAAAGCAAATCAAACTCGGCAGTGATCAGGTGGTATTCGATCTCACTGATCGCCGCTGGCGTGGTGGCGTCCTGCAGGCTCGCTGACATGATGTGCCTCCCGCCTCTACTTCGCCACCAGACGACGCGCCAGAACGATCGCGGCCAGCGGCGCCAGCGCGAACAATCCGAACAGGCAATATGCCGCCATGCGCGCGCCCTCCGCGCCGCCGGGGTTGCTCAAGCCGGCAGCGTTGACCGTCAATCCTGCCAATGCTGCGCCGATCGCCATCGCATACAATTGCACCGTACTGACTCCGGCCGAGGCCCGGTTCTCTTCACCGGCCTGCGCCGATCTCATCACGCGCGTCACCAGATGCGGCCAACCCATGCCGATGCCGAGTCCGACAGCGGCCAACGCGAGCGCGAAGCACAAACCTTCGGTGGTGGAATCCACGCCGTCCAGCACGTCTCCCGGCAAAAGCAAGGCCAGCACCCCCAGCGACAGCGCCATGATGGCAGGTCCTGCCGCCACCATGCGATCAGATTGCGCTTCGCTGCGCGCAGAACTGAGCAAGGAAGCAAGGCTCCAGCCACCGGCCATGGCGGCCGTCATGTAACCGGCCTGCAGCGGCGAATAGGCGTGCAGCGTTTGTAAGAAGTACGGTACGAAAATCTCCGTCATGCCGGCGATCATCAGCAGGCACAGACATGCAAAGACTTTGCCCATGACGCTTTTCAAGGTATAGGTGCCGGTGGGCAGCAAAGCAATGCCCGGGCGCTGGTCGAGCCAGGCGACCAGCACACCCAATGCCAGGCCGGCGACTACGCCGAGCAGTTTGTTGCCATCGTCCTGTGCTTGTCCTGCCAGCGCCACCAGCAACACGGAGGCCGTGAGCAAGGCGATTTTCAACAAGGGCATGCGTACGGCAGCTCCGCTGCGCTCCTGCTTGCCGCGCAGTTGTGCGAGCACAATCAACGCCTGCACCAGCGACACCGGCAACAGGCACCAGAACGCCAGACGCCACGCGCCACTTTCGGCAAAAACGCCGCCCACCGCCGGTCCCAGTAGCGTGGCGATGCCCCACATGCCCGACACCAGCGACACCGCACGCGACCACAGTCGCTCCTCAAACACGATGCGAATCAAGGCATAGCTGAGGGCCGCCAGCAAGCCGCCGCCGATGCCTTGCACGCTACGTCCGCCCAGCATCCAGAACATGTCTTGCGCGATAGCGCACAAGATCGATCCGGCCGAGAAGACTGCCAGAGCGAACAGATAGGTGCTACGTGGGCCGAGCACATCGAGCAGCTTGCTGGTGAGCGTAGAACCGAAGATCGACGCAACGACAAACAGCGTGATGTTCCATGCGTAGTAGTCCAGGCCGCCGATATCGCGCACGACCGACGGCAAGATGGTGGTGACGATATGGACATTGATGGCATGCAATGCGACGCCGCCAGTGAGCGCAATGGCGCGCCAGGCATTGCTGCCGGAGAGCAGCTCGCCCCAGGTGGCGGCGACAGAAGGCGCGCTGGATCTGATGGCAACATCGTTGCTGATGTGGTTTGTGTTTTCTATATTGCGCGTGTCACTCATGAGGTACCTCGACATTCGGATGGAGAAAGCATAATATGCAAGTGTTTTATTGGATATTTATTCCATCGCATACTAAGCCTGCCCCATGAAATACACAAGCAAAAACTTGGAAAATAGTGACCGCATGCCGACAGCCGAGCGCATTCTTTTCAGGCTCAAGACCAAGGGACCGGCCTCAACCGCCCTGTTGGCGCAGGAACTGGCGATGACGGCGGAAGCCACGCGACTGCAAGTGCAGAAATTGTTGGCAGACGATTTGATCAAAGGCGCACAAGAGGCATCGTCCGGCGCTGGACGTCCGAAGCAGAACTGGGAATTGAGTGCGGCAGGTCATGCGCGTTTCCCCGATTCGCATGCCTACCTGACGGTGCAACTGATAGGCTCGATCAAACAATTGTTTGGCGAAGAAGGACTCGATCGCCTGATCACGCAACGCGAGAGCGAGATGCGCAAGGACTACGTCCAGGCCTGCCATGGATTGGGCAGCGTCGCCAAGAAATTGGCGCAATTGGCCGAGCTGCGCGCCGCGGAAGGATATATGGCACGCGTCGAAAAACAGGGGCACGACTGGCTGCTGATCGAGGATCATTGTCCGATCTGCGCCGCGGCGCAAAGTTGCCAGGGATTTTGCCGTTCGGAGCTGCGCTTGTTCCAGGAAGTCGTCGGCGATCAGGCCATGGTAACGCGTGAAGAACACCTGTTGGCAGGCGCACGCCGCTGCGTTTATCGCGTTCGTAGTATCTAGCATTTCCACAGGAGTTGCGCTTCGTGTCAGAATCACGGTCGCGACTCCGGAAAACAGCAATTTCATCCCATAAGGAAGCAGCAATGAAGACACCGATCACCGCATGCCTGCTGGCACTAGCCCTCACAGCATGCGTTATTACGCCGCCCAACGAACGGACGACGTCGACCGGACAAGTGCCACTGGCGCGCATCTATATCAAGAGCATGACCACGCAGGTCGCAGACCAGGCCGAAGTCCAGTTCTCACGTTCGGAGGCTTTCATCATCGGCAACTCGCCGCAAGAACTGGCTATCAATGACGTCGTGTTGGCGCAGATCTGGCACGGTGAACGTTTAAGCATCTGGCTCAAACCAGGTGCCAGCTATACCTTCAGCGTCAAGCCCATGCAGACACTGAACGGTGACTATGCTCCGCCGCGAGCTTCAGTGACGCTGGACCTGAAAACAGCGGGCGTGTACAAAGTACGCCTTGGCGCCGATGCAAAAGGACCGACGATGCAAGTGGAAAAATAAGAATCTGGGAACATGTAACGCAGTAGCGAATTACAGCTGCGCGAGTGAGAGAAGAGATGCTGGTCGTTGACCGGCATTTTTTACGTCTGTAGTCTTTGCCTTGTTGTTGAAGTGGGGGGAGCAGGAGGATGTGGTACGAAGAGCGGAACGAGGGAAGACGGT
>Ga0209913_1000421_pt1 | contig 36467 bp, 33 predicted proteins | sample PersoiDNA2013203_FD_185805 | JGI IMG/M metagenome (GOLD analysis project Ga0209913, IMG submission 185805) | Permafrost soil microbial communities from the Arctic, to analyse light accelerated degradation of dissolved organic matter (DOM) -... | ecosystem: Environmental > Terrestrial > Soil >... | reverse complement strand
TGATCAGGGAGGGGTGGTGCGGTACCGGTGGGCCAGCAGCACCGCGATGGCGCACGAGCTGATGCGGCTCTCGCGTGAGTCGGCGCGGCTGGTCAGCACGATGGGCACGCGTGCGCCCATGACGATGCCGGCGCTGGCGGCACCACCCAGGTATTCGAGCTGCTTGGCCAGCATGTTGCCGCTTTCCAGGTCGGGCACCACCAGCACATCGGCGCGCCCGGCCACCTCGGACTGGATGCCCTTGATGTGGGCGGCTGCGGCCGACACCGCGTTGTCAAAGGCCAGGGGGCCATCCAGCAGGGCCCCGCTGATCTGGCCGCGGTCGGCCATCTTGCACAGGGCAGCCGCATCCAGCGTGGCCGGCATGGCGGGGTTGACGGTTTCCACCGCGGCCAGGATGGCCACACGCGGCTGGGCCACGCCGATGGCATGCGCCAGCTCGATGGCATTGCGCACGATGTCGGCCTTGGCGTCCAGGCCGGGGGCGATGTTGATGGCCGCGTCGGTGATGATGAAGGGCCGCGGGTAGGCCGGGGTCTGCATCAGAAAGCAGTGGCTGATGCGGCGCTTGGTGCGCAGGCCGTGCTCGGCCGACACCACCGCGGCCATCAGTTCGTCCGTGTGCAGGCTGCCTTTCATCAGGGCCTCGGCCTGGCCTTCCTGCACCAGTTCGACGGCGCGGTCGGCGGCGGCATGGCTGTGCGGCACATCTTCGATGGCCAGACCGTCCAGGCTCAGGCCGGCTTCGGTGGCCACCGCCTGCAGCCGCGTGCGCGGCGCCACCAGGATGGGGGTGATCAGGCCGGCGGCCTGCGCATCCAGGGCGGCCGACAGGCTCAGGGCATCGCAGGGGTGCACCACGGCCATGCGGATCGGACCCAGGGGGCGGGCCTCGGCCAGCAGGCGGCGGGGGCCGTCGTTGCCGGCGCTCAGGTGCACCTCGGGCAGGGTGCTGCGCGGGCGCGACACCGATTCGGTGGGCGCGATCACCTGGGCTTCGCCGCGGATCACGGTCACGCCGTCCTGGTTGACGCAGGCGCAGGCCAGCTTGAGCCGCTTCTTGGTCTCTTCGCGCTCGGTCACGGTGACGCTGATGTCCAGCGTGTCACCGATGCGCACCGGGGCCATGAACTGCAGGCTCTGACTCAGGTAGATGGTGCCGGGCCCGGGCAGGCGGGTGCCCAGCACTGCCGAGATCAGCGCGCCGCCCAGCATGCCGTGGGCGATCACGCCATGAAAGCGCGAGGCGGCGGCGTAGTCGGCGTCCAGGTGCTGCGGGTTCACGTCGCCCGACAGGATGGCGAACAGCTGGATGTCTTCGGCGGTCAGCTGGCGGCGGATGGATTCGGTGTCGCCCAGGGCGATCTGGTCGAAGGTGCGGTTGTGCACAGTCTGCAGGGCATCGGCCGGCACGGGAGCGGTGGTTTCAGGGGGCATGGGGCACTCCAGGATCTGGGTGGTTGGACAGGATAGGTCGCCACAGGCGCAGCGTCAGGTCCAGGTATCGGTGTTGGGCATGACCGGGCAGTGACAAGGGGGCAGTGGCTTCAGGCCATCTGGCTGATGGTGTTGCGAAAGCGGGCCAGCGCAGCGCTGAACAGCACGCTGCCGATCACTGCGATCGCCAGCAGCGCGGGCCACACCACGTCCAGGCCGGCGCCGCGGTACAGAATGGCCTGGGCCACGGTCACGAAGTGGGTGGTGGGGGCCGCCTGCATGATGTCTTGCACCAGGCGCGGCATGCTTTCGCGCGGCGTCATGCCACCCGACAGCAGTTCCAGCGGCAGCAGCACCAGCACCAGCAGCATGCCGAACTGGGGCATGGAGCGGGCCACCGTGGCCAGGAAGATGCCCATCGAGGTGGTGGCAAACAGGTGCAGTGCCACCGCCAGCATGAACAGCGCCAGCGACCCCTGGATGGGCACGTGCAAGGCCCCCTGCACCACGAAGATCAGCGCGATCAGCGCCGCGCTCCACACCACCAGGCCCATGGCCCAGACCTTGGCCAGCATGATCTCCAGCGGGCGCACCGGCATCACCAGCAAGTGCTCGATGGTGCCGTGCTCGCGCTCGCGGATCAGCGCTGCGCCGGTCAGGATGATGGACAGCATGGTGACATTGTTGATGATCTCCATCAGCGAGCCGAACCACGACTGCTCCAGGTTGGGGTTGAAGCGCGTGTGCACATTCAGCTCCACCGGCAACTGGGTCGGAGCCCGGTAGCGGCGCACGAACTCGTTCACCTCGTCGGACACCATCTGCTGGATGTAGCTGCTGCCCGTGAAGGCCTGGCTCATGCGCGTGGCGTCCACATTGAGCTGCACGCGCGGCGACTTGCCGGCCAGCACATCGGCCTGGAAGTCGGGTGGGATGTCCAGCACAAAGGTGTAGTCGCCGCTGTCCATGCCCGCGTCCATCTCGGTCAGGGTCAGCAGGCGCGGGGTGTTGAAGTGCGGCGGGTAGAAGGCCTGCGCGATGCGCGCCGACAGTGGCGAGCCGTCTTCGTCGACGATGGCGACGGCGGCGTTGTGCAGCGTCTCGGGCATGGCGGTGGCGGCCACGTAGATCGACAGCGTGAAGGTGTAGGCGATCAGCACCAGCATCATCGGGTCGCGGATCAGGCTCCACAGCTCCTTCACCCCCAGGCGGTAGATGTTCTTGAGTCGGCTCATGGCTCAGGTCTCCTGCTTTCTCAGCAGCGCCACGGCCAGGCCCAGGATCACCGGGACCGAGGCCGCCAGCGGCCAGAACGAACCGGTCAGAGCCCCCAGGTCCAGCGCCTTGCTGAACACGCCGCGGCTGATGGTCAGGAAGTGGGTGGCCGGGTACACCGCCCCGATCAGCGCGCCCGTGCCCTCCAGCGAGGACACCGGGTTGAGCAGGCCGGCAAACTGCACGCAGGGGATCAGGGTGCCGATCATGGTCACGAACATGGCCGCGATCTGGCTGCGCGTGAAGGTCGAGGCCAGCAGGCCGAAGCCGGTGGCGCTGATGACGAACAGCAAGGCGGCCAGCGTGAGCGTGGCCAGGCTGCCCTTCACCGGAACCCCGAACACGGTCACGGCCAACACGGTCATGAGTGCGAAGTTGAACATGGCCAGCACCACATAGGGCAGCTGCTTGCCCAGCAGGAACTCGGTGCGTGTGACCGGGGTGACGTACAGGTTGATGATCGAGCCCAGCTCTTTTTCGCGCACCACCGACAGCGCCGTCAGCATGGCCGGGATCATCATCAGCAGCATGGGGATCACGGCGGGCACCATGGCCGGCAGGCTTTTCACATCGGGGTTGTAGCGGTAGCGGGTCTCGATCCGGCTGGCGGTGCCCATGTGCACGCCCAGGCGCTGTTCGGCCTGCTCGGCGATCCAGCCCAGGTGCATGGCCTGCACGTAGCCGCGCACGGTCTCGGCCCGTGTGGGCATGGCGCCGTCCACCCAGGCCCCCACGCTCACGGTCTTGCCGCGCTCCAGGTCGCGGGCAAAGCCGGACGGAATCTCGATGGCCACGGCCAGCTCGCCGCTGCGCAGGCGCCGGTCCAGTTCGGCATCACTGGTGATGGGCGCGCGCTCGATGAAGTAGCGCGAGCCCGACAGATTGAGCGCGTAGTTCTGGCTCAGCACGGTCTGGTCGCGGTCCAGCACGGCGTAGGACAGGTCTTCCACGTCCAGGCTGATGCCGTAGCCGATGATGAACATCAGGATGGCCGTGCCCAGCAGGGCCAGCGTGGCGCGCACCGGGTCGCGCTGCAGCTCCAGGGCCTCGCGCAGCGAATAGCTCAGGGCCCGGGCCAGGCTGAAGCGCCGGCGCCGTGCGGGTGGGCCGGGGTGGGTGGGCACCGCTGTTTCAGGGGGGGGCGCTGCGGGGGCGGGCACTGGAGTGTCGGCAGCTTCGCCGGTGGCCTCGCGCAGGTAGCTGATGAAGGCCGCCTCCAGCGTGGGCGCGCCGCGCTGGCGCACGATGGCCGCCGGCGTGTCGCTCACCAGCACCCGGCCCGCGTGCATCAGCGAGATGCGGTCGCAGCGCTCGGCCTCGTTCATGAAGTGGGTCGAGATGAAGATGGTCACACCGTCCTGGCGGGCCAGGTCGATCATCAGCTGCCAGAACAGGTCGCGCGCCACCGGGTCCACGCCCGAGGTGGGCTCGTCCAGGATCAGCAGCTCGGGCTGGTGCACCATGGCCACGGCCAGCGACAGGCGCTGGCGCATGCCCAGGGGCAGGTTTTCGGGCAGGCTGTCCACCACCTCGCTGAGGCTGAAGCGCTGCACCATGTGCGTCACCCGAGCCGCCACCTCGGCCTCGGGCACGCCGAACAGGCGCGCATGCAGCACCAGGTTCTGTTCCACCGTGAGCTCGCTGTACAGCGAGAAGGCCTGCGACATGTAGCCCACGCGCCGTCGGATCGCCAGGTCATTGGGGTCGACGGTCTGGCCGAACAGCAGGGCCTGGCCCTCGGTGGCGCTGAGCAGGCCGGTCAGCATCTTCATGGTGGTCGACTTGCCGCAGCCGTTGGAGCCCAGAAAGCCGAAGATCTCCCCGCGCCGGATGCGGAAATCCACATGGTCCACCGCCACGAAGTCGCCGAAGCGCATGGTCAGGCCTTTGGCTTCGATGGCGATGTGCTCGTCGGCGGCCGCGTCCAGGGGCGGCACCTGCACCGCCTGGTGACCGCGCCGGCGCTCTTCGGGCAGCAGGGCGATGAAGGCGGCCTCCAGCGTGTCGGCACCGGCCTGGTGGCGCAGTTCAGGGGCGCTGCCGGTGGCCAGCACGCGGCCCGCGTCCATGGCCACCAGCCAGTCGAAGCGCTCGGCTTCTTCCATGTAGGCGGTGGCCACGATCACGCTCATGCTCGGGCGCTCGGCGCGGATGCGGTCGATCAGGTCCCAGAACTGGCTGCGCGACAGCGGGTCCACGCCGGTGGTGGGTTCGTCGAGGATCAGCAGGTCGGGGTCGTGGATCAGCGCGCAGCACAGGCCCAGCTTCTGCTTCATGCCACCCGAGAGCTTTCCGGCCGGTCGGCTCAGGAAGGGCGACAGCCCGGTGCTGGCGGTGAGGCTGTCGATGCGGCGGCGGCGCTCGGCCGGGCTGTGGCCGAACAGGCGGCCGAAGAACTGCAGGTTCTCCTCCACCGACAGCGTGGGGTAGAGGTTCTTGCCCAGGCCTTGCGGCATGTAGGCGATGCGCGGGCACACCGCGTCGCGGTGGGCGGTGCTGGCCATGTCGCCACCCAGGGCTTCGACCCGGCCTTGCTGCACCGCACGGGCCCCGGCCAGCAGCGACAGCAGGCTGGATTTGCCCACCCCGTCGGGGCCGATCAGGCCCACACGGCAGCCTGCGGGCAGGCTCAGCGTGATGTTGTCCAGGGCCAGGGTGTCGCCATGTCGCAGGCTCACCCCGTCGAGGCGGGCGCAGGGGGCTGGGGCCACCTGCCCGGCGGCGCCGGTCTCACTCACTGGGGCACCTTCACGGCCAGTTCAGCGGGCCATTCGGCCTGCGGGTCGAGCTTGAGCCAGGCCACCCCGGGCAGGCCGGTCTTGACCTGCTGCAGGTGGCGCAGCAGCAGCTCGCGGTCGATCTGGGCCTTCACCTTGAACATCAGCTTCTGGCGTTCGCTGGCGGTCTCCACCGTCTTGGGCGTGAACTGGGCGGTGGCCGACACATACGACACCTTGGCCGGGATCACATACTGCGGGGCGGCGTCCAGTACCAGGTGCACTTCGCTGCCCACGGCCAGGCGGCCGGCCACGGTCTCGGGCACGAAAAAGCCCATGTTCACCTCGGACAGGTCCACCAGGTTGAGCACCTTGCCACCCGCGCCCAGTACCTCACCGGGCTGGGCCACGCGGTACTGCACGCGGCCGGCGCGCGGGGCGACCAGGGTGCCGTCGTCGATCTCGGCCTGGATGCGGGCCACGGTGGCGTCACCGGCCACCACGGCGGCATGGGCGCTGCCCACCTGCGAGCGCGCGGCGGCGATCGCGCTCTGGGCTGCGGCCAGCTGGGCGCGGGCGGCGGCCACGGCGGCCGTGGCGCTGCGCGCGCGGGCCCGGTCGTCGTCCAGCTCCTGCTGTGAGGCGGCGCCGTCGCGGCTCAGGTCGGTGGAGCGTGCCAGGCGGCGCTGGGCGTTGTCCAGGTCGGCCTCGCGGGCGGCCACGGCGGCCTGGGCGGCGGCGGCATCGCTCTCGCGCATGGCCACCTGGGCCTCGGCACTGGCCACGCCGGTCACGGCCTGGCGCTGGCGGGCCCGGGCCTCGTCGCGCTGGGCCTCCAGGCTCTGCATCTGCATGTGGGCCAGGGGCTGGTTGGCGCTGACCAGATCACCCTCGCCGACCAGGATGTCGAGCACCCGGCCCGGGGTCTTGGTGGCGATGTCGATCTCGGTGGCTTCGATGCGGCCATTGCCACTCACAAAGCCCGGCCCGGGGCCGGTGGCGCGCAGATGGGTCCAGCCATAGGCCCCGGCGGCCAGGGCGAGGGCCACGACGACGGCAATGGGGAGAAGGGAGGAAGGCTTTTTCATGGTGTGACTCGGCTCCGGCGTGCGGGGGCTCAGGGTTGTGCGGTGGCGGTCTGGGGAGCGCTGGAGGGGGCGCTGGAGGTGGGGCCAGGGGTGGCGTCCGCCGCCGCCAGCGTGCCGCCGCCCAGGGCCGCATACAGCAGCACGCGGCTGGCCATGGCGGCCCGGCGCGCCTGCACCAGTTGCTGGCCGGCGGACAGCAGGTCGCGCTGGGCATCCAGCACCTCGAGAAAGGCGGCCGAGCCCGCGTCAAAGCGGCGCTCGGAGAGGCGAGCGCGCTCGGTCTGGGCCTGCAGGGCCGCCTCGGCGATGCGCACCTGTTGCTCCAGCGCGTGGCTGGCCGACAGGGCGTCATTCACCTCGCGGAAGGCGTTCTGGATGCTCTTCTCGTACTGCGCCACCGCCTCGACCTGCCGCGCCTGCTGCAGGCTCAGGTTGTTCTCACGCCGGCCGCCGTCAAACAGCGGCAGGTTCAGGCTGGGGGCAAACAGCCAGGCCTTGCTGGCGCCGCGGAACAGGCCGTCGAAATCGCTGCTGGTGGTGCCGAGCGCGGTGGTCAGCGTCAGGCTGGGGTAGAAGGCCGCCCGTGCCGCGCCCACCTGGGCGTGGGCCGCGCGCAACTGGTGCTCGGCCGCCACGATGTCGGGCCGGGCCTGCAGCAGTTCGGAGGGCAGGCCCGTGCGCAGCCGGGCCACCGGGCTCTGGCGGCTCAGCGCGTCGGCGCGTTCGGGCAGCTCCAGCGGGGTGCCGACCAGGGCGATCAGGGTCTGGGCCTGGGCGGCGCGGGTCTGCTCCAGCTGCACCACCAGGGCCTGGGCCTGGGTCAGCAGGGTCTGCACCTGGGTCAGTTGCAGGCGCGAGCTGGCGCCCATGGCCACGCGGCGCGTGAAGATGCGCAGGCTCTCGGCGCGGCTGGCCTCGGCCTGGCGGGCCAGGGCCAGGCGTTCGTCCAGCTCACCCAGGGCCAGGTAGGCCTGCGCCACCTGGGCCACCAGACTGAGCTCGGCGCCGCGGCGGGCCTGTTCGGCGGCCTCGGCGCTCTGGGCCGCGGCGTCCTGCAACTGGCCCAACCGGTTCCACAGGTCCACCTCCCAACTCACAAAGCCCAGCCCGAGGCTGGCGCCGCTGGCCTGGATGGTGCTGCCCAGCGGGTTGATGCCGGCCGGCAGGTGCACCCGGCTGTTGCCGGCCATGCCCACCACCGAGGGCAGGCTGGCGGCGTGCTGCAGACCCCAGGCGGCCTGGGATTGCTGTACCCGGGCGGCGGCGATGCGCAGATCTCGGTTGTTGGCCAGGGCCTGGGTGATCAGGGCCTGCAGCGCCGGATCGGTGAAGTAGCTGCGCCAGGCCAGGGTGGGGGCGGCCGGGTCGGTGGGGGAACTGGCCTCGGCGTACACGCCCGCCACAGGGGCGGCGGGCAGGGCCAGGGGTTCGGGTGTGTGGGCACAGGCGCCCAGCAGCAGGGCACCGGCCAGGGCGAGAGGCAAAGCGCTCAGCCGGGGCCGCGTGTTGCCAGCGGGATTGGAAAGCAGTCGCATTGGAAGCTCAGCCCATGATGTGGACGCCAGCATCGACGTACAGCGTGTCGCCGGTGATGGCGCGGCCGCCGTCGCTGGCCAGGAAGGTGCACAGGGCGCCGACTTCATCAATGCCCACCAGGCGGCGCAGTGGCGAGCGGGCCGTGGCCTGGCTCATCAGCTGGTCGAAATGGGCGATGCCCGAGGCTGCGCGGGTGGCCAGGGGCCCGGGCGAGACCGCGTTCACGCGGATGCCCTGCGGGCCCAGTTCGGTGGCCAGGTAGCGCACGCTGGATTCGAGGGCGGCCTTGACCGGGCCCATCAGGCCGTAGTTGGCCACCACCTCGTCGGCGCCCAGGTAGCTCATGGTCAGCAGGGTGCCGCCCTGGGCCATCAGGGGCTCGGCCAGGCGCGCCATGCGGATGAAGGAATGGCACGAGATGTCCATGGCCCGGGCAAAGCCCTCGCGTGAGCAATCGACCACCCGGCCGTGCAGGTCGGCCATCGGGGCGAAGGCGATCGAGTGCAGCACGAAGTCGAGCTGACCCCACTCACGCCCCAGGGTGTCGAACAGGGCTTCGAGCTGGCCCGGCTGCTCCACATCGAGCGGCGCTCGGATGGGCGCCTGCAGCTGTTCGGCCAGCGGTTCGACATGGGGGCGGGCCTTGTCGTTGAGCCAGGTCACCGCGACCTCGGCCCCGGCGTCGCGGAAGGCCCGGGCGCAGCCCCAGGCAATGCTGTGTTCATTGGCAATGCCGACCACCAGGCCGCGCTTTCCTTGCAGAGGGGGCGTCATTCACTTCTCCATCACGTAGTGGCCGGGGGCGGGGTACAGCACCGGGTGGTCCGGGGCACCGAGGGCGGGCGGCGCCACCAGGGCGCCGGAATGGGCCCCCAGCCAGTCGCGCCAGGCCGGCCACCACGAGCCCTCGACCTGGGGCGCCTGGGTCTGCCAGGTGTCGGCACTCAGGGCGGCACCGTCGGTGCTGCGGGTCAGGCACTGGTAGTGGCGGTGGGCGTGGCCCGGCGGGCTGACGATGCCGGCGTTGTGGCCGCCATTGGTCAGCACAAAGCTGATCTCGGCCGGGCTCAGGTGGTGCAGCTTGTAGACCGAGCGCCAGGGGGCCACGTGGTCGGTCACCGTGCCCACCATGAACACCGGCAGGCGCAGGCTGGTCAGCGACACCGTGTGGCCCTTGACCCGGTAGCGGCCGGCCGCCAGGTCGTTGTTCAGGAACAGCTGGCGCAGGTACTGCGAATGCATGCGCGCGGGCATGCGGGTGGCGTCGGCGTTCCAGGCCATCAGGTCGTTCATGGCGGGGCGCTCGCCCAGCATGTACTCGTTGATCAGGCGCGACCACAGCAGGTCGTTGGAACGCAGCATCTGGAAGGCGCCGGCCATCTGGCCCGCGCTCAAGGTGCCGGTCTGCGCCATCTGCGCTTCCAGCAGGCTGAGCTGACTCTCGTCGATGAACAAGCCCAGTTCGCCGGGCTCGCTGAAATCGGTCTGGGCCGCGAACAGCGTCATCGAGGCCAGCTCGTCGCGGCCGTCGCGCGCCATGGCCGCAGCGGCGATGGCCAGCAGGGTGCCGCCCAGGCAGTAGCCGGCTGCGTGCACCTTCTGCGCCGGGCAGATGGCCTGCACCGCCTGCAGGGCGGCTTCAAAGCCCAGCTCGATGTAGTCGTCCATGGCCAGGTCGCGCTCGGCCTCGGTGGGGTTCTTCCAGGAGATGCAGAACACGGTGTGGCCCTGGTCCAGCAGGTAGCGGATCAGCGAGTTCTCGGGCGACAGGTCCAGGATGTAGTACTTCATGATCCAGGCCGGCACGATGAGCACCGGTTCGGGGTGCACCTGGGCCGTGGTGGGGCGGTACTGGATCAGCTCGATCAGGCGGTTTTGCAGCACCACCTCGCCCGGGGTGCAGGCCAGGTCGCGCCCCACTTCGAAGGCCTCGGTGCCCGCCGCCGGCTCGTGCGTGCTTGCGCGTTTCAGGTCGTCCTGGGCGAAGGAGGCGCCGCGCAGCAGGTTCAGCCCGTGCTCCTGCAGGGTGCGATGCAGCACCACCGGGTTGGCCGGCAGCAGGTTGCCGGGCGAGAACATGTCCAGCCATTGCCGGGTGCCGAAGGCCACCAGATCGGCGTGGTGCTTCTCCACGCCCCAGACCTCGCTGGTGGCCTGCTGCCACCATTGCTCGTTGAGCAGAAAGCCCTGGTGCAGCAGGTTGAAGGGAAAGCGCAGCCATTCGGGGTCGGCAAAGCGGCGGTCGCGCGCTGGCGGCTCGACGCATTGGCGTGCCGGGCCGGGGCCGGCCATCAGGCACTCGGTGGCATAGCGGGCAAACTGCTCACCCTGCTGCCAGGCCAGCTGGGCCAGGGCCAGGCGCTTGCCTGGTGACAGTGCCAGGTGCATGGCCCAGTCCAGCCCGGCCAGCCAGGGCGAAGCCAGTGACATCGAGCTGCTGTGGCGGGCCAGCGCGGCGTGGAAGGCCGCATCCAGGGCGGTGGCGGCCTGGGTGGTGGCGGGGGCGGCCTGGGTGGCGGAATCGGGTGTGCTCATGGTGAACGGTCTCTTCCGTTGGTTGGGTGGGATTGACTCTAGGCAAGTCGCATCCCGCCGGTCATGATCTGGATCAAACTAACGACCGACTGGTCGGTATCTAATAAATGATCAACAAGTCACTGCCATGACCACGACGGAGACATCGCCATGACCGTTCTCGCCCCTGAGCGATCGCCCGCCCCGCCGCGCCAGCGCTTGCCGCCTGAAGTGCGCATGCGCCAGATCCTGGATGCGGCCCAGCAGGAGTTCGCCGAGCGGGGTTTTGCCGCCACGCGCATGGACGACATTGCCCGCCGCTGTGGCCTCTCCAAAGGCGGGCTGTACGCGCATTTCGCCAGCAAGGACGAGGTGTTCGAGGCCCTGCTGTCGCGTTCACTGAGCCTGCCCGACCTGCAGGATCTGCCCACCTTGGGCGGTGCCAGCACCGCGCGCGGGGTGGCCGAGTGGCTGGTGGGCCAGGTGGAGGCCTGCCTGCACCTGCCGGGCACGGCGGCCACCTTCCGGCTGCTGGTGGCCGAGAGTGAGCGCGTGCCGCACCTGGTGCAGCAGTGGCAGCAGCAGGTGCTGGAGCCCCACCAACGCCTGCTGGCCGAGTCGCTGGCCCGGGCGGCGGCCCACCTGGGCTGCGCCGACAGCCTGCTGGTGCGCCACCCCTGGCTGGCCATGGCGCCAGCCTTGCACACCATGGTCACGCAGTTGTTGTTCGGCAAAGATGCCCGATGCGGGCCCAGCACTGTCGACGACCTGGCGCGCGATGGCTACGTCGAAATGCTGGCCGTACTGCTGGCAACTCCGGCCAATACTGAACGCATGTGACCGAGTTCACTGCTTATGTGTCATTTTGAGGAGACAAGCGGATAAAAGATGAGGTGGCGGTGCTATCGTTGAGCGGCAATTTCAACCGTTCGCCCCTTCTTTTTTCTGGAGCTGTTTCATGTCCAAACTCATCGTTGTTCTGATTTCCGGTCTGCTGGCGGCCACGTGCGGCCTGGCCCAGGCCTCTGATTGCGAAGCCAAGGCCGTGGGCAAGAACGGCAAGCCGCTGGCCGGCGCGGCCAAGACCTCGTTCCTGAAGAAGTGCGAGGCGGATGCTGGTGGTGCAGCTGCCGCACCGAGCTGCGAAAGCAAGGCCGTGAGCAAGGACGGCAAGCCGCTGTCGGGCGCCGCCAAGACCTCGTCCATCAAGAAGTGCGAAGCCGACGCCAAAAAATGAGTTTTCAGCGGCCCAGTGAGGAGGCCGTGAAGGCCTGCCATTGGGCCTCGGTCAGCTTCACCATCTCGACGGCGGCCTCCAGCACGGCTTCGGCCCAATGCGGTGTCTGGGCAAAGGCGATCAGGTCGTCCGCCGTGGCCGAACCACCGCGGCCGCTGGCGCGCAACTGATCCCAGGCCAACACGCGGCCCAGCGTCTGCGCTGTGGCCAGCAGGCCGTCGGGGTTGGCTTTGCCTTGCGCCATGTCCACCCGGTCCTCACTGGGCTGCAGGCCTTTGAGCACCCAGGGGTGGCCCTCGAACATCACGGGGGCCAGGAAGGCATGGTCCACGGCCTGCATGCGGCGCTGCACACCGACAATGCGTTCGCCTTCGTTGGCCCACGTGGGTTGCTGCACGCCCAGGGCCTGCAGTGCAGGCACCAGCGATGAGCCCTGCGCGGTCTTCAGGTCGAGCAGCACGTTGCCGTCGGGCGAACCCTTGCCTTCCACCAGCACCACGTAGCGCGGCAGGCCCAGGCTGCCCGTGCCGGCGATGCGGCGTGCCACATCCAGCACCTCGAAAAAGCCAGGGTGGGCCTGTTGCGCCGCGTAGCGTTGCACGAAAGCCGTGACCCGCTGGCGTTCGTCGTCGCTCACCGCCAGGGCCTTCTGGCCGTCCACCTTGAGCTGACGCCGCCCGCTTTTGCGCAGCACGGTGCGCTGGTTCAGAAAATCAGCGCGGCTGCGATCCTTGAGGCGTTCGAACAGTTCGGCCACGATGCCGGTGGCCGTCTCGGCTTCGACCCACAGGGCCTTGCCGCGCAGCAGGGCCTGCTGGTAGGCGCTCACACAGGCCTGGCTCAGCGCCTGCACCTGGGCTGCCGTGGCCTTGAGGTCGGCGGCGCCGCATTGCAGGCTGGTCAGCAGGCGCAGCAGGTCCCAGGTGCAGGGGGCCAGAGCCGCCTCGTCGAAGTCGTTGAGGTCGAAATACACCAGTCGGTTGTCGCCCTTGTAGCTGCCGACGTTCTCGAAATGCAGGTCACCACAGGCCCAGGCCAGCGGAGCCCGGGTGAGGGCATCGACCTGGGGGATGGCGCTGTAGAAAAGATGGCAGGCCCCCCGCAGGAAGATGAAGGGGCTTTGCCTCATCTTGGTGTATTTGAGGGCCAGACGCTCTGGATCACGCCCCTGGTTGTAAGCGGCCAGGGCCGTGGCAATGTCGTTCGTCTGGATCTTGGCGTTGTTTTTCATGGGCTGCAGACAGGAGGGTTGAATGTCGGCAGTTTAGGCGCTGTGGGCCGCGCCTGACGCCGGTGCCCCCAGCGTCAAACAGCCCCGGTTCGCGCCCCTGCCTGGTCGCGTCATACTGAGGGTCGGGAATGGCTTCCTGGATGAGGAGTGTTTGATGTCGTTGATGCCTGTGCAGTGGGTTTGCCTGGGGCTCCGCGCCACCTTTGCCGCGGTGACCACCGCCAGCCTGCTGGCCTGCTCCGCGCCGATGGGCGGGGGCAAGGCACACCTGCCCTTGCTGCAGGCCTGGTTCGAGGACCAGGCCGTGCTGTACGTGACCACCGATGTGTCCGATGCCCAGGTGGCCCAGGCCAAGGGCGCGAACTTTGCACCGCTGCTGGCGCAGACCTTGTCGGATGGCGCCGGGCGCGTGGCAGGTCGTGCCGGGGCCACGGCGCGGGTCTACGGCTTTGTGAACTTCTCTCAGGCCAGTGTGTTTGCATCTGCGCCCGAGCCCGTCGGGGCGGGCAATCGCAGCCCGTCCTACACCCCGCTGTGGCAGTTGGCCGAAGTGCGCTGGCTTCACCCCGAGCAGGCCCGCGAGTTGCGATCGGAAGAGGCCGTGCTGGTTGCCGAGGAGCAGGGCCTGTTGACGGTGGTACCCACCCGTGTGGTGCTGAACTGCCCGATCGTGTCCATCCCGGGCCATGGCACCTTGCCCGGTGTGTCGGTCGATCAGCGCTGAGGCCTGGGCCCGGTCGCGCCGTGAGGCTCAGCTCAGGTTGGCCCAGCCACTGTGCTCGGTGGCGGCCACGACCCGGGGCAGCCACAGGGTGATCACGCTGCCCACACCGTATTCGCTGTCGATTTGCAGGCGGCCGCCCTGCAGCTCCATGATTTCCTTGACCACGCTCATGCCCAGGCCCGTGCCGGGAATGGTGCCCGAGCTGTCGGCGCGGTAGAAGCGTTCGCAGACCCGCTTCAGCTGTTCGGGGGTCATGCCGATGCCGTGGTCGCGCACCTCCAGGCCCACCACCGGGACGCCCTCGTGCTCGGTGCTGACCAGGCGCACGCTCACCTCGCCACCTTGGGGCGAGTATTTGTAGGCGTTGGACAGCACGTTGCCGATGGCCTGGGCCATCTTCTTGCGGTCCACCTGCACCAGCACAGGCTCGGCGCCGGCGTCGAATTGGGGGGCGGGGCGCTGTTGCGGCGGGTTGAAGTCGTGCATCAGCTGGCGGGTCAGCTGGGCCAGGTCCAGGCTTTCGATCTCGAAGTCCTTGCCGCGGCGTGCCTCGATGCGGGCCAGGTCCAGCAGCTCGTTGATGATGGAGATCATCAGCTCGGACTGGCGGTGGATGGTCTTGACCAGGTCGTCGCGCTGCTCGGGCTTGATCTGCGGGAACTGCAGCAGTTCGGCAAAGCCGTAGATGCTGGTCATGGGCGTGCGCAGTTCGTGCGCTGCGGTCGAAAGGAACTCGCTCTTCATCTGGTCGACCTCGGTTTCGTGGGTCACGTCGCGCAGCAGCAGCACCTGCGAGATCAGGCCCGAACGGCTTTCGCGCAGGCCCAGCTGCAGCACGCGCTTGGCCGGCCGCAGCAGTTCGATCACGCTGCGGGAGTCGCCTTCCGATTCGTCGGGCTGGCGCAACTGGCGGCGCAGCGACTCGAAACTGTGCCAGCGCGCCTGGGGGTTGGCCTGCCGCTGCAGCAGCAGCTCCACCACGGTTTCGGGCTGGCCCACCAGTTGTTCAACCGTCAGGCCGGTCAGGCGGCAGAAGGCCGGGCTGACATAGCTGGCGCGCCGTTCGGCGTCGAAGGACACAAAGCCGTCAGGGCTGAGCTCGAAGATGGCCCGCAACTGCTCGCCGCGCACCTGCAGGCGCTGCACCAGGGTGGAGATCATGGCCGAGATGGCTTCGATGTCGTCGCTGCTGGCGCTGCGCGCCAGGGCCTGCTCCTCCTGGGTCAACTCCTCCAGCACCCGGCGCAGCGACACCAGGGCGCTGGCGCGCGACTTGAGCTCGCTGCGCAGGCGCAGGTCGAGCGCGTGCTGCTCGCTCATGTCGCGGCAGGCCAGCACATAGCCCTGGGTGCTGCCGTCGGGCGCCACGATGGTCGACAGGGTGGTGTCGATCACCAGCTCCTGTTCCTGCCGGTTGCGCAGGCTGCGGCGGCGGCCGCGCCAGGGCTCGAGCCGGTCGGCCCGTGGCACCACCTGGGGCATGAGGGCCGAGGCAGGCTGCCCCAGCACATGCTCGAGCGGGGTGCCCAGCAACTGGCAGGCCGCCGGGTTGGCCAGTGTGATCAGCCCTTCGGCATCGAGGCTGAATACGGCGTCAGCAATCGAGCCCAGGGTGACCTCGGCCTGGTGGCGTTGCGACTGCAGGTTGGCCGCGGCCCGGCCCAGCACTTCAAAGGTCTGGCGGAATTCGCTGGGTGCCTGCTCGCCGCCTTGCAGCATGTCCACCGGCACGGCGCCGGTGTTCATGGCCCGTTCATAGTCCTGCACCCGGTTGAGCTTGCCCAGCCAGCGCACCAGCGGGAATCGGATCAGCAGCAGCCCGCCCACCACGGCCAGGCCGCCCAGCAGCAAGGCCAGCCGGATCTGGCTCCACATGCGCCCGGCGATGTCGCGGGCGTCGAAGCTCAGGCGCAGCACACCGTAGTCGGTCCCCCCCACGTTGATCGGCAGATTCACGTCGTACAGGCGCTCGCCCACGAGGTCGATCAGCCAGGTCGGTGGCGCAATGCTTTGGGCAGGGGGAGAGGGTTCGTGGATGCGGCCGCTGCTGCGGTCGATGTAGCTGGCCGAGGCCAGCACCGAATGCGTCACGGTGCGGCGCAGCACCTGGCGGATGGTGTCGTAGTCGCCGATGACGGCGCTGTCGGCGATCACCGGCGCGATGATGGAGCCCAGGGCTTCGCCCCGCAGTTGCTCGTCTTCCAGCACCTCACTGATCTGGTAGCGGAAGAACAGGCCCAGGCCGGCCAGCACAAAGCCCAGCAGGGTGACGGTGTAGAGAGCGAAGACCCGCCCGACCAGCGAGCCGGGCGTGAGGCGTTGGAGCAGTCGGCGCAGCAAGATCGGACTCAGCGCAGCGTGGGCGGTGCGGTGCGGTAGAAGTCGCGGTAGGCACCGTACTCACTGCCGTCGGAGGGGGTGAAATAGGCCTCGGCCGTCAGACCCACCTGCTCGGAGGCCTTTTGCAGGATCTCGCGTCCGCGCGGGTCCTGGTGCATGCCCAGGAAGGCCTGCGCCACCGCCTTCTGCACCTTGTCGGGCACGTTGGCGGCCGACATCAGGGCCAGGTCATACAGCGGCGGCGACGACCACAGCACACGCAGCTTCTTGCCTTCGCGGCGGGCATAGCCTTCGGCCAGTTGCGAGTTGGTGCCCACCGCCACCACCTTGCCGCTGATGAGCTGGGCGAAGGCCGCATCCATGTTGCCGCCGAACACGAGCTTGGCGTCGATCTTGCGGCTGGCCAGATGGGCCGCCGGGAACTTGTAGGCCACCAGGGCTTCGGGGCCGGGAAAGGCGATGTCCTTGCCCTGCAATTGGGCCAGGTCGGTGATGGGGGAATCCTGCTGCACCACGATCTGGGCGTGCAGCGGCGGGGTGAGCCGGCGCCCGAACACCTTCCAGCCCAGCTTTTCACGCTCCGGGCTGAACATGTGGTTGGAGAAGATGAACTCGACCTCCTGGGCCAGCACGTAGGAGGTGGTGTCGGCCGAGGTGCGCCCGATCTTGAGCTGCAGCTTGACGCCGCTTTTCTCGGACACGTAGGCGATGATGGGGTTCCAGTAGGCGGCCGTCAGGTTGATGCCGTACTGGTTGACCGGTGAGAAGCGGTAGGTGCCCGTTTCAGGCGCCGGGGCCTGGGCGCGGGCGCCGGTCCCGGCGGCCAGCAGGGCCAGCCCGGTCGCGAGGCTGAGTCGGCGGCGGGAAATTCGAGGGTAGGCCATCAGGGTGCTCCTGGGAGTCGCGGCCGGGGCCGCGGACTGTTCATGTGTCCCGATGTTACTGGCTTATGCGCCCCCGCCAAGGTCCCCGGCCGGTTGGCCGAGTGGATTACTTCTGCCCGCGCAGCTTGGCCAGCTCAGCCTGGGTGTCGCGCCACAGGTCCATGCCGACCTGGGTGGCGATGCTGGCGTTGACCTTGGTCAGCTTGTCACGCATGCGGGTCTGTTCGGCGGCGGGCAACTCGTTGATCTGCATGCCCTTGGCTTTCAGATCAGCCAGGGCGCGCACGGCCTCCTCGCGGGTGTCCTTGCGCTCGAACTCGCGGCTGGCGCGAGCGGCTTCAAGCAGCACCTTCTTTTCGTCGGCACTCAGGCCGTCCCACCACTTCTTGCTGACCAGCACGATCCAGGGGCTGTAGATGTGGTTGGTCACGCTGAGGTACTTCTGCACCTCATAGAACTTGCTCGAAAGGATGGTGTTGAAGGGGTTCTCCTGGCCATCGACCGTCTTGGTCTCCATGGCGCTGAACAGCTCCGAGAAGGGCAGCGGGATGGCGTTGGCGCCCAGCAGCTTGAAGGCGTCGAGGTAGACGTTGTTCTGCAGCACGCGCAGCTTGATGCCGTTGAGGTCTTCCAGTCGGTTGATCGGACGGGTGCTGTTGGTCAGGTTGCGGAAGCCGTTCTCCCAGTAGACCAGGCCCACGAGGCCCTTGTCCTGCAGTTTGTCCAGCACCTTCTGGCCGATGGCACCGTCGAGGATGGCGTCGGCCTCGCGGGTGTTGTTGAACAGAAACGGGGTGTCCCACAGGGCCATTTCGGACGTGATGCCGACCAGGGTGGCCGTGGAGCCCACCATCATCTCCTGTGCCCCACCGATCAAGGCTTGCTGCATCTGGGTGTCGGGGCCCAGGGCCGCCGCGCCAATGGCGCGCATCTTCATCTTGCCGCCCGACAGTTTGGCCACGGTGTCGGCCAGCACCTTGGCGGCGCGGCCCTGGTTGCTCTGTTCGTTGAGGCCGTAGCCAAAGCGGATCAGCCGGGGCTTGATGTCCTGGGCGCTGGCGGCCAGTGGGGCCGTGAGGGCGGCCACGCTCAGGGCAGCCAGCAGGGTGCGACGGAAGAGTTTCATGGTGTCTCCTTGGGGGGCAGGTGAAATTGAGGGGGGTCGGACGCTCAGCGCATCCAGTGCAGCGGCACGGTGATCAATTCGGGCACCAGCACCAGCAGGGCCAGCAGCACCACGTAGGTGACCAGGAAGGGGTTCACGCCCTTGATCACGCTGTGCATCGAGATGCGGCCCACGCCGGCCACCACATTGAGCACGGTGCCCACGGGCGGGGTGATCAGGCCGATGGCGCCGTTCAGGATGAACATCACGCCGAAGTACACCGGGTCGATGCCGGCCTTGACCGCGATCGGCAGCATCACCGGGGCGAACACCAGGATGGTGGGTGTCAGGTCGAGGGCGGTGCCGATCAGCACCAGGGCGATCATCATCACGGTCATCAGCAGGCGCGGGTTGTCGACCAGGGGGCCCAGCCAGCCGGTGAGCACGGTGGGCAGGTCGGCCAGGGTGATCATGTAGCTGGCCACCTGGGCGCCGGCGCACAGGAACATCACCACCGAGGTGGTCTTGGCCGCCTTCACCAAGATGGCGGGCAGGGCCGAGACCTTGAGTTCGCCGTAGATGAACAGCGATGCCACGAGGGCATAGAAAGCGGCCACCACGGCGGCCTCGGTGGGGGTGAACATGCCACTCTTCATGCCGCCGATGATGATGACCGGCATCAGCATGGCCCAGAAGGCGCGGCCGCTGATGCGCAGGCGCTCAGCCATCGGCAGCGACCGGCCTTGGGGCAGATCGATCGAGCGCAGCTTCCACTTCCAGGTGATCAGCAGGCCGATGCCCATCAGCAGGCCTGGCACCAGCCCCGACACGAACAGCGCCGAGATCGAGGTGTTGGTGGTCACGCCGTAGATCACGAAGGCCATGGACGGTGGGAGCATGGGGGCGATGATGCCGCCTGAGGCGATCAGGCCGGCCGAGGTGTTCAGCGGGTAGCCTTCCTTGCGCATCATGGGCAGCAGGATGGTGGCCAGGGCGGCGGTGTCGGCCAGGGCCGAGCCGCTCATGCTGGCCATCAGGATGGCGGCGCCGATGGCCACGTAACCGAGGCCACCACGCTTGTGCCCGACCCAGGCCTGCGCCATGTCGATGATGCGTTTGCTGATGCCGCCCGAGTTCATCAACTCGCCGGCCAGGATGAAGAAGGGCACGGCCAGCAGCGGAAAGCTGTCCACACCGGCCACCAGGTTCTGGGCCAGCAGCTGGGTGTCCCAGAAATCAAGGACCCAGGCCATGCCGGCACCGGTGAGCACCAGGGCCAGGCCCATGTTCATGCCGCAGCCCATGAGCAGCAGCATGCCGACCGAAAAAACAATGAATGCGAGACCTTCGGGGCTCATGGCGATCACTCCACTTCAGCGCTGTGACCCAGGTCCAGCGGCTTGCGTTGAATCAGTTCCAGCGCCGCCATCAAGGCGATCGCGCTGGAGCAAAGAAGGGCGGGCAGAGGCAGGAGTGCGGCCGGATAACCCAGCACCACCGAATGGGTGTCCATGCCCACGCGCACTTGCTGCCAGGCGCCCCAGGCCAGCATCACGCTGCCAGTCATCACCAACAGTCGCACCAGGGCGCTGATCAGGCCGAAGGCCAGTGGGCGGTCTTGCAGCGTCCCGGCCAGGCTGGTGAACGCCATGTGCTCGCCGCTGGGGTAGGCCGCGGCCGCGCCGATGAAGACCATCCAGACGAACAGCAGGCGGGCCAGTTCTTCGCTGGCGGCCACACCACTGCCAAAGCCGTAGCGCAGCACCACGTTGACGAAAACAGCCACAGCCATGACGCCAAGGCACAGGGCCATCAGGGTGTAGGCCACGCGCTGAAAGCGGCGAACGGCGGGAGAGAGGGTTGGCTCAGTCATACGCTCCGTCATGCGGTTGGTTGATGGGGTTGAACGTTTGCGGCTTCATTCAGCCATGCCGAAGCCTGGGCCTGCAATGAGGACAAAGCCTGCAGCGCGTCCAGGCGCAGCACGCCGGCTTCCTCCACCGGGCTTTCGAGGGTGGCGAACTGGCTGTCCACCAGCGAGCTGGAAAAGAAATGGCTGGCCCGCGCCGACACGCGCTGCAGGGCCTGCACGCGATCGATGTCGAGAAAGGCAAAGCGCAGACCCGGGCAGGCCTGGCGCAACTGGTCGCGGTAGGCCTTCTTCAAGGCGGAGCAGGTCAGCACCACGCCGTCGGGGTGCTCGGCCAGCAGGCGGCCCAGGGTCTGCAGCCAGCCCTGGCGGTCGGTGTCGGTGAGGGCAATGCCCTGGCTCATCTTGTCGCGGCTGGCGGGGCTGTGGTGGTCGTCCCCTTCGATCAAGGGCAGGTGTTCGGCCGCCGCCAGGGCCGCACCCAGGCTGGACTTGCCGCAGCCCGCAACGCCCATGACTACAACGTGTGGCTTCATTTGGATAGCGCTATCCCAAAAGGTTGCAAAAAAGGGCCTACGCTGACCGTCGGCCCGTCTCGCAAAGTTTATGTATGATGATCCGCACACCCCGAAAGGGTGCATGGGTTGGATAGCGCTATCCTACTCAGGCTGTCTTGTTTTCAATTAAGTACAAACCCTAGGACCATGCCCCGATCGCCTGCCCGCCAACGTGCCACCGGCCGCGTCACCCTGGCCGATGTGGCCCTGGCCGCCGGCGTCAGTCCCATCACCGTGTCGCGGGCCTTGCGTGGCGAGCGGGCGGTGGACCCGGTGCTGGTCGAGCGGGTGCAGGCCGCGGCCCAGAAGCTGGGCTATGTGCCCGACCCGGCGGCCCGGGCGCTGGCTTCCAAGCGCAGCACCCACGTGGCGGTGCTGATCCCGATGCTGTCCAACGAGCTCTTCGTGAGCCTGCTTGAAGCCGCGCAGGCCCGGCTGCGTGCGGCGGGCTACCAGACCCTGATCGGCATCACCCACTACGACCCGAGCGAAGAAGAGCAACTGCTGCGCGAGCAGCTGATGCACCGCCCGGCCGGCCTGCTGGTGACCGGTTTCGACCGCACCGAAGCCACCCGCCGCCTGATCACGCAAAGCGGCGTGCCGGTGGTGCACATGATGGAGAACAGCCAGGTCGAGGGCATCCACAGCGTGGGCTTCTCGCAGACCGAGGCGGCCATCACCATGACCCGGCACCTGCTGGATCGCGGCTACCGGCGCATCGCCTTTGCCGCGGCCCAGCTGGACCCCCGCACGCTGCAGCGCCAGCAGGGCTGGCGCCAGGCACTGGAGGCCGCAGGCCTGTACGACCCGGCGCTCGAGTGGATGAACCCGGCCCCCTCGTCGATGGCGCTCGGGGGGCGGCTGTTCCAGCAGATCATGGGCCAGTCACCGGCGGTGGACGCGGTGTTCTTCTGCAACGACGACCTGGCCCAGGGCGCCTTGCTGGCGGCCAACCGGCTGCAGTTGCCGGTGCCGGCGCGGGTGGCGATTGCGGGCTTCAACGACCTCACCGGCAGCGACCTGATGCTGCCCACGCTGAGCACCGTGCACACCCCCCTGGCCACCATCGGCGACGAGGCGGCTGGCATGCTGCTCAAGCTGATGCGCGGCGAGCCGGTCGAGCAGCCCTGTGTGGTGCTGGATTACCGGCTGGTGGTGCGCATGAGCACCTGAGGTGCTCTCCAGGTCGGCGGTTCAAGCGGATTGCGGCGTGCGCAGCTGCACCGGGCCGGCCTCGGCCTCGATGGCCTGGCGCAGCGGGCGGCACAGGCCCAGTGCGAACAGCACTTCGGTGCTCACGAACAGGGGCCCCACCAGCAGGCCCACCAGATCGTCCACAAAAGCGGGTTTGCGGCCCTCGTAGTAGTGGCCCACGAACTGGATCACCCAGCCCACGCCGAACAGGCCCAGGCCCCAGGCCAGCCAGGTGGCGGTGGAGCCGACGGCCAGCGGGTGGGCCAGCACCATCAGGCCGGCAATGGCCGCACTCACGGTCAAACCTGCGACCAGGTGCCCGCGGCTCAGGTACCACACCGTGCTGGCGGCCCAGGCCAGCCAGGCGGCCGACACCGTCCAGCCGCCGAGCTCGATCGAGGCCCGTGCCAGCAGCACCCCCACGGCCAGCACGATCATGGGCACGCCCACGAAATGGGTGGCGATGTTGCGCGGGTCGCGGTGGTAGCGGGCGTATTGCGTCAGCAGGGCTTGGGTGTTTCTCATGGTCTTGTCTCCTGGTTCTGGGGACCGCGCTGCTCAGGCTGAGCACGGGTCTGCGCCGCATGCTAGGCAGGTGGCGAGCGAAGGACTGTCAAAATCAATACATTCCAGACCGCAAAGCCGCCGCATCCCGCCGCCTCGTTTTCCGATGAAACCGTCCGCCACCTCTGCCCAGACCCTGGCCGCCGCCTTGAGCAGCGAGCTCTGGTATGCCCAGTGCGAGCCTGAGTTCCAGGCCGCTTTGTTGACCCTGGGCCGGCTCTGGGTGTTGAGCGACGGCGAGCGCCTGTTTCACCGTGGGGCCGTGGAAGGGGCGCTGTGCTGCGTCACTGCCGGGGCCTTGCGTGTCGGTGGCCTGCAGGACAGCGGGCAGGAAACCCTGCTGGCCTTCATCGAGCCCTACCAGTGGCTTGGCGAGATCTCGCTGATCGACGGCCAGCCGCGCAGCCACGATGTGGTGGCCGATGGCGACACCACCGTGCTGCTGGTGCCGCGTGACGAGCTGCTGGACTGGTTGGAGCAGCACCCCGCACACTGGCGCAGCGTGGCCCGGCTGGCCAGCAGCAAGCTGCGCCTGATGTTCTCGGCCCTGGAGGACATCGCCCAGTTGCCGCTGGACCTGCGCCTGGCCAAACGCCTGTGGCTGGTGGCCCAGGGCTATGGCGGGCGCACCGGCGCGCCGCGCCGCCTGATCCGCCTGCCGCAGGAGCAACTGGCCCTGATGCTGGGCGTGAGCCGCCAGACCATCAACAAGGCCTTGCATGGGCTGGAGCAGCGCGGCTGGCTGCACCTGCGCTACGGCACCATCGAACTGCTGGACCTGGAGGCCTTGCGCGCCGTGTCCGAGGGCTGGGACGGTTCGGAGCCGGCGGGGGCCTCGTCCAGGTAAGGCCTCAGCACCTCGGCCAGCCAATCCATGAACACCTGCACCCGACGCGCCAGTTGACGCCGATGCGGGTACAGCAGTGACACTGGCAGCGGCGGGGCGCGGAACTCGGGCAACACCTCGACCAGCAGCCCCTGTTCGAGCAGGCCGCGCAGCCCGGCGGTGGGCGCCTGGATCAGGCCCAGCCCCGCCAGGCAGGCGCCCTGGTAGGCCTCGGTGCTGTTCACGCTCAGCGAGCCGGGCATGGCCAGGGTGTGGGTCTGGCCGCTCTCGTCCACCCACTCCCAGCCGGTCTGCCGGCCGCCCAGCTGGGGCTGGTAGTGCACCAGCTGGTGCTGGCTCAGATCGTCCAGCCGCCGGGGGGTGCCGGCGGTGGCCAGATAGGCCGGGCTCGCGCAATTGCTCTGTGACAGCTGGCCCAATGGGCGGGCGATCAGGCCCGAGTCTTCCAGCGGGCCCACCCGCAGCACGCAGTCGAAGCCCTCGCGCACCAGGTCCACCCGGCGGTCGGTGCAACTGAGCTCCAGGTGCACGCCCGGGTGGGCGCGCAGAAAGCCGGGCAGGCTGGGCAACACCAGTTGGCGCGCCGTGCCCACCGGCATGTCCACCCGCAGGCGTCCACTCAGCTGGGCGGGCTGTTGCCGGAACAGGCCCTGCAACTCGTCCAGATCGGCCAGCACATCCTTGCAGCGCTCGTAGAAGACCTGGCCGTCGGGTGTCAGTTGCACGCGCCGCGTGGTGCGCAGCAACAGCCGGGTGCCCAACTGCGCTTCCAGTTGCTGCACCGCCAGCGACACGCTGGCCTTGGGCAGGCCGAGCTGGGCTGCGGCCTGGGTGAAGCTGGCCAGTTCGGCCACACGGGTGAAGGTGTGCAGGGCATCGACGGGGTTCATGGCTTCATTGTTATTCAGTATTGAACAGTGAAGTCGATATTCAAGGGTTTATCGGCTTTGGGTCGATCAATAGACTGCATGGCATCCCCCCTCCGCGCCCCAGGCGCTTCAACCAGGATCTGCCATGACATCACTTGATTCGAACACTTTGCCCGCCACCCCAGAGAGCGCTGCAGCCCCTGTCGTCCTGATCACCGGCGGCAGCCGAGGCCTGGGCCGCAGCATGGCGCTGGCCCTGGCCGCCCAGGGCATGGACGTGGTGTTCACCTACCGCAGCCAGCAGGCCCAGGCCGAGGGCGTGGTGCAGCAGATCGAGGCCATGGGCCGACGCGCCCTGGCCATCGAGCTGGAGCTGGGTCAGGGCCAGGGCATGACCGCCCGCTTCGCCGCCTTCGCCGACACCGTGCGCGAAGCGCTGGCCCGGCGCTGGCAGGTGGCACGGATCGACGCCCTGGTGAACAACGCCGGCATCGGCGTGCACGCCAGCGTGGCCGACACCACCGAGGAGCAGTTCGATCTGTTGTTCAACCTGCATCTGAAGGGCGTGTTCTTTCTGACCCAGGCGCTGTTGCCGCTGCTGAGCGACGGCGGGCGGATTCTCAACCTGTCCAGCGGACTGACCCGCTTCGCCTTGCCGGGCTATGCGGCCTACGCCAGCATGAAGGGCGGCATCGAGGTGCTGACCCGCTACCTGGCCAAGGAACTCGGTCCGCGCGGGATTGCCGTCAACACCCTGGCGCCAGGGGCCATCGAGACCGATTTTGGCGGTGGCGCCGTGCGCGACAACCCCGAGCTGAACCGCTTTGTGGCCAGCCAGACCGCCCTGGGCCGGGTCGGTCTGCCCGAGGACATCGGCCAGGTGGTGGCCGCGCTGCTCTCACCCGCCAGCGCTTGGGTCAATGCCCAGCGCATCGAGGCCTCGGGCGGCATGTTCATTTGAGACCGATGCCGCGGCTGCGGTGGCTCAGGCGGGGGGATTGGGGGCCGACAGATTGCCGCGCAGGCGTTTCAGCAGGCCCAGCAGCTGGCCCAGCTCACCCGCATCCAGCCCGGTCAGGCTGCGGGCCAGCGCCTGGCGGCGGGCCTGGTGCAATTGCCCGTGCAACGCCAGGCCGCTGGGCGTGGGGCTCAGGCGTTGGCTGCGGCGGTCCGCGGGGTCGGGGCTGGCCTGCAGGTGGCCACTGCCCAGCAGCGATTTGATCAGCCGCGCGATCTGCGCCTTGTCGCGCCCGCTGTGCTGCACCAGATCACTCTGGCTGGCACCCGGGTGGCGCACAAAGAACTGCAGCGCCCGCAACTCCATGGGGGCCAGCGCCAGGGGCTGCTCACCCAGGCTGTGGCGCAGCTGGCCCTTGAGGCCGAACACCAGCGCCTGCAGGCTTTCCAGCACCTCGTCTTCCAGATCGCCTGTTGTTGTCGTGGTCTTTTCTGATTTGGTTGACATTATCAACTTGATGTTGGATTATTGGTTGATCATATCAACCAAATGAACGACTGTCTCTGCCATGACTTCTGAACTTCCTTCCCCTTCCTCCTCTTCTTCGACAGCGGTGCCGGCCCATCTTCTGCCCCAGCGTGTGCGCCATGCCAACCCGGTGCGCCGGGTGCAGGTGCTGCGCGTGGGGCGTCCCACACCGGGTGTGGTCAGCGTGACCCTGGGCGGCGAGGCTCTGCGCGGCTTCGTATCGTCCGGCTTCGGCGACCACGTCAAGCTGATGCTGCCGCCGGCCCCGGGCCGGCCGCTGGTGCTGCCCGCGCTGCAGGAGGGCCGGGTCAGCTGGCCGGCCGACCTGAGCGAAGCCGATCGCCCCGTGATGCGCGACTACACGCCGCTGCATTTCGATGCCCAGGCCCTGGAGCTCGACCTGGAGTTCGCCCTGCATGGCGAGGGCCCTGCCGCCACCTGGGCCGCCAGCGCGCGGCCTGGCGACGAGGTGGGGCTGGGCGGCCCGCGCGGCTCGACGGTGGTGCCGGCCGGGCACGATGCCTATGTGCTGGCCGGTGATGAAAGCGCGCTGCCCGCCATCGCGCGCCGCTTGGCCGAGCTGCCGGCCGGCACCCGGGCGACAGCCCTGATCGAGGTCGCCACGGCCGAGGAGCAGCGACCGCTGGCCAGTGCGGCCCAGGTCCATCTGCGCTGGCTGGTGCGGGGCGCCGCCACCCCGGGCCAGCGCCTGCTGGAGGCCGTGCGTGAAACCCCCTTGCCCGAGGGCACCGCTTTTTTGTGGGCCGCCGGTGAGGCCCTCACCATGGCCGAACTGCGCACCCATTGGCTGGGCCTGGGTCAGCCCGCGGCCTTGATGAGCGTCTCGGCCTACTGGCGCCAGGGCCGCCCCGGTCACCACGAAAACCTGGGCTGAAGCCGGGCAGGGGCGACCTGCACGCACCGTGTGGGCAGGCCAAAGCCCTGTTTCTGAGCCGATCCGAGTCGAAACCAAGGGTAAACCCTGGTGATCGGTCGGCAATTTCCTTCAAATTCTTTGGGGTATTCAAAGGGCTGTCACAAAAATTACTGCAAAATAGCACGACCGTTCGTTTTATTTTGTGAGCCGCCCATCCATGTCCACCACTCGTTCGTCAGCCGTTTCGCCGGGTACCGCACGCTCGGCGGTCGCTGCGCCGGCCCGCCGGGGTCGTGCACTGCAAAAGGGGCTGCAGACCAAGGCTGTCATCATCGAGGCGGCTCTGGGCCTGGCCACCCAGATCGGCCTGGAAGGCCTGTCGATCGGTGCCCTGGCCGAGGTCACGCAGATGAGCAAGTCGGGCGTGTTCGCCCACTTCGGCTCGCGTGAAGAGCTGCAGATCTCCGTCATCCGCGAATACCACGTGCGCTTCGAGGAAGAGGTGTTCTACCCCGCCTTGTCGGCACCTCGCGGCCTGCCGCGCCTGCGCGCCATGTTCGCCAACTGGATGAAGCGCACCTCGGTCGAAATCGACTCGGGCTGCCTGTACATCAGCGGTGCCGTCGAGTTCGACGACCGCCCCGGCCCGGTGCGCGATGCGCTGGCCACCTCCGTCATGACCTGGCACGCCGCCATGAAGCGTGCCATCACCCTCGCCAAACACGACGGCCAGCTCGGCTCCGACGTGGACGAGGACCAGATGCTGTTCGAGATCCACGGTCTGATCCTCGCGCTGCACTACGAAGCCCGCTTTCTGAAGCACCCGGGCTCGATCCAGAAGGCCACCCAGGGCTTCGACAACATCCTGGCCCGGTACGGCGCCACCGACCTCGCACCGGCCACACCGCTTTCTTCCCAAACCCCGATCCGCACCAAGGAGTGATCCCATGCCTGCTTACACCCCCCCTCTGCGTGACATGCAATTCGTGTTGCATGAAGTGCTCAAGGTCAGCGATGAATTCAAGGCTCTGCCCAAGCACGCCGACATCGATGCCGACACGATCAATGCCGTGCTCGAAGAAGGCGGCAAGTTCGCGGCCGAGGTCACCTTCCCGCTGAACATCAGTGGCGACACCGAGGGCTGTGTGCTCGACAAGAGCACCCACGAGGTCAAGACACCCACCGGCTTCAAGGCCGCGTACGAGAAGTTCGTGGAAGGCGGCTGGGCAGCGCTGTCCTGCGACCCCGAATACGGGGGCCAGGGCCTGCCCTTCGTGGTCAACCAGTGCTTCTACGAGATGATGAACTCGGCCAACCAGGCCTGGACCATGTACCCCGGCCTGAGCCACGGCGCCTACGAGGCCCTGCACGCCCACGGCACTGAAGAACAGAAGCGCCTGTACCTGCCCAAGCTCACCAGCGGCGAGTGGACCGGCACCATGTGCCTGACCGAGCCGCATTGCGGCACCGACCTGGGCTTGCTGCGCACCAAGGCCGAGCCCCAGGCCGACGGCACCTACAAGATCACCGGCAACAAGATCTTCATCAGCGCCGGTGAGCACGACATGACCTCCAACATCGTGCACCTGGTGCTGGCACGCCTGCCGGACGCGCCGGCCGGCAGCAAGGGCATCAGCCTGTTCGTGGTGCCCAAGTTCAAGGTGAACGCCGACGGCAGCGTGGGCGAGCGCAACCCGATCTACTGCGGTGGCCTGGAGCACAAGATGGGCATCCATGGCAACGCCACAGCGCAGATCGTCATCGACGGTGCGGTGGGCACGATGGTGGGCCAGCCCAACAAGGGTTTGGCCGCCATGTTCGTGATGATGAACGCCGCCCGCCTGGGCGTGGGCAACCAGTCGCTGGGCCTGACCGAAGTGGCCTACCAGAACGCCCTGGCCTATGCCAAGGACCGCATCCAGATGCGTTCGCTGACCGGCACCAAGGCCAAGGACAAGCCGGCCGACCCCATCATCGTGCACCCCGATGTGCGCAAGATGCTGCTGACCGCCCGCGCCTACGCCGAAGGCGGCCGCGCCATGGCCTGCTTCTGCGCCGTGCTGCTCGACAAGGAACTGAACCACCCCGACGAAAAGGTGCGCAAGGACTCGGCCGAACTGGTCGCGCTGCTGACCCCCATCGTCAAGGCCTTCATCACCGACAACGCCTGGACTGCCACCACCGCCTGCCAGCAGGTGTTCGGTGGCCACGGTTACATCAAAGAGTGGGGCATGGAGCAGTACGTGCGCGATGCCCGCATCAACATGATCTATGAAGGCACCAACACCATCCAGTCGCTGGATCTGCTGGGCCGCAAGATCCTGGGCAACAACGGTGCGTCGCTGAAGAAGTTCGGCAAGCTGGTGGCCCAGTTGGTCGAGGCCGAAGGCGTCAACGAGAAGATGGCAGAGTTCATCAACCCGCTGGCCTACCTGGGCGACCAGATGACCAAGTTCACCACCGAGATCGGCTTCAAGGGTTTCCAGAACCCCGACGAAGTGGGCGCCGCTGCGGTCGACTACCTGCGCGTGGCCGGCCACCTGGTGTTTGCCTACTTCTTTGCCCGCATGGCCTCGGTCGCGCTCAAGGAGATCGCCGCCGGCAACACCGACCCGTTCTACCAGGCCAAGCTGCAGACCGCGCGCTTCTACTTTGCCAAGCTGTTCCCCGAAACCGCTTCGCTGATGCGCACCGCCCGTGCCGGCTCCAAGGTGTTGATGGACACCGAGGCCGTGTTCGCCTGAGCCTGAACCGCTGCCCACCCAGGAGACCGCGATGACGATCAAGAACGTTCTGGCCACGGCGCTGATGGCGCTGGCCTGGCCCGTGCTGGCGCAGACCACCCCGGTGGGCCTGTGGCGCAGCGTGGACGACGCCTCGGGCGAGGCCAAGGCCGAGATCCGCATCGCGGCCGACGGCGCGGGCGTGCTCAGCGGCCGCATCGAGAAGGCCATCACCCGCTCGGCCGAGCCGCTGTGCACCCAGTGCAGCGACGACCGCAAGGGCAAGCCCAAGCTCGGCATGGAAATCATCCGCGGCGTGCGCCAGGCCGAGGGCAAGCCCGAGTGGGAGGGCGGCAAGATCCTGGACCCCGAGAACGGCAAGGAATACACCGTGCGCCTGGTGCCGCTTGAGGGCGGCAAGCAGTTGCAGGTGCGGGGCTACATCGGCCCCTTCTACCGCACCCAGGTCTGGCAACGCATTGAATAAGGCCCGGGGCGCCCCTGCCGGCGCCCTGTGCGAACAGGAAATCTCATGAACCGATTCCAAGTGAAAAAAGTCGCCGTGCTCGGCGCAGGCGTGATGGGCGCGCAGATCGCGGCCCACCTCGTCAACGTCAAGGTGCCCGTGGTGTTGTTCGATCTGCCGGCCAAGGAAGGCCCCAAGAACGGCATCGTCACGCGCGCCATCGATGGCCTGAAAAAGCTCAAGCCTGCTCCGCTGGGCGTGGCGGATGATGCGGCCCTGATCGGCCAGGCCAACTACGAAGAGCATCTGGAGCAGTTGCGCGACTGCGACCTCATCATCGAGGCCATCGCCGAGCGCATGGACTGGAAGCTCGACCTCTACAAGAAGATCGCCCCCTTCGTGGCGCCGCACGCCATCGTGGCGTCTAACACCTCGGGCCTGTCGATCACCAAGCTCAGCGAGGCGCTGCCCGAAGCCATCAAGCCGCGCTTTTGCGGCATCCACTTCTTCAACCCACCGCGCTACATGTACCTGGTGGAGCTGATCGCCACCCCCACCACCCAGCCGGTGATCCTCGACCAGCTCGAGAGCTTCGTCACCAGCGGCCTGGGCAAGGGCGTGGTGCGCGCCAAGGACACGCCCAACTTCATCGCCAACCGCGTCGGCATCGCCGGCATGCTGGCCACCATGAAGGAAGTCGAGAACTTCGGCCTCAGCTACGACGTGGTCGATGACCTGACCGGCAAGAAGCTGGGCCGGGCCAGCTCGGGCACCTTCCGCACCGCCGACGTGGTGGGCCTGGACACCATGGCCCACGTCATCAAGACGCTGCAGGACAACCTCACGCTGGACAGCGACCCCTTCTACGGCAGCTTCGGCACCCCTGCGGTGCTGCAGAAGCTGCTTGAGCTGGGCCACCTGGGCCAGAAGACCAAGGCCGGCTTCTACAAGAAGGTGGGCCGCGACGTGCTGCGCTTCGAGCTGGAAAGCGAAGACTATGTGCCCGGCGGCCAGAAGGCCGACGAGGTGTATGGCCGCATGCTCAAGAAGCCCGCAGCCCAGCGCCTGGCGCTGCTGCGCAACGCCGAAGGCCCGCAAGGCCAGTTCCTGTGGGCCATCCTGCGCAACAGCTTCCATTACGCGGCCGTGCACCTGGCCAGCATCGCCGACAACGCCCGCGATGTGGACCAGGCCATGCGCTGGGGCTTCGGCATGAAGCAGGGCCCCTTCGAACTGTGGCAAGAGGCCGGCTGGCTGCAGGTGGCGCAGTGGATCAACGAGGACATCGCCGCCGGCAAGACCCTGTGCAACGCCCCGCTGCCCGAGTGGGTGTTCAAGGGCCCGGTGGCCGAGGCCGGTGGCGTGCACACGCCCCAGGGCTCGTACAACCCGAGCACCAACACCTTCGAGCCACGCCGCCAGCTGCCGGTGTACCAGCGCCAGCACTTCCCTGAAGCCCTGCTGGGCGACGGCTCGGCCCGCTTCGAGACCGCCGGCAAGACCTTGCACGAGGACGAGGCGATCCGCCTGTGGACCCTGGACGACGACGTGCTGATCGCCAGCATCAAGAGCAAGATGCACGCGATCGGCCCGGGTGTGGTCGAAGGCCTGCAGCAAGGCATCGAGCTGGCCGAGCAGCAGTACAAGGGCCTGGTGATCTGGTCGGGCGATGAGCCCTTCAGCGCCGGCGCCGATCTGCAGTCCATGCTGCCGGCCTTCATGATCGCCGGCGTGGACGCCATCGAGGGCGCCGAGCACGAACTGCAGCAGCTCATGCTGCGCCTGCGCTATGCCGGCGTGCCTGTGGTGTCGGCCGTGCGCGGCCTGGCCCTGGGTGGCGGCTGCGAGCTGGCCGTGCATTCGGCACGCCGCGTGGTGGCCATGGAAAGCTACATCGGCCTGGTCGAAGTGGGCGTGGGCCTGGTGCCCGGTGCCGGCGGTCTGACCTACATCGCACGCCGTGCCGCCGAGAACGCCGCCACCTCCACCGGCAAGGACCTGCTGCCCTTCCTGACCGAAGGCTTCACCGCCGCGGCCATGGCCAAGGTGGGCACCAGCGCGCTCGAGTCGCGCAAGCTGGGCTACCTGCTGGACAGCGACATCATCGTGCCCAACAAGGACGAGCTGCTGTATGTGGCCCTGAACGAGGCCAAGGCCCTGTTCGACGGCGGCTGGCGCGCCCCGATCAAGCGCCTGTTCCCGGTGGCCGGGCGCAGCGGGCTGGCCACCATCAAGGGCCAGCTGGTCAACATGCGCGATGGCGGCTTCATCAGCCAGCATGATTTCCACATCGGCAGCCTGATTGCCAACGTGGTCTGCGGCGGCGATGTGGATGCGGGCACCCTGGTCAGCGAGGAGTACCTGATGGCGCTCGAGCGCAAGGCCTTCTGCTCGCTGATCGTGCACCCCAAGACGCAGGAACGCATCATGGGCATGTTGTCCACCGGCAAGCCGGTGCGCAATTGAGCATCCCAGCCTTGACCGCCATGGACCGCCCGCCCAACAAGCTGCAGCGTTCGCTGATGCGCCTGGACGAGGCCCCCGGCTTCATGCGGGGCTGGGTGCAGAGCATCATCCTGCGCCGTGCCGTGCCCTTCACCGGCACGGTCGGTGTGCGCTTTGCCGGCCTGAGCACCGAGCGCGCCGAGGTGCGCCTGGCCACGGCGCCGCGGCTGCACAACCAGAGCGGTGATGTGCACACCTCGGCCATCCACCTGCTGGCGGAAAGTGCCACCGGCCTGGTGATCGGCATGAACGTGCGCGATGACTGCACCCCGGTGCTGAAGCGGGCCAGCTTGCAGGTGCTGCAACGCGCGAAGGGCGGCCTCAAGGCCGTGGCCGTGCTGACGCCCGAGCAGGCGGCCTGGATGCAGGCCAACGAGCAGGGCGAGATGAGCGTGTCCGTCACGGTCACCGACGACACCGGCGCTGAGCCGGTGCAATGCGAATTTGTCTGGGCCTGGGTTCCCGCCAGCCGCCCGAAAAAGAACTGAAGGAGTTTCACCATGGCCCACCAAGTCCAGGAAGCCTACATCGTTGCTGCCACGCGCACCCCCATCGGGCGTTCGCACCGCGGCTTCTTCCGCAACACCCGGCCCGATGATCTGCTGGCCACCACCCTGAAGGCCGCCTTGGCCCAGGTGCCCGGTCTGGACCCGGCCAGCATCGAAGACATCATCTGCGGCTGCGCCATCCCCGAGGCCCAGCAGGGCCTGAACGTGGCCCGTGTGGCCGCGGTGCTGGCGGGCTTGCCCACCAGCGTGGGCGGCATCACCGTGAACCGTTTCTGCGCCTCCGGCCTGTCGGCCGTGCAGATGGCGGCCGACCGCATCCGCGTGGGCGAGGCCGAGGTGATGATCGCCGCCGGCGTCGAAAGCATGAGCATGGTGCCCATGATGGGCAACTCGCCCTCGCTGTCGCCCAGCATCTTCGAGCGTGACGGCGACGTGGGCATTGCCTACGGCATGGGCCTGACCGCCGAGAAGGTGGCCCAGCAATGGAAGGTGAGCCGCGAGGCGCAGGACGAATTCGCCCTGCAGTCGCACCTGAAGGCGCTCAAGGCACAGCAGGCCGGCGAGTTCACGGCCGAGATCACCCCCATCGAAGTCACGGACCGCCGCCCCGACCTGGCCAGCGGCGAGGTCAGCCTGAAGACCCGCACGGTCAGCCTGGACGAAGGCGCCCGCCCCGACACCACGCTGGAGGGCCTGGGCAAGCTCAAGACCGTGTTCGCCGCCCGCGGCTCGGTCACGGCCGGCAACAGCTCGCAGACCTCGGACGGCGCCGGCGCCCTGATCCTGGCCAGCGAGTCGGCCGTGAAGCGCTTCGGCCTGAAGCCCCTGGCGCGCTTCGTGAGCTTTGCCAGCAAGGGCGTGCCGCCCCACATCATGGGCATCGGCCCGATCGAGGCGATCCCGGCGGCCCTGCGCTACGCCGGCCTGAAGCAGGACGACATCGACTGGTTCGAGCTCAACGAAGCCTTTGCCGCCCAATCGCTGGCCGTGATCAACACCCTGGGCCTGGACCCGGCCAAGGTCAACCGCATGGGCGGCGCGATTGCGCTGGGCCACCCCCTGGGGGCCACGGGCGCCATCCGCTCGGCCACCGTGGTGCATGCCCTGCAACGCCACCAGCTGAAGTACGGCATGGTCACCATGTGCGTGGGCATGGGGCAGGGCGCGGCCGGCATCTTCGAACGCTGCTGAGCCTTTCTCGACCCAGGCGGGCCGCCGCAGCGCGGCCCGCCCGCCCACCTGAACTGAGCCAGCGCAGACTGGCCTGCTTGCAACAGGAGACACGCCGTGATGCAGACCTCGGTTCTGGCCGTCGATTCGGCCGCGCTGGCCGTGCGCACCTATGCGCCCGCCACACCCCCCTTGGGCAATCTGGTGCTGGGGGCTGCCATGGGCGTGCGCCAGGCCTATTACGAGCCGTTTGCGCGCTGGCTGGCCGAGCAGGGCTACCGCGTCACCACCTTTGACTACCGGGGCGTGGGCGACTCTCGGGGCCCGGCCTGGCGCGGCTCGCTGCGCGGCTTCCAGGCAGATCTGCGCGACTGGGTGCGTGACTACGAAGCCGTGGTGTCGCAAGCCCGCGCCGCCTGCCCGGGCACGCCGCTGGTCCTGCTGGGCCACAGCCTGGGCGCGCAACTGCCGGGTCTGTTCCAACGCCCCGAGCAGATCGATGGCTTGTTGAGCCTGGCCTCGGGCAGCGGCTATTGGCGCGACAACGCGCCCCGGCTGCGGCGCAGCGTGCCGTATTTCTGGTGGGTGCTGGTGCCATTGGCCACGCGCTGCTTCGGCTACTTTCCGGGGCGGCGTCTGGGCAAGGTGGGCGACCTGCCCGCCGGGGTGATCCTGCAGTGGCGGCGCTGGTGCCTGAACCCGCGCTACAGCGTGGGCGCCGAGGGACCGGCGGCCGAGCAGAGCTATGCCCGCGTGCGCTACCCGGTGCTGGCCTTGTCGGTGCAGGACGACGAGATGATGACCCTGCGCGGCACGCAAAGCCTGATCGGCTTCTATGCCAACGCGCCGCAACGCATCGAGGTGGTGCGCCCGGTCGATGCCCTGGCGCGCCGCATCGGGCACTTCGGCTGGTTCCGCGAGTCGTTCCGGGCCACGCTGTGGCCGCGTACCATTGCCAGCCTGAACGCGCTGGCCGTGCTGCGCCAGGGCCAGCACGTCACACACTCGACTGTCTGATCCATTCCCTTGCCGCACACTTCTGACCCATGAGCACCTCCCACCCGCTTGACGCCGCGCTGCAATTGCAACGGCAGCCTCCGTCCCAACCCGACACCGGTGCTGCAGCCGGCCTGCTGGAGATCAGCCAGGGCCACACCAGCCCCGCCTACTGGAACATGGTGGGCCCGTTTGGCGGCACCACTGCCGCCACCTGCCTGCAGGCCGTGCTGCAGCACCCGGCCTTGCTGGGCGAGCCACTGTCGCTGACCGTGAACTACGCCGGGGCCCTGGCCGAGGGCGGGTTCGAGGTGCAGGCCCAGCCGGTGCGCACCAACCGATCCACCCAGCACTGGACGATCTCCATCGTGCAGCGCGACGCCGAGGGCCAGCCCGTGGTCACCACCACGGCCACGGCGGTCACCGCGGCGCGGCGTGAAACCTGGAGCGTGTCCGACACGCCCATCCCCGAGGTGCCCGCCCCCGAGTCGCTGGAGCGCATGCACCCGCCCAAGGGCGTGGCCTGGATCGAGCGCTACGAGATGCGCCCCGTGACCGGCGTGATCCCGCACACCTGGGACGGCCGGGGCGACAACAGCCTGTCGCAGCTGTGGATGCGTGACGACCCGCCGCGCCCGCTCGACTTCCCGGCCCTGGCCGCGCTGTCGGACATCTTCTTTCCGCGTGTCTGGCTGCGCCGCGCCTCGCGGGTGCCGGCCGGCACGGTCTCCATCACCACGTATTTCCATGTCGGCCAGGCCGAGCTGGCCGCCACTGGCACGGGCTTTGTGCTGGGCCAGGCCCGGGCGCAGGAGTTCCGCAACGGCTTTTTTGACCAGACGGCCCAGCTCTGGAACCAGGCCGGCCGCCTGCTGGTCAGCACGCACCAGATCGTCTATTTCAAGGAATAGGCGGGTTCACCAGCAAACCTTGCTTTCGCCCCGCCTTTCTGCCCACCCCCACAAGGAGCCCTTCCTCATGAGCCAAGACATCCTGATCCACACCGAAGCCGGTGTGTGCACCATCACCCTGAACCGCGTCGACAAGAAGAACTCGATCACCTCCGACATGTACGCCGCCATGGCCGATGCCCTGGCCACGGCCGAGGCCGATGCCGCAGTGCGCGTGGTCGTGTTCCAGGGCGACATCGCGATCTTCAGCGCCGGCAATGACATCGGCGATTTCCTGAACAAGCCGCCGGCCGGCATGAACTCACCGGTGTTCCGCTTCCTGCATAACCTGGCCGCCTTTCCCAAGCCCGTGGTGGCGGCGGTCTGCGGCCCGGCCGTGGGCATCGGCACCACGATGCTGTTCCATTGCGACCTGGTCTATGCCGGCGACAACGCCGCCTTCTCGATGCCCTTCGTGAACCTGGGCCTGTGCCCCGAGGCTGCCTCGAGCCTGCTGGTGCCGCAGATGTTGGGTTACCACCGCGCGGCCGAGGCTTTGCTGCTGGGCGAGCCCTTCATGGCCGAAGCGGCCCTGGAGGTGGGCCTGGTGAACCGCGTGGTGCCCCCCACCGAGTGCAACGGCGTGGCCCAGACCGTGGCGCGCAAACTGGCCGCCAAGCCCTTGAGTTCGCTGGTGGAGACCAAGCGACTCATGAAGGGTGGGCAGTCGGCTCTGGTGGCTCAGCGGATGGCTGAAGAGGGGGCCAGTTTTGGGCGCATGTTGGGTGAGCCTGCCGCCAAGGAGGCGTTCACGGCGTTTCTGGAGAAACGGCGGCCGGATTTCAGCCAGGTTTGA
>Ga0209913_1000420_pt1 | contig 36610 bp, 30 predicted proteins | sample PersoiDNA2013203_FD_185805 | JGI IMG/M metagenome (GOLD analysis project Ga0209913, IMG submission 185805) | Permafrost soil microbial communities from the Arctic, to analyse light accelerated degradation of dissolved organic matter (DOM) -... | ecosystem: Environmental > Terrestrial > Soil >... | reverse complement strand
GCATCCGGCTTGGTTGCGACGGCGCGTTGGGTGCGGTTTTGCTTGGCCTTGGCCTTTGCCCGGTGGGCGCGTTTTTGCTGCTTGTCTGGCGAGGCCATGGGCTCACGTCCTTGGTTCAGGATCTGGATCGGGTATTGAAGCGCAGGTTGGGGAAAATCCCAAGGGGTTCTAAGCGCGCGCCGCCATGCGTTGGCCCGGTGTGCCGGGTGTCAGCTCGCCATGTTTTAGCCACGCCAGTGCAATCGGCCACAACCGATCCTCATATTCGCTGCGAAAAAATGCGAAATGCCCGACCTGTGTTTCTCCAATATCACCAGGAGCGATGCGCAGGTGAGTGCGTTCGCTGCGGTCGAAGTAGTTCAGCAACCGCTCGATGGCCGGCACGGTGCCGAAGGGATCGTCGGTGATGCTGATCGCCAGCACGTGCGCCGTTACCTGAGCAAAGGCCAGTTCACCCAAGGCGCGCGCGCTGGGCCGTGTTTCATAGCTGGGTGTCGGTGTACTCCAGTCCCGCACCACGCCGGCCGGGGTATCCTCCAGCCAGCCCAGGCGCTTGCCCGGGAAGTAGCCGAACAGCGCCGTTACCAGCGGCATCAGCACATGCCACTTGCCAACCATCCGCCAGCGCCCGCTCGCCGCGTAATCGCGCCAATAGGCGAATTGCGCACCCACCGTCACCAGGCGCCGAATCACCGCGCCAGAAGCCCCCAGCCCCGCCGCACAGCCGCCAAAGCTGTGACCGACCACATCGATCGGCTGCCCCGGGAATTCGCGCTGCGCGCGCTGCAATATCGCCTCGAAATCCAGGCTGCCCCAATCCGACCATGAGGCCCTGAAGCCTCGCAGCGAGCCGCGGCGGGACTCGCCGATGCCGCGATAGTCGTAGGTGATGACGTCGAAGCCGTTGGCGAACAGGTAGTCGGCGAAGCGTGAATAGTGGCGACAGCGCACGGAGGTGGCGGCGTTGATGATGACGACCGGGCGTGTAGGGTCGGTTCGGATATGACGCCAGGTGAAGCCGCCAAGCGGGTAGCCGTCTGCGGCGGGGTCGAGGAATGCTTCGGGGGTGGGTCTGGTGGGTAGGTCCATAGGTCAACTCGATATCTGCGCTTTTGTTGTGGGCGTGTAGGCCCGCGCGCTTTTTATAAGAAGTCGAAACTACCAAATTTAGGCCGTCATGGGCACGAAGACTGTCACGTTGCTCGACGTTATCCTCTTGGGTGCTTAGGCTGGCGATCTTTCGATCGAGCTGAGTCAGCCCATGACCCGCGACACCCTCGAACACAGCCAGATCCCCATCTACTTCGTCGCCGTCCTCCTGGCCGCCGCTTTCGGTCTGCTCGCGCCGTCATTGGCGCATGGCCTCGGCTTGCTGGTCACGCCGGCCATCGCGGTGCTGATGTATGCGATGTTCCTGCAAATCCCGTTTCTGGAGCTGCGCCAAGGTTTGGGCAACCAGCGTTTCCTGGCGGCGTTGCTGCTGGCCAATTTCATCCTCGTGCCCATGCTGGTGTGGCTACTGACGCGTGGCCTGGTGGAGCGCCCGGCTTTGCTGGTGGGGGCGTTGCTGGTGTTGCTGACGCCGTGCATCGACTACGTGGTGGTGTTTACCCATATCGGCAAGGGCGATTCGCGCTTGATGCTGGCCGCGACGCCGGTGCTGTTGTTGCTGCAGTTGGTGTTGTTGCCGGTGTACCTGGGGTTGATCTTGGGTGCGCAGTCCGCGGTGGTGGTGGAGGCGCGGCCGTTTGTCGAGGCGTTCCTGTTGTTGATCGTGGTGCCGATGGTGCTGGCGGTGATCACTACGTCGCTGGCGCGGCGATCTTCGGTCGTCAACGCTTGGAACAGTGCCTGGGCCTGGTTGCCGGTGCCGGCGATGGCAGCGGTGCTGTTTGTGGTGATCGGCTCGCAAATCACCTCGGTGGTGCGCGATATCGGCCTGCTGCTGCCGGTGATTCCGGTCTACGTCGGCTTCATGCTGTTGGCGCCATTGATGGGGATGTTCGCCGCGCGACTGTTCGCGCTGCCAGCGGTCACGGCGCGGGCGGTAACGTTCAGTGCGTCGACGCGTAACTCGCTGGTGGTGTTGCCCCTGGCGCTGGCGTTGCCCGAAGGCGTGCGCGGGTTGGCTGCGACGGCGGTGATCCTGCAAACCCTGGTCGAGTTGATGGGCGAGCTGCTCTACGTTCGCCTGATCCCGGCGCTGGTGTGGCGCGCAGATCGGCCAGAAGCATGAATGTTCAGGTTTGTTCAGGCGCTATTTGGGATGCGTTCGGCACCATAAGTCGGCGCTCCCCACCTGACAGGACAACCGATGGATCACCGCAACCGTTTTCGCCTGGAGTCCCTGGGCATTTTTCTGATTGCTTTGTTGCTGTTCACCTTGGGAATCTGGGATCAGCAGCCCCAAGGGTTTGACGGGCGCTGGGCGCTGTTCCTGCAGGAAATGTTTCGTCATGGGGCGAGTCTTTTTCCGACCACCTACGGCCAGCCTTACGCTGACTATCCCGGTACCGCGACGTTCTTCAGTTTTGTATTCGCCCGGTTGTTCGGCGCGCCCAACCACCTGGCGAATATCCTGCCCACCGCGCTGGCCTCTGCCGGAGTGGTGGCGCTGATCTATCGCTTGCTGGTCCCTTCCAGTCGCCCCTGGGCGCTGCTGACGGTGCTGCTGACCTTGCTCACCACCCAGTTGCTCGAAAAGTCGCGCTCGGTGTGCCTGGATCAGATGGTGGCGCTGTTATGCGTAGGCAGCTTCTACCTGCTGCACAGTGGCGAACGCCTTGGCTCGCGTCTGCGGCGGCTGGCGGTGTTCCCGCTGTTCATCCTGGGCTTTGCGATTCGCGGGCCGTTGGGCTTGATCGAAGTCTGCGGTGTGGTCTGCGTGTACTGGGCGTTGGGTCGCCCGGGAGAGCGGGTCAAGCAAGTGCTGATCCACGGCGTTCTCGGGTTGCTGCTGTTGGCGTGTTGCTGGTGGCTGCTGATGCAGTTGGCACGGATCAGTGGGGGCCAGGCCTTTGCCGATGAAGTGTTCAAGATGCAGGTTGGCGGGCGCCTCGATGAAACCGGCGAACCGTTCTATTTCTACTTCCAACTGAGTCTGTACCGTTACTTCCCCGTGGTACCCATGGCGTTGGCGACCATGGTTGCGCTGCGTCATCGCTGGCCGGAACGCTGGGGCAATGACGACGTGCAACTGGTCGCACGGCTCGGCGCCTGCGGCTTGATGATTCTGCTCGGGCTGTCGGTGCCGCACTTCAAGCGCGCTTATTACATCCTGCCCATGGTGCCGATGTTTGCCGCTGTCGCCGCCTATGGGCTGCTCCACGCGCAGAACTGGCTCGTCGGGGTGCGTCGCTGTTACACATGGCTCGTCGCGGCGCTGCCGGCGTTGTGCGTGGTTGCAGTCTTTGTGTGTTGGCACGGGTGGCAAAAGCACGGTTATTGGCCGGACGTTTCGTTGCCGTTGCTGATCGGCGTGCTGGTGATCCTGCAGGTGGCGGCATTGATCGCCTGGCGCCGGGAAGGGCGCTTGGTGTGGCTCAGCGCGATCGCACTGGCGGCGCAGTGGTTGCTGCTGGTGACGGTGGTGGAGCCGGCCAAGGACCTGCAGTTCGACACCCGGCAATTTGTCAGTCAGGTGGAAGCGCTTCGCACACAAGAACCGGGACCGTTGGTGTTTGTCGACCTTGGGCAGGACACCTGGGGGGTGCGCTACATGATGAACCTGGATCACGACGAGCAGCCGCTGTTTATCGGGAGCAACCAACTGGATCAGTTGGACGCACTGCCACGGCCGTCCTGGGTGATCGTGGCGCGCAAGGAAACCGAGCAGTTGAAGGGGACTCCAGTGGAGCACCTGGAACCGATGTTCAACGGACGACTGAACGACAATCCGTTGTTGGTGTTTTTGCTCAAGTAGACGGCGCGAGGTCGGTATTGCGTGCTGGGGCGGCGGTGAGCCGCCCCGGTTTGGAACGGCAAAACGAAGACAACAAAAAACCCGCACTAGGCGGGTTTTTTGTGTGCTTCAGATGATCGTTGCACCACCTGAAACTTAATAGTGGTGCCCAGAGACGGAATCGAACCGCCGACACGGGGATTTTCAATCCCCTGCTCTACCGACTGAGCTATCTGGGCAACGGGGCGCATTAAACTGGTTTTTCAGGGGGTCGTCAAGCAAGTTTTCAAAAAATATTTAATTATTACCGTCGCTTACGTGCCGACCCCGATTTTTGCTCAATTATTGAGCAGGCGGCACGTAGCCTTCGGCCTTGGCGTAATCCTCGCCGGAAAAGAACTTGTCCATCTCGCCTTGCAGGTATTTGCGGTCTTCGGCGTTCATCATGTTCAGGCGCTTTTCGTTGATCAGCAGCGTTTGGTGTTTCTGCCAGTCGGCCCAGGCTTTGGCGGAGACGTGATCGAAAATGTCCTGGCCCTTGGCACCCGGGAACGGGGCGCGCTCCAGGGCGGGCAGTTCTTCGTGGTACTTGCGGCAGATGATGGTGCGGGTCATGACGAAACTCCTGCGTTCAATACGTCGGCCGCGCGCTTCAGCAGTTTTTTCACCGGGGCGGCAAGGCCCAGGCGCGGCGGGGTGGCGAGGTTATACCAGAGCCAGTCGGCCTCGGCCACGTGATGCGCGGATTCCTCGACCTGGACCAGCCAGGGTTCGATGGCCAGTTGGAAGTGGCTGAAGGTGTGGATCAGCCCGGGAAGTTCCTGTTGTTTGCCCAGTTCCAGCGCGTGCTGGTGGGCGAGGTGTTCGAGGTCTTGCAGATCGTCCAGCTCCGGCAAGCTCCACAGACCGCCCCACAGGCCCGTGGACGGGCGACGGTAAAGCAGGATCGCGCCGTCGCCATTGGCGAGCATGGGCATCAGCGTGCGCCTCTGGGGGATGGTCTTGCGCGGCTTGGGGATCGGGTAGCGTGTCTCCAGGCCGAGCATGTGGGCTTCGCAGCCTTTTTCCAGCGGGCATAACAGGCAACTGGGCTTGCTGCGGGTGCAAAGGGTGGCGCCCATGTCCATCATCGCCTGGGTGTAGGCGTTGACGCGGTCATGGGGCGTGAAGCGCTCTGCGGTGGCCCAGAGCTGTTTGGCTACCTTGGGTTCGCCTGGGTAGCCCTCCTGCGCGGTAAAGCGTGCAAGTACGCGTTTGACGTTGCCATCGAGGATCGGCGCGCGCAGGCCCATGCTCAGGCTGGCGATCGCGCCGGCGGTGGACAGGCCGATGCCAGGCAGTTCGGTGAGTTTCTCCACGTCGCGGGGAAACTCGCCAGCGTACTCGGCCACGACAATCTTCGCGGTCTTCTGCAGGTTGCGCGCGCGGGTGTAGTAACCCAGGCCGGTCCACAGGTGCAGCACCTCGTCTTCCGGTGCGGCGGCCAGGGCTTCGACCGTTGGCAGGGAGGCCATGAAGCGGTCGAAGTAATTGAGCACGGTGCTGACCTGGGTCTGTTGCAGCATGATCTCCGAGACCCACACCCGGTAGGGCGTGATGCCCTGTTGCCAGGGCAGGTCATGGCGACCGTGGCGGTCGTACCAGTTCAGTACCGCCTCGGAAAACTGCTCGTTTTTCATCGTTTGAACAGGCCTTTCAACGCGTCTTTCAACTGCGGGTTAACGTTGTCGAGCTTCTCTTCCAGCTTCTCGTTGAGGCGGTTGCCGGCGGCCTTGATGGCGACCTGGCCGAGGCCGTCCTTGTCCAGGCGGCACGCCTTGGCGCCCAGCTCCAGCGGGCCACGACAGCGCAGCGGGACTTCGATGCCCTGGAAGTTGGCGCCTACCTCGCACGCCGGGTCCGGCACTTCGCGCTGGTCGCCCTCGACGACGATGCCGACGCGATAATCCATACCCAGCACGCGCAGGTCGATGTCGCCGTTGCCGTTGACCGTGAGGCCCGGGATGCGCACCTTCAGGTCGGGGTTATTGGCCACGCCGTTACGGAACGTCAGGTTGCCCTTCAATTCCTGGAACGGTGTGTCTTTGGCCCGTGGCTCGCTGCTCAAGGTCTTGCGGTTGAGCAGGGCGATGCCGGTACACAGTTGCTGTTCAAGGTTGGCATTGAGCAGCACGCCGTTGTTGATCACGAAGCTGGCGTTGCCGTTGAGGCTATCGATCAGTGCCTTTTGGCTGTTGCCTCGGCCGCTGAGGTTGCTGTCGAGGGTGATCTGGCCCTTGATCGGCGGCGTCTGCCCCTGGGCTTGCAGGATGCGTTCGACCGGCACTTGCTTGATATGGCTTTGCAGCGCCAGCACTGGAATATCCTGGCGTACATCGAGGCTGCCGTTGGCCTGGAAGCTGCCGTTGTAGAGGCCGCCGCTCAGGCTGTCGAGCTTGAGCTGGCCGTTGAGGCCGCTGGCCTTGAGCACGGCGTTCTGGATCGGCAGCTTGCTCAGGGTCAGTTGGCCGAAGGCCAGGTCGGCCTCCACGTCCAGTGTGCGCAGGCGGGTCAACGGCAGCAGCTTGTCGGTGCTCCAGGCGCCTTTGGTGGGGGCGTCCGGCAGCGGTGTGGTGCCGCCGGCGGCCATGGCGCCGGCTTCGCTGTCCTGAACTTCGGCTTGGCGTGCGGCGGTTGCGCCCTTGGCGGATTCGGACTTGACCGGCAGGTAGTCGTCGGCGTTGAAGGTGTCACCCTTGAGTTGCACGCGCAGCGATTGCTTGGCGAAATCGTCCACGGCGACGCGACCGGTGAAGGTGCTGCTGTCGAGTTTCAGGTTGAGGTCTTCCAAGGCCAGGCGGGTGGGCGTGCCTTGGAGGCGGCTGACCAGCTCGACCTTGCTCAGGCTGCCCTCGGCCATCGGTGGCAGCGGGTTGCCGATGCTGTCGAGGAACTTGGCCAGGTCAAACTGGGCGATGGACAGCGCGCCACTGATCTGCGGGGTCTTGTCCAGGTCGTTGACCTTCAGTTCGCCGAGGGCGCGCAACTGGTTGGCCGAGAGTTTCAGGTTGGTCCATTCGGCAATGTTGGCCGCCAGGTCCACCAGCAGTTGGCCTTGGGTGGAGAAGGTCACGGTTTTGCCTTGCAGCGGCTCGCCGGTGGCTTCACCACTGATCCTCATGTCTTCGAACTGATAACGCTTGAGCGCACGCTGAATGCGCAGGTTGCCGTTGAGTTCGGTCTTGACGCGCATGACCGGCTGGTTGCTGCCGAGGAACGCGGTGAGCTTCAGCGGAATACTTGCCCCTTCGTGGATGGCCCCCGCACTCAGTTGGATGCTTTCGGCGCTGAACTGCTTGCCGGTCTGTTCATCGTTGTATTCGATGCGGGCGTTGTTGATGGTCAGGCTGTCGATGTCCAGGCGGATGGGCTGCGGCGGTTTCTCTGCCTTCACCTCGGTCGCCTGTTCCGCCGGTTGCACCGGGGCTGGGGCATCGGTGGTCGCCACGGGGGCGTTCTTGCCGATGTCTTCCCAGTTGCCGTGGCCTTGCTTGTCGCGGTTGAGGCGCAGGTTCAGGCCTTCGACACGCACATCGCTCATCTGTACTTCGCGGCGCAGCAGCGGCAGCACGCGTACCGACAGGCCGAGCATCTGCAGATCGGCGAACGGTTGGGTCGGGGTGGTCAGGGTCGCGACGCTGGCTTCGTGCAGTTCCAGGCCCAGCCAGGGGAACAGGCTCCAGCCGATGTCGCCATTGAGCGTCAGCTCGATGTGGGCCTTGTCGCGGGCAATCTGGCGAATCTCGTCTTTGTAGTCGTTGGGATCGAAGAGATGGGTCAGGGCAAAGCCGAGAGCCACAATGATCAGCAACAGCCCGAGAAGTACCAGACCCAGGATTTTGCCGAACGCTTTCATGGGCGAGTCCTTGTATGTCGATTTCAAAATTTAGCCGCAGAGTATAGCGCCCGATGGCCTGCGTCAGTTCACGGATCGTTACATTGTATCTAGCGTCGAGGCGGTATTTTGGCGTCAAAAAATACAAATAATTCCCAAAAGGTAGTGGCACTTTGGTTTTTCTGTATGCCGTTGATGCTAATCTCTGCGCGTTCGTCCGCCTTCTGCGACGTAACGTCGCGCTTTAAATGGAGCTCTATTCAACAAAACGGCCACGCTCTGCGTGCAAGGCCGAAGGAGAGAGCGCCTGACGAACACAGACTAATAACTGGGGGAAACACCAATGAGCACTTGCACTGCGGCGGGTATTACTGCCGCACAGCCTGCGTTCCTGTCCAAGGAGCGCATCATCGCCAAGCCCGGGTTCAACCGTTGGCTGGTTCCACCGGCCGCCCTGGCCATCCACCTGTGTATCGGCATGGCCTACGGCTTTTCGGTGTTCTGGTTGCCGCTGTCCAAGGCGCTGGGTATCACCACGCCGGTCGCCTGTGCGCCGGATATGAGCTTTATCGCCCAGGTCTTCTCGTCCGAGTGCGACTGGCCGATCTCCATGCTCGGCTGGATCTACACCCTGTTCTTCATCTTCCTGGGCTGCTCGGCAGCGATCTGGGGCGGCTGGCTGGAACATGCCGGGCCACGCAAGGCGGGCGTCGTCTCGGCATTGTGCTGGTGTGGCGGCCTGCTGATTTCGGCGCTGGGGATTTATACCCACCAGATCTGGCTGATGTGGATCGGCTCCGGCGTCATTGGCGGTATCGGCCTGGGGCTGGGCTATATCTCGCCCGTGTCGACCCTGATCAAGTGGTTCCCGGACAAGCGCGGCATGGCCACCGGCATGGCGATCATGGGCTTCGGCGGCGGCGCGATGGTAGGGGCTCCCTTGGCGGCAGCGCTGATGGGGCACTTTGCTTCGCCAACCAGCGTGGGCGTGTGGCAGAGCTTTCTGGTGATGGCGGCGATTTACTTCGTGTTCATGATCGGCGGCGCACTGTCCTACCGCGTCCCGCCGACCGGCTGGAAGCCTGAGGGCTGGACCGCACCGGCGAAAAAAGCCAGCAACGCGATGATCACCCACCGTCACGTTCACGTGAACGTGGCCTGGAAAACTCCGCAATTCCGTTTGGTATGGCTGGTGCTGTGCCTGAACGTATCTGCCGGTATCGGCATCCTCGGCATGGCTTCGCCGCTGCTGCAGGAAGTGTTCGGCGGCAAGTTGCTGGGTGTGGATGTGCCGTTCGGTCAACTGAATGCCGGGCAACTGGCATCGATCGCGGCGATTGCGGCGGGCTTTACCGGGCTGTTGAGCCTGTTCAACATCGGTGGCCGGTTCTTCTGGGCGTCGTTCTCCGACTACCTGGGGCGTAAAAACACCTACTTCGTGTTCTTCGCCCTGGGCTTTGCCCTGTATGCGCTGATCCCGAACCTGGGGCACCTGGGCAACGTGGCGCTGTTCGTGGCGGCGTTCTGCATCATCCTGTCGATGTACGGCGGCGGTTTTGCGACCGTTCCGGCTTACCTGGCCGACCTGTTCGGCACCCAGATGGTCGGCGCGATCCACGGTCGCCTGCTGACCGCTTGGGCCGCGGCGGGCGTGCTGGGCCCGGTGTTGGTGAACTACCTGCGTGAATATCAGTTGAGCATCGGCGTCGAACGCGCCGCCGCCTACGACATCACCTTGTACATCCTCGCCGGCCTGCTGGTGCTGGGTTTCATCTGCAACTTGCTGGTGCGCCCGGTGGACGACAAGTACTTCATGACCGACGCCGAACTGGCCGCCGAACAGGCGCTGGGCCATGACAAGGGCGCCGATTCGACCACCGTGCTCGAATGGAAAGCCTCCGCCGGCAGCAAACCGCTGGCTGTCGCGGCATGGTTGGTCGTGGGTATTCCGTTGGCGTGGGGTGTGTGGGTGACCCTGCAGAAGACGGCGGTACTGTTCCACTAAGACCGCCTGACCCCTGTGGGCAGTCTTGTTGTGGCGAGGGAGCTTGCTCCCGCTGGGTCGCGAAGCGACCCCAATCGATTTACCGCATGCCTCAGGCAGGTCGCGGTGACAGGTTTTGGGGCTGCTGCGCAGCCCAGCGGGAGCAAGCTCCCTCGCCACGCAAGCCCGCCCGTACTTGTATGCACATGTCTATCCCCGAGCCTCCTCGCTTCAACTCGTCAGTCTTATCCCCTTCGATGTTTCTGTTTAGCGCCCGCGCCCCTATAATGGCTGCCTTTTTCGCCCAATGATTTTGCGGAGCTGGTGATGGCCGAACGTAAGGCGTCCGTCGAGCGCGACACTCTGGAAACCCAGATCAAAGCCTCGATCAACCTGGATGGCACCGGAAAGGCCCGATTTGATATCGGTGTACCTTTTCTTGAGCACATGCTGGACCAGATCGCCCGTCATGGGCTGATCGACCTGGATATCGTCAGCAAGGGCGACCTGCATATCGACGACCACCACACGGTGGAGGATGTCGGTATCACGCTCGGCCAGGCGTTTGCCAAGGCCATCGGCGACAAAAAAGGCATCCGTCGCTACGGCCACGCCTATGTCCCGCTGGATGAAGCGCTGTCGCGTGTGGTCATCGACTTCTCCGGCCGCCCAGGCCTGCAGATGCACGTGCCCTACACCCGCGCCACCGTGGGCGGTTTCGACGTTGACCTGTTCCAGGAATTCTTCCAGGGTTTCGTCAACCACGCACTCGTCAGCCTGCACATCGACAACCTGCGCGGCACCAACACCCACCACCAGATCGAAACCGTGTTCAAGGCATTCGGTCGCGCGCTGCGCATGGCGGTAGAGCTGGATGACCGCATGGCCGGGCAAATGCCATCGACCAAGGGCGTCCTGTAATGCAGACGGTCGCGGTTATCGATTACGGCATGGGTAACCTGCACTCGGTGGCCAAGGCCCTCGAACACGTAGGTGCCGGCAAGGTGCTGATCACCAGCGATGCCAATGTGATTCGCGAAGCCGACCGCGTGGTGTTCCCAGGCGTTGGCGCGATTCGCGATTGCATGGCCGAAATTCGTCGCCTGGGCTTTGACAGCCTGGTGCGTGAAGTCAGCCAGGACCGGCCGTTCCTCGGTATCTGCGTGGGCATGCAAGCCTTGCTCGACAGCAGTGAAGAGAACGGCGGCGTCGACTGCATCGGCCTGTTTCCAGGCGAAGTGAAGTTCTTCGGCAAGGACCTGCATGAAGACGGCGAGCATCTGAAAGTCCCGCACATGGGCTGGAACGAAGTGCGGCGCACCGTCGATCACCCGCTGTGGCATGAAATCCCGGACATGGCGCGCTTTTACTTCGTCCACAGCTATTACATCGCCGCCGGTAACCCGCGCCAGGTGGTGGGTGGCGGGCACTACGGCGTCGACTTTGCCGCCGCGCTGGCCGAAGGTTCGCGTTTTGCGGTGCAGTTCCACCCCGAGAAGAGCCATACCCATGGCCTGCAATTGCTGCAGAACTTCGCTGCGTGGGACGGTCGCTGGTAAATGGCCAAGAAGCCGAAGCCGCCGATCCTGAACCTCACGCCCGAACAGGAGCGTGAGGCTACCGACAAGATCAAGCGCTTCATGGAGGACCGTTTCGAACTCAAGCTGGGCTCGTTCGAGGTCGCCGAGATCCTTGAGTTGTTCACCCTTGAAGTTGCGCCGCACTATTACAACAGGGCGATTTTCGATACGCAGACGCTCCTTAAAGAAAGGTTCGAAAGCATCGAAAGCGACCTGTGGTCGCTTGAGAAACCCTGATTTCCCAAGCATTGCTGAATATCGAATAAGGTTTGCCAGATGCTGATTATCCCCGCTATCGATCTCAAGGACGGCGCTTGCGTACGTCTGCGCCAGGGCCGCATGGAAGATTCCACGGTGTTCTCCGATGACCCGGTGAGCATGGCTGCCAAATGGGTGGAAGGTGGTTGCCGTCGTCTGCATCTGGTGGACTTGAACGGCGCCTTCGAAGGCCAGCCGGTCAATGGCGAAGTGGTGACCGCGATCGCCAAGCGTTACCCGAACCTGCCGATCCAGATCGGCGGCGGTATCCGCTCCCTGGAAACCATCGAACACTACGTCAAGGCTGGCGTGAGCTACGTGATCATCGGCACCAAGGCCGTGAAAGACCCGGCCTTCGTCGCCGAGGCCTGCCGCGCGTTCCCGGGCAAGGTGATCGTCGGCCTGGACGCCAAGGACGGTTTTGTCGCCACCGACGGCTGGGCAGAAATCAGCACGGTGCAGGTGATCGACCTGGCCAAGCAGTTCGAAGCCTGCGGCGTGTCCGCCATCGTTTATACCGACATCGCCAAAGACGGCATGATGCAGGGCTGTAACGTGCCGTTCACCGCTGCGCTGGCGGCGGCGACCAAGATCCCGGTGATCGCTTCCGGTGGCATCCACAACCTGGGTGACATCAAGTCGCTGCTGGACGCCCGGGCCCCTGGGATCATCGGCGCCATCACCGGCCGCGCGATCTACGAAGGTACCCTGGACGTCGCCGAAGCCCAGGCTTACTGCGATGCCTACAACGGCTGAGGACTGACCATGGCGCTGGCCAAACGCATCATCCCTTGCCTGGACGTCGACAACGGTCGCGTGGTCAAGGGCGTCAAGTTCGAGAACATCCGTGATGCCGGCGACCCGGTGGAAATCGCCCGTCGCTACGATGAGCAAGGTGCCGACGAGATTACCTTTCTCGACATCACCGCCAGCGTCGACGGTCGCGACACCACGCTGCATACCGTCGAGCGCATGGCCAGCCAGGTATTTATTCCGCTGACTGTGGGCGGCGGCGTGCGCACCGTGCAAGACATCCGCAACCTGCTCAATGCCGGTGCGGACAAGGTCTCGATCAACACCGCCGCAGTGTTCAACCCGGAGTTCGTCGGCGAAGCCGCGCAGCACTTCGGCTCGCAGTGCATCGTGGTGGCCATCGACGCCAAGAAAGTCTCCGGCCCCGGCGAAACCCCGCGCTGGGAGATCTTCACCCACGGCGGGCGCAAGCCGACCGGCCTGGACGCGGTGGAGTGGGCGATGAAGATGGAAGGCCTGGGCGCCGGTGAAATCCTGCTGACCAGCATGGACCAGGACGGCATGAAAAACGGCTTCGACCTCGGCGTGACCCGTGCCATCAGCGATGCGCTGGGCATTCCGGTGATCGCGTCCGGCGGCGTCGGCAACCTGCAGCACCTGGCCGACGGCGTGATTGAAGGCCACGCCAGCGCCGTGCTGGCGGCGAGTATTTTTCACTTCGGCGAATACACGGTTCCCGAGGCCAAGGCCTACATGGCCGCGCGCGGTATCGTGGTGCGCTAAACGCTGCTGGACACCATGGCAAGTGCGCGGCACTCTCTGCGCTTGCCATGGATTCCGGTAACTTTCATGTTCAAAGACCTGTTGCTCGCGCTCGCCAGTACCTCCGTGCTCATGATCGGAGCGGCCCAAGCCGAAGAAACGTCTGGCGCCTCCCTGGTGTTGCTGACGGAAAACTTCCCGCCCTACAACATGGCGAAAAACGGCAAGAACTTCGCCAAGGAAGAGAACATCGAAGGCATCGCCGTGGACATCGTGCGCGAAACCTTCAAGCGTGCCGGCATTTCCTACAACCTTACCCTGCGTTTTCCTTGGGAGCGGATCTACAAACTCGCCCTGGAAAAACCCGGCTACGGCGTGTTCGTGATGGCTCGCCTGCCGGAGCGTGAAGCGCTGTTCAAATGGGTCGGCCCTATCGGCCCGGATGACTGGGTGATGCTGGCCAAGGCCGACAGCAAGATCGAGCTCGGCGAGCTGGCGCAGGCGCGGCGCTACAAGATCGGCGCCTACAGGGGCGACGCGATTGCCCAGACCCTGGAAAGACAGGGCCTCAAGCCCGTGCTGGTGTTGCGTGACCAGGACAACGCGCAAAAGCTGCTGGATGGCCAGATCGACCTATGGGCCACCGGCGACCCGGCCGGCCGCTACCTGGCGCGCCAGGTCGGTGTGACCGGGCTCAAGACGGTCCTGCGTTTCAACAGTGCCCAGCTGTACCTGGCGCTGAACAAGGACGTGCCGGATGCGACAGTGGCCAAGCTGCAGGCGGCGTTGGATCAATTGCGCAAAGAGGGCGTGATCGACGAGGTCATGGCGCGCTATTTGTAGCGATAGGTGCCGTTCTTGCCGTGCGCCTCCATCGCCTGATTGCTGCGCACGCTAATCATCAGCTTGATATCAATCCATTCCACGCCCTGGGCCTTGAGCTTGGGCAGTTCGCGTTCGAGCACCGCCAGGGTCTGCGGATAAGGATGGCCGATCATCACCGCTGAGCCCTGTTTATGGGCCAGTTTGATTGCGCTCTGCAATTGCGTGGTGATCGCGGCTTCGGTGCGTTCATCGTCGAGGAACACATCCCGCGAGATACTGGCCAGGCCGATCTTCTGCGCTTCGGCGGCGCCGACGGTTTGCGCGCTGGTGCGGCTGTCGACAAAGAACTTGTGACGCCGTTGCAACTCGCCCATCAGCCAGGCCATGGCTTCGGGCTGGGCGGTCATGCGGCTGCCCATGTGATTGTTGATGCCGGCGGTGTAGGGCACGGCCTTGAATGCGGCGTCCAGGCGTTTGCCGAGTTCTTCGATAGGCAGCTCGGGGTGCCAGGCGAACGGGCCCGTGGCCGGGTCCATGGGCATGTGCAGGATCACGACCTTGCCGGCTTTGTGCGCTTCGCGGGCGAATTCGGCGGCATGGGGCGTGTCGGGCATGATCGCCGTGGTCACCGGGCCGGGCAGGGCCAGCACGCGGCGATCCCGGGGCAGATTTTGCCCCAGGTCGTCGATGATCAGGGTCAGGTAGGCTTTGTGCGGCTCGCCGGCCGGGGTCGCTTGGGCGACCCCGGCCAGGCTGCACAGTGCAGCGATGATCAGGGCAACGCGCATATCAACGGCTGCGCGTGATGCTCAAGCCCTTGAGCAGGCTCAACGCCTGGGCCAGTTGATAATCATCGTCCTGCGGCATCGGCTTGGCTTTGGTGCTGCTGCCGGTAGGCTGGTCGGCGCCGCCGTTGCCATTGCCCAGGTGACCTTGCAGGTCGGCTTCCTTGTAGTACTCGCTGTCGGCCTCGTTGGTAATCTTGGCCTTGCGCACTTCGATGTCCGGCACGATGCCCTGGGCCTGGATCGAGCGGCCGTTCGGCGTGTAGTACAGCGCGGTGGTGATTTTCAGGGCGCGCTCGTTGTTCAGCGGCAACACGGTTTGCACCGAGCCTTTGCCGAAACTGGTGGTGCCCATCAGCACGCCGCGCTTCTGGTCTTGCAGGGCTCCGGCGACGATCTCCGAGGCCGAGGCGCTGCCGCCGTTGATCAGCACGGCCAGCGGCACGTTTTCGCTGAGGTCGTTGCCGGTGGCCGAGAAGCGCAGCTCGGAGTTGGCGATACGGCCCTTGGTGTAGACGATCAAGCCTTTGGTGATGAAGTGGTCGACCACTTCCACCGCCGACTGCAGCACGCCGCCGGGGTTGTTGCGCAGGTCGAGCACGATGCCGTTGAGCTTCTTGCCGTTGTCTTTACGCAGCTTGGCCAGGGCCTTGGCCACTTCGTCGCCGGTCTTGACCTGGAACTGGGTGATGCGGATGTAGCCGTAGCCCGACTCCAGCAACTGGCTCTTCACGCTCTTGACCGTGATGGTCGCGCGGGCCAGGGTCACGTCGAACGGGTTACCGCCGTCGCGCACCAGGGTCAGGGTGATTTTCTGGCCGATCTTGCCGCGCATCTTGTCGACGGCTTCGGTCATGGTCTGGCCGCGGGTCGGTTGGCCGTTGATCTTGACGATCAGGTCACCGGCCTGGATGCCGGCCTTGGACGCCGGGGTGTCGTCGATCGGCGAGACTACTTTGATCTGGCCATCTTCGGCGCCGACTTCAATGCCCAGGCCACCGAACTCACCGCTGGTGCTTTCCTGCAGCTCGGCGAAATCTTCCGGGCCGAGGTAAGCGGAGTGCGGGTCGAGGTTGCTGAGCATGCCCTTGATGGCATTTTCCAGCAGGGTCTTGTCGTCTACGGGTTCGACATAGGCTGCCTTGATCCGGTCCATGACCTCGGCAAAGGTGCGCAGCTCGTCCAGCGGCAACGGCGCCTTGGTGGTCGCGGCCGTGCCAGCGGGTGCAGCCGGTGCGGCCTGGTCGGCGAAAGCCAGAGGCGCGCCGATCACCAGAGCGATCGTCAGGGCCAGCGAAGTGAGGCGGGACAAATGCAGCATGTCGAACGAACTCCTAATGTAGATGCGACCCTATCCTTGGGTGCGGCACCATTGTGCAGGATCGCTCGGGCGGCCCTGCTGACGAATAGCGAAGTACAGCGCCGGGGTGTCCTGGCCGCCACTGTTACCGACAGTGGAGATGGATTCACCGGCTTTTACCACATCACCTGCCGACTTGAGTAAAGTCTGATTGTGGCCATAAAGACTCAAATAGCCATTACCGTGGTCGAGAATCACCAATAGACCGGCGCCCCGCAGCCAATCGGCAAACACCACGCGACCGCCGTGGACGGCGTGGACCTGGCTGCCGGCGGCTGCACTGATCATCACCCCATCCCACTTGGCGCGGGTGTCATCGCCACGGGTTTCCCCAAAGCGTGCCAGTAGTCGACCATCAACGGGCCATGGAAGTTTGCCGCGAGCTGAAGCAAAAGGGCCGCCGAAGGATTCGCCCGCGCTGGAAACCAGCGGGCCAGGCGCTGCATGCGCCGGTTTACGTGGGGCCGGAGCGTCGGTAGTGGCTGCCAGTTCGGCCTCACGCTGACGCTTTTTTTCTGCTTCCTGCTGGGCGATCAGCGCTTTTTGTCGCGCTTCCTCGGCCTCGCGTGCCTGGCGAGCCAGGGTTTCTTCGATGGTTTTCAACACTTTGCCGAGGTCGGCCTGGTCCTGCTCGCGGGCTTGCAGCTTGGCGTCACGGACCTTCACGTCGTCATTGAGCTTGGCCAGGGCCAGTTGACGTTCCCTGCGCACCTTGTCGAGTTGGTCGCGCTGGCTGTCGAGGGCGCTTTTCTGGTCGAGCAACTGTGACTGCTGGTCGGCGATTTCCTGTTCGACGTTGGCCAGTTGGCGCAGGGTTTCGTTGAAACCCTTCAATTGAGCCAGGCGGGCCTTGCTCAGGTAATCGTAGTAGGTGAGGGTGCGCGCGAATTTTTCCGGGTTCTGCTGGTTGAGCAGCAGCTTGAGGTATTCCTGGCGGCCGCTCTGGTAGGCGGCGCGGGCCTGGATCGCGATCAGGCGTTGCTGTTCAACGCGTGCGCTCTGGAGTTTTTTTTTCTCAGCGTCGAGTCGCTCCAGTTCCGACTCGCTCTTCTTTAATTCTTTTTGTAGCTCCTGGACTTGTTTCTCCAGTTGGCCCATTTCGGTTTCCGTGCCGCGCAGGTCTTTCTGCACCCCGGATTTTTCTTCCTGGAGCTTGCCGAGCAGTTTTTTCAGCTCGGTAATGTCCTGACGCGTAGCGTCCAACTGTTGTTGGGTTTGTGCGCGCTCATCGGCAAATGCCGGTTGGAGCAGGCAGACAAGAGCGAGGGTAATCAAGGCGCGAAGCATAGAGGCGGGCGACACCAGGGAAATGGACGGCCTAGTATGCCCGCCAAGCGCTGCAAAAAAAACGCCCATTTGGGGCTTCTGGGCAAGATAGGTGCCGAGTGGCAGTGGTATGGCGAAAAGACATCTACCCAACACAGAGAGTCCAATGTGGGAGGGGGCTTGCCCCCGATTGCGGCGTGTCAGCTGAATAGGTGTTGGCTGACCCACTGCTATCGGGGGCAAGCCCCCTCCCACATTAGCTTCGCGGTGTTGCTTAGATCAGACCAGGATTGAGGTGCCGGTCATCTCTTTCGGCTTCTCCAGCCCCATCAACATCAGCATGGTCGGTGCCACATCGGCCAGTACGCCACCGTTGCGCACTTTCAGGTCGCGCTTGCCGACGTAGATGAACGGCACCGGCTCGGTGGTGTGGGCGGTGTGGGCTTGCCCGGTGGATTCGTCGGACATTTGCTCGCAGTTGCCGTGGTCGGCGGTGATCAGCGCTTCGCCGCCGACTTTTTCCAGTGCGTCGACGATGCGGCCCACGCACAGGTCCAGGCATTCCACAGCCTTGACCGCGGCGGCCAGGTTGCCGCTGTGGCCGACCATGTCGCCGTTGGCGTAGTTGACCACGATCACGTCATAACGCTGGTGATCAATGGCATCGACGATCTTGTCGGTCACTTCCGGCGCGCTCATTTCCGGCTGCAGGTCGTAGGTCGCGACTTTTGGCGACGGGATCAGGATGCGCTCTTCGCCCGGGAACGGTTCTTCGCGGCCACCGGAAAAGAAGAAGGTCACGTGGGCATATTTCTCGGTTTCGGCGATGCGCAGTTGGGTCTTGCCGTTTTTCGCCAGGTAGTCGCCCAGCACGTTTTCCAGGCTGCCCGGGGCAAAAGCCGACGGGGCCGGGATGTTGGCGGCGTATTGGGTGAGCATGACGAACTCGACGTTCGGCTGGCGCGCGCGTTCGAAGTCCTTGAAGCCGGCGTCGACGAACACGTGGCTCAGCTCGCGGGCACGGTCGGCGCGGAAGTTCATGAACACTACGGCATCGCCGTCTTCGACTTTCACCGGCTCGCCGATGGTCGTGGCTTTGACGAACTCATCGCTCTCGCCACGTGCGTAGGCGGCTTCCAGGCCTTCCTGGGCGGTGGCGGCGTTGAATTCGGCCTGGCCGTCGACGATCAGGTTGTAGGCCTGGGATACGCGGTCCCAGCGGTTGTCGCGGTCCATGGCGAAATAGCGACCGACCAGGCTGGCGATACGGCCCTTGCCCAGGGCGGCGAAGGCGGCGTCCAGCAGTTCGATCGACGACTGCGCGCTTTTCGGCGGCGTGTCGCGGCCGTCGAGGAAGGCGTGCAGGTAGATCTTGTCGGCGCCGCGCTTGAAGGCCAGTTCGGCCATGGCCACGAGATGGTCCTGGTGGCTGTGTACGCCACCGTCGGACAGCAGGCCCATGAAGTGAACGGCCTTGCCGGCGGCGACGGCTTTATCGACGGCCGCGCAGATCGTCGGGTTCTCGAAGAATTCGCCATCGCGGATCGCTTTGGTCACGCGGGTGAAGTCCTGATAGACCACTCGTCCGGCGCCGAGATTCATATGGCCGACTTCCGAGTTGCCCATTTGGCCGTCCGGCAGGCCCACATCCATGCCCGAACCGGAGATGAGGCCGTTGGGCAGGGTGGCGGTCAGGCGGTCCAGCACCGGCTTGTTGGCCGAGTACACGGCGTTGTCGTGGTGGCTTTCACTGTGTCCGAAGCCATCGAGAATTATCAGGACCAAAGGTTTAGGCGTAGTAGTCATAGATCCTCTCGCGGCGGTAATTAATGAAGGGGATTGAAAAGGGAGTGGCAGTTTAAAGCGAAGTTCCGACCACGTCACCGCTTTACGGGGGTTGGCCCCCCCTGACGGCTGTGTATACTTACCGCCATTTTAACGCCCTGGAACCTCCTTGATGGTTGATCACCTGATTGCATTTGCCACTGCCCACTACCTGCTCGCGGGTGCCTTCGTCATCCTGCTGGCGCTGCTGATCGCTCATGAAATGAGCCGCGGTGGCCGCAGCCTGAGCACGTCGGAGCTGACCGCGCTGGTCAACAAGGATGAGGCCGTTGTCGTGGATATCCGTCCGGCCAAGGATTTTGCCGCCGGTCATATCGTCGGCGCCCTGAACATTCCCCAGGACAAGCTGATCGCGCGCCTGGCCGAGCTGGAAAAGCACAAGGCCAAGACCATCATCCTGGTCGACGCCCAAGGCCAGCATTCCGGCACTCACGCCCGCGAAATGCTCAAGACCGGCTTCACCGCCGCCAAGCTGTCTGGTGGTATCAGCAGCTGGCGCGCCGATAACCTGCCGCTGGTGAAGTGATATGAGCCAGGTTGTCGTGTATTCCAGCGATTGGTGCCCTTACTGCATGCGGGCCAAGGCCTTGCTGGAGAAGAAGGGTGTTGCCTTCGAAGAGATCAAGGTCGACGGCAAACCCCAGGTGCGCGCCGAAATGGCCCAGAAGGCGGGGCGCACGTCCGTGCCGCAGATCTGGATCGGCGCCAAGCACATCGGTGGATGCGATGACCTGTTTGCCCTTGAGCGCGCCGGAAAGCTGGACGCGCTGCTTCACGTCTGACTCCTAAACCCTAAAAGACCCCAAGATCAAGAAGGATCTGCGATGACTGACCAACAGAACACCGAAGCAGCAGAAGCCCAAGGCCCACAGTTTTCGCTGCAGCGCATCTATGTGCGCGACCTGTCGTTCGAAGCGCCGAAAAGCCCGGCTATCTTCCGTCAGGAATGGACCCCAAGCGTTGCGCTGGACCTGAACACCCGTCAAAAAGCGCTGGAAGGTGACTTCCACGAAGTCGTGCTGACCCTGTCGGTCACCGTCAAGAATGGCGAAGAAGTGGCCTTCATCGCTGAAGTGCAACAGGCCGGTATCTTCCTGATCCAGGGCCTGGACGAAGCGTCCATGAGCCACACCCTGGGCGCGTTCTGCCCGAACATCCTGTTCCCTTATGCCCGTGAGACCCTGGACAGCCTGGTCACCCGTGGCTCGTTCCCGGCGCTGATGCTGGCTCCGGTTAACTTCGATGCCCTGTACGCGCAAGAGCTGCAGCGCATGCAACAGGAAGGCGCACCGACGGTTCAATAAGTCGATGCGGTAAAAAAATGTGGGAGGGGGCTTGCTCCCGATGCCGGAGTGTCAGTCGACATCTATTTGACTGATCCACCGCAATCGGGGGCAAGCCCCCTCCCACATTTGTTTTGTGCGTTACTTGAAACCGATTTGGCGCCAGCCTTCGTAGACGGCTATGGCGACGGTGTTGGACAGGTTCAGGCTGCGGCAACCTTCGCGCATCGGCAAACGCAGGCGATGGCCGTCGGGCAGGGCGTCGAGCACCTCGGCGGGCAGGCCACGGCTTTCCGGGCCGAACAGGAAGGCGTCGCCGTCGGCGAAGCTGGCATCATGGAACGGCCGCGAGCCCTTGGTGGTGAACGCGAACAACCGAGGGTGGCCCAGGCTTTCCAGGCAACTGGCGAGGTCGGCGTGGCGCTTGAGGGTGGCGTACTCGTGGTAGTCCAGCCCGGCGCGGCGCAGGCGCTTGTCGTCCATGTCGAAGCCCAGGGGCTCGATCAAATGCAGGTGGCAGCCACTGTTGGCGCACAGCCTGATAACGTTGCCGGTATTCGGCGGAATTTCTGGTTGAAAAAGGATGACGTGAAACATGCACGGCTCCGAAGGCAAAGATGCGCTGCATTCTACCCTCGAAGAGGACCCCAGGCCGAAGCTATTGCCGAGGGTTTTGGGCTCTTTGGCGATTGTCGGCCTGATGGTCGGCCTGATGATCGGTCGTCTGACTACCCCGGACCCGGTCGAGTTGCTGCAGGTGACGCCGGCAACTAACGGTGCGGTGGTGTGGTTCAACAGCGAACCCAAGCTGCATGGCGAGCATATCGACGGCACCGTGGCGCTGTTGTTCGACGCGCAGGGCCAGGCTGCCAGCGGGCAGCTCAAGGTCAGTGACAAGGATGTGAACTGGCGCGTGCGCAAGACCGATGGCGGTCTGTTGCTCAGCCTGGTGGCGGCGCGGCCGTTGCGTGGGGAATGGTCGGGAGAGAAGGCTGAAGGCCGCTGGCGGCTGGAGATCCATCTCCAAGAGCAATAAAAGAGGGAATCCCCGGCCTGCCTGTACCAAGGTTCCCGAAACGGGCTGGGGCTATGGGCGCTGTGCCGCATAAGCCCCGGGTGTAAAGAAGGGAGTTCCCGGCCTGCCTGTACCAGGGCTCCCAAAACGGGGTGAAGCCATTGGGCTTCGGTGTTAAAGAGGGAATCCCCGGCCTGCCTGTACCGAGGTTCCCCAAAGCGGTGTGGAGCGCGACGCGGTTCGCATCAAGCACCCCGGGTGTAAAGAGGGGATTCTCGGCCTGCCTGTACCAAGGTCCCCGAAACTGGGTTGTATCAGGGTTATTGCAGGGTGCGTGCCACAGTGGCCAAGTTGCCCAAAAAAAGCTCAACAGGCAGCGCAAAGCCCCGGGATACGGGGCTTTGGTGTTTTCGGCTTTCAGATTTTATTCAGCGAGGCTGAGGTTTCAGGTGTTGGTGCCGTGCCCGATGCCGGTTCATGCTGCATTGAAGCGGTGCATGCTTGTGAAACCTTGTGAAGATCTAAATGTGGGAGGGGGCTTGCCCCCGATAGCGGTGGGTCAGCCATGTAGATGTCGACTGACACTCCGGCATCGGGGGCAAGCCCCCTCCCACATTTGGATCTTCAGTGGACCTGAGATTCAGCCCTCATCACCTTCGTCATCATCCCCACCATCCACCTTCATCCCCAGTTCCTTGATCTTGCGCGTCAGGGTATTGCGGCCCCAACCCAGCAGCACGGCCGCATCGCGGCGGCGGCCGGCGGTGTGCTTGAGGGCGGTTTCGATCATGATCCGCTCGAAGGCCGGCACGGCGCTGTCCAGCAGGTTCGACTGGCCGCGTGCCAGGGCCTGGTCGGCCCATTGGCGCAGCGCCTGTTCCCAGTTGGTCACGGGGGCCGAATCCTGCGGCAGGCTGAGCAGTTCCGGTGGCAGGTCGCCGATATGCACTTCGCGCCCGGACGCCATCACCGTGATCCAACGGCAGGTGTTCTCCAGTTGGCGCACGTTGCCGGGCCATGGCAGGTTTTTCAGGTATTCCTCGGTCTCGCTTTTCAGCAGCTTCGGCTCGACGGCCAGCTCCTGCGCGGCGCGGCTGAGGAAGTGGCGCGCGAGGGTCGGGATGTCTTCGCGACGGTCCGACATGCGTGGGATATGGATGCGGATCACGTTGAGGCGGTGGAACAAGTCCTCACGGAACTTGCCCGCATGCACCAGGGTTTCCAGGTTCTGGTGAGTCGCGGCGATGATGCGCACGTCGACCTTGACCGGCGTATGCCCGCCCACACGGTAGAACTCGCCGTCCGCCAGCACGCGCAGCAAGCGGGTCTGGGTATCGGCCGGCATGTCGCCGATTTCATCGAGAAACAGTGTGCCGCCGTCCGCCTGTTCAAAGCGCCCGCGTCGCAGGTTGGCCGCGCCGGTGAAGGCGCCTTTCTCGTGGCCGAACAGCTCGGATTCCATCAAGTCCTTCGGAATCGCCGCCATGTTCAGTGCGATAAACGGCGACGCCGCCCGTGGGCTGTGGCGGTGCAGGGCGTGGGCCACGAGTTCTTTACCGGTGCCCGACTCGCCGTTGATCAGCACGGTGATGTTGGAGTGGCTCAAGCGCCCGATGGCGCGAAACACTTCCTGCATCGCCGGCGCTTCACCGATGATTTCCGGGGTGCGGGTCAGGGCGGGCGGGGCTTCCTGGTTCTGCTGTTCCTGGGCGTGCTGGTTGGCGCGCTTGACCAGTGCCACCGCCTCATCCACGTCGAACGGCTTGGGCAGGTATTCAAAGGCACCGCCCTGATAGGACGCGACAGCGCTGTCCAGGTCCGAGTGCGCGGTCATGATGATCACCGGCAGGCGCGGGTGTTGCTCGCGAATCCGTGCCAGCAGGTCCAGGCCGCTGGCACCGGGCATGCGGATGTCGGAGATGATCACGTCGGGCTGCTGGCGCGCCAGGCGGCTCATCACCCCGTCAGCGCTGTCGAAGCTCTGCGTGGTCATGCCTTCCTGTTGCAAGGCTTTCTCGAGGACCCAGCGGATAGAACGGTCGTCATCGACGATCCAGACAGTTTCACTACGGCTCATGTCGATGGGGCTCCTTGTTCCAGAGGCAGAAAGATCGAGAACGTGGTGTGGCCAGGATGGCTCTCACATTCGATCAGACCCTGGTGCTGGCTGATGATGTTCTGGGTAATGGCCAGGCCCAGCCCGGTACCGTCCGGGCGGCCGCTGACCATGGGAAAGAAAATGGTTTCCTGCAGCTCCGCAGGAATGCCCGGGCCGTTGTCGGTGATTTCGACCTTGGTTACCAGGCGATGGCGCACGTGGCCGATGGTGAACTGGCGCAAGGCGCGGGTGCGCAGGCTGATGCGGCCCAGGCGCAGCTCGTTCTGGCTGCTGATGGCCTGCATGGCGTTGCGCACGATATTGAGTACCGCCTGGATCATCTGCTCGCGGTCGATCAACACGTCGGGAATGCTTGGGTCATAGTCGCGCACCAAGGTGATGCAACCCTGGCTTTCGGCCTCGACCAGCTGACAGACACGCTCCAGCACCTCATGCACGTTGGTCATCGCCAGCGACGGCAGCTTGTTGGAGCCGAGCATGCGGTCCACCAGGTTGCGCAGGCGGTCGGCCTCTTCGATGATGACGTTGGTGTAGTCCTTGAGGTGCTCGTCCGGCAGTTCGCGCGCCAGCAACTGCGCCGCGCCGCGAATCCCGCCCAGCGGGTTCTTGATCTCGTGGGCCAGGCCGCGCACCAGCATCTTGCTGGTCTCCTGCTTGGACAGCTGCGCTTCTTCCTTGGTGATGCGCAGCAGGCGGTCACGCGGGTGTACTTCGAGCAGCAGCAGGGTGCTGCCGTTGCTCAGGATCGGGGTCACGGCGTAGTCGACGGTCAGGGTCTGGCCGGTGAGGGCGGTGAGCATCGCTTCGCGCTTGGTGAACGGGTGTGCCTGCTCCACCGCCTGGCGCAACGAGCTCAAGGCTTCGGCCGACTCGGTGAACAATTCGCTGATGAACTGCCCATGGCTGCGCTGGCCGCTGATGGCCAGGAGCATCTCTGCCGCCGGGTTCATGTACTCAAGGCGTAGGTCGTCATTGAGCAGGATGGTCGCGGTGGTCAGGTTGTCGAGTAACAAACGGTGCAGTGCATCGCTGATGGTCATCAGGACCTCTTTTGGAGCAAGGCGCGGGCTTGAGGCACACGCTGATACAAGGAAAATGCAAAAACCAAACCAAGGCTCCGAAAAGAAGCGTTTAAGCCCTGAAATAGGGGTTTAAGGCTCGAAACTGTGGCGTTCTGCCAGCTTTGTCGGGTAGTTTCGAACCAAAATGGGTTGGGTCGGTGGGAAGGGTGCAGGCCGTCGCACCAATATAGTGCGATTTTGTGACGGTTGTTCAGGAAGTGCCGATTTCACACCAATCAAATGTGGGAGGGGCGGTGCGACGATTCGACTTGCCCCTCCCACATTTTTGGATCGGGTTTACAGTTTTAGTCTTTGTAGATACACAACTCGGCGGTTGCGCGGATCATCGCCAACTGCTGCATCGGGTCATTGAGCGGCTCATGCACGGCTTCGGCCAACCATTGCGGGCACTGTGGGTCGGTGCGCTGTGGGCTGAAGTCCGCCAGTTGCTGCAGCAGGCGTTTTTGCAGTTGGTCCAGTTGCGGGCGAATCTGCTTGACCAGATCCGGGCGTGGATCGTCGGGGGCCTTGCCCTGGAACTGCCAGTCGGACAGGTGGGCATACTGCACCAATTTGTTCGCTTCGATCTGTGTCGAGAAAAATTGCCCGGCGGCGGCGGGGTCCAGCTTGTAGCTCGGTGCCAGGGCGACGACGCTGGCGATCACCTCTTGCTCGCGTTTCTTGTCTTCTACGGGCTTGTGGCTGTCCCACTTGCTCAGGGCGACCTGGTCGGCGATCGCCAGGCGTTCGGCGATGCTGTTGAGTAAAGGTTCGAGGCTGGGCGGCGCAGCGCTCGCACTGGCACTGACGAATAACAGAGCGAACACAAGTCGACGTTTCAATGCTGATCTCCTTGTGGGAGGGGGCTTGCCCCCGATAGCAGAGTGTCAGTCAGCACCTGTATCAACTGATCCACTGCTATCTGGAGCAAGCTCCCTCCCACCTTTTTGATTGGGTTTGCAGGTGCGGAGCTGTGTAATCCCCGGGCAAAAAAAGACCTCCCGAAGGAGGTCTTTTTCGATCACGCCACGTTAAGCGACGCTACCGGATCAGCAGCTGTAGTACAGCTCGTATTCCAGTGGGTGTACGAAGGTACGCACCTTGATTTCTTCTGCGCTTTTCAGCTCGATGTAGGCATCGATGAAGTCGTCGCTGAACACGCCGCCTTTGGTCAGGAACGCACGGCCCTTGTCCAGCTCTTCCAGGGCTTCTTTCAGGCTGCCGCACACTTGTGGGATCTCTTTGGCCTCTTCAGGCGGCAGGTCGTACAAGTTTTTGTCGGCGGCGTCGCCAGGGTGGATCTTGTTCTGGATACCGTCCAGGCCAGCCATTACAAGCGCAGCGAAGGCCAGGTATGGGTTGGCTGCCGGGTCCGGGAAGCGAGCTTCGATACGGCGAGCGCGAGGGCTGGACACGTAAGGAATACGGATCGAAGCGGAACGGTTGCGTGCCGAGTAGGCCAGCATTACCGGTGCTTCGAAACCTGGGACCAGACGCTTGTAGGAGTTGGTCGACGGGTTGGTGAAGCCGTTCAGGGCCTTACCGTGCTTGATGATACCGCCGATGAAGTACAGGGCGGTGTCGGACAGGCCGGCATAACCTTCGCCAGCGAAGGTGTTCTTGCCATCTTTGGCGATGGACAGGTGAACGTGCATACCCGAACCGTTATCGCCGTACAGTGGCTTAGGCATGAAGGTAGCGGTACGGCCGTAGGCAACGGCAGTGTTGTGTACGCAGTACTTCAGGGTCTGAACTTCGTCAGCCTTGGCCACCAGGGTGTTGAACTTCACACCGATTTCGTTCTGGCCGGCAGTGGCCACTTCGTGGTGGTGTACTTCGATGACCAGGCCCATGTCTTCCATGGCGTTGCACATGGAGGTACGGATTTCGTGGTCGTGGTCGAATGGTGGAACCGGGAAGTAACCGCCTTTGATGCCTGGACGGTGGCCATGGTTGCCGCCTTCAACGTCCTGGTCGGACATCCACGAACCTTGTTCGGAGTAGATCTTGAACATGGAGCCGGAGATGTCGGACTTGAACTTCACTTCGTCGAAGATGAAAAATTCTGGTTCCGGGCCTACGAATACGGTGTCGCCGATACCGGTCGACTTCAGGTATTCCTCGGCACGCTTGGCGATCGCACGTGGGTCGCGGTCATAGCCTTGCATGGTCGACGGCTCGATCACGTCGCAGACGATGATCAGGGTTGGCTCTTCGGTGAACGGGTCCAGCACGGCAGTGCTGTCGTCCGGCATCAGGATCATGTCGGAGGCTTCGATGCCTTTCCAGCCGGCAATGGAGGAACCGTCGAACATTTTGCCTTCTTCGAAGAACGCGTCATCCAGCGCGTCGCGAGCCGGCATGGTCACGTGGTGCTGAGTGCCTTTTGTGTCCGTGAAGCGCAGATCAATCCATTTAACGTCATGATCTTTGATGAGTTGAACCGACTTCGACATGGTGTCCTCCGGGGTGGCTTCGGGCTGGGTAGTGGAGTTAGCCCTTAGAATTTGGGTGATGCCGGCGCGGATAGTCCGCCATGGCAACCTGCCTCACAAGAGAGCAAATTGCATGCCAGTGCGCCAACATGGCTTTTTTGCGTCAAAATGGCCCCTATAAAGGTGCAAGCTGCTGAAATGGAATAAATAACGCACCGCAATGTAGCGACACTTTGCAGAAATGACCTGTTTTGGTGCGTTGCGTCGGTGGTGCATATTAACTGGTTAAACCTTGAGCGATTTCCGCTATAATCCGCGCCCCCCTTTTTCGGCTGGCCCTGCGCGCGCTGTTTCCATGAAATTAATCGTTAAAGTCTTCCCCGAGATCACCATCAAAAGCCGACCGGTACGGATGCGTTTCATCCGTCAGTTGGCCAAGAACATCCGTGCCGTGCTCCGCGATCTGGACCCGGCGGTGGTGGTGAGCGGTGTGTGGGATAATCTCGAGCTGGAAACCCGTGTCACCGACGCCAAGGCCTTGAAGGATATGACCGAGCGCCTGAGCTGCATGCCGGGTATCGCGCATTTCCTGCAGGTGGACGAGTACCCGCTGGGCGACTTCGACGACATTACCGAAAAGTGCAAACAACACTTCGGCAGTGAGCTGGAAGGCAAGATTTTTTCGGTGCGTTGCAAGCGTGCCGGCAAGCACCCGTTTAGCTCCATGGACGTGGAAAAATACGTCGGCAGCAAGCTGCGTCGCGAGTGCGGCGCCGCCGGAATTTCCCTCAAAGCGCCGCAAATTGAAGTGCGCATGGAAATTCGCGACCAACGGTTGTTTGTGATCCACAGTCAGCACAATAGCATCGGCGGCTACCCGCTGGGCGCCCTGGAACAGACCCTGGTATTGATGTCCGGCGGTTTCGATTCCACGGTGGCGGCCTACCAGATCATGCGCCGCGGCCTGATGAGCCACTTCTGCTTCTTTAACCTGGGCGGGCGTGCCCATGAATTGGGCGTGATGGAAGTCGCGCACTATATCTGGAAGAAGTACGGCAGCTCCCAACGCGTGCTGTTTGTCAGCGTGCCGTTCGAGGAAGTGTTGGGCGAAATTCTCGCTAAAGTCGATAACAGTCATATGGGCGTAGTATTGAAGCGTATGATGTTGCGCGCAGCGTCCCGAATTGCCGATCAACTGCAGATCGACGCGCTGGTGACCGGCGAAGCGATTTCCCAGGTGTCCAGCCAAACGCTGCCGAACCTGTCGCTGATCGACTGCGTTACCGAGAAGTTGGTGCTGCGCCCGCTGATCGCCAGCCACAAGCAGGACATCATCGACCTGGCCGAACAAATCGGCACTGCCGACTTTGCCAAGCACATGCCTGAATATTGCGGGGTCATTTCGGTGAACCCCAAGACCCACGCCAAGCGCAACCGCGTGGAGTATGAAGAACAACAGTTTGATATGGCGGTTCTGGAGCGTGCGCTCGAGAACGCCAAACTGGTCCCGATCGATCGTGTCATCGACGAGTTGGGCCAGGATGTGCAGATCGAAGAAGTCAGCGAAGCCCTGGCGGGCCAGATCGTCATCGACATCCGTCACCCGGATGCCGCTGAAGATGAGCCGCTGGGCATCGCTGGCATCGACGTACAAACGCTGCCGTTTTATGCATTGAACGCGCGTTTCAAGGAACTGGATAACAGCCGTCAGTACCTGCTGTATTGCGACAAAGGCGTGATGAGTCGCCTGCATGCCCACCATTTGCTCAGTGAGGGGCATGCCAATGTGCGCGTTTATCGACCGAGCTAAGAGCCCGGGGCTGTATGCCTGTGGCCTGCGTCACCGGCCCCCCGACTCTGCCGTCAAGCCGTAACGGCAAGGCCTGACTCTACTGTTAATCGCTGCCACGACCTGTCAGCACACCGAATCCTCTGATCGAGATACACAAGTGATCGAAAATCTACGTAACATCGCCATCATTGCTCACGTTGACCATGGTAAAACCACCTTGGTAGACAAACTCTTGCGTCAATCCGGCACCCTGGAGCGCAACGAGCTCAACGACGAGCGCGTGATGGACTCCAACGACCAGGAGAAAGAGCGCGGTATTACCATCCTGGCTAAAAACACCGCTATCAACTGGAACGGCTACCACATCAACATCGTGGATACCCCGGGCCACGCCGACTTCGGCGGCGAAGTAGAACGCGTAATGTCGATGGTTGACTCCGTTCTGCTGCTGGTTGACGCTCAAGACGGCCCTATGCCGCAAACCCGTTTCGTGACCAAGAAGGCTTTCGAAGCCGGCCTGCGTCCGATCGTGGTAATCAACAAGGTTGACCGTCCGGGCGCACGTCCGGACTGGGTTCTGGACCAGATTTTCGACCTGTTCGACAACCTGGGTGCTACCGAAGAACAACTGGACTTCCAGGTTATCTACGCTTCGGCCCTGAACGGTATTGCCGGTCTGGAACATACCGACATGGCTGAAGACATGACCCCGCTGTATCAGGCCATTGTTGACCACGTCCCGGCTCCACAAGTTGACCGTGACGGCCCGTTCCAGATGCAAATCTCGGCACTGGACTACAACAGCTTCCTGGGTGTTATCGGCGTTGGCCGTATCGCTCGTGGTCGCGTCAAGCCGAACACTCAAGTTGTGGCTATCGACATTGACGGCAAGCGCCGTAACGGTCGTATCCTGAAGTTGATGGGTCACCACGGTCTGCACCGTATCGACGTTGAAGAAGCAGCTGCCGGCGACATCGTCTGCATCAGCGGCTTCGACCAGCTGTTCATCTCCGACACTCTGTGCGACCCACTGAATGTTGAAGCGATGAAGCCGCTGACCGTTGACGAACCAACCGTTTCGATGACCTTCCAGGTAAACGACTCACCTTTCTGCGGTAAAGAAGGCAAGTTCGTCACCAGCCGTAACATCAAGGAACGTCTGGACAAGGAACTGCTGTTCAACGTTGCTCTGCGCGTTGAAGAAGGCGACACCGCCGACAAGTTCAAAGTCTCCGGCCGTGGTGAGCTGCACCTCTCGGTACTGATCGAAACCATGCGTCGCGAAGGCTTCGAAATGGGTGTTGGTCGTCCGGAAGTGATCATCCGCATGGTTGACGGCGTTAAGCACGAACCGTACGAAAACGTGACCATCGACCTGCCGGAAGAATCCCAGGGCGCGATCATGGAACAGATCGGTATCCGTAAAGGCGACCTGACCAACATGGTTCCGGATGGCAAGGGCCGTGTGCGCCTTGAGTACAACATCCCGGCTCGTGGCCTGATCGGTTTCCGTAACGAGTTCCTGACCCTGACCTCCGGTGCAGGCATCCTGACCTCGATCTTCGACCGTTACGACGTAATGAAGTCCGGCGACATGTCCGGCCGTCAAAACGGCGTGCTGGTTTCGGTTGCTACCGGTAAGGCTCTGACTTACTCGCTGGAAACCCTGCAAGCTCGCGGCAAGCTGTTCCTGGGCCACGGTGAAGACGTGTACGAAGGTCAAATCGTCGGCATCAACAGCCGCGACAACGACCTGGGCGTTAACCCAACCAAAGGCAAGAAGCTCGACAACATGCGTGCTTCGGGTAAAGACGAAACCATCGCTCTGGTTCCGCCTATCCGCTTCACCCTGGAGCAGGCTCTGGAATTCGTTCAAGAAGACGAATTGTGCGAAGTCACTCCTAAGTCCATCCGTCTTCGTAAGAAGATCCTGGGCGAAAGCGAGCGTACCCGCGCTGCGAAGAAGGCCGGTAACTAAGTCGTTTAGTTAGCTGGCAAAAAAAACGCCCCCGGCCTTACGGTCGGGGGCGTTTTTTTATGCCTGCAGGTTTTGTGTCGATTGTGCTGGCGCCATCGGGAGCAAGCCCCCTCCCACATTTTGAAGGCGTTCACAAATCAAACTGTGGGAGGAGGGCATGCCCCCGATAGGGCCCTTGAGAACCCTGCAAAACGTGAATCAGAACTTATCGAGTGTCTTGAAATTGGTCTCGCGCACCACTTCCTTCGGCTTGTACGCGCAATACCCTGGCCGTGGGCCGATTTTCGGGTGGTTGCGGCAGGTATCCGGGCGCTTGTCATAAATAGTGCAAAAGCGCGTCTTACGATCCAGGTACAGGCAGTCGTTGTTGCTCATGCGCTGCAGGGTGAAAATCTCGGATTTGCTGTTGTAGCGCTCGACGATGCCTTCCTTCTGCAAGCGCTTGGCGATGTTCTTCGCCGGGTCGCCACGCTCGAATTCATCGACGATGCCAATGCGGATCAAGTCTTTGATCTTCACTTCGACCGGCAGCGTGCAGCAACTGGACACGCAGCCCCCGCACATGTGGGCGGAATATTTCTGCCAGGTCTCGAGACGGTCGAGTTCCGCGGCGGCGATCAGTTGAGGCTTCATCAGGGTTCCAAGGTGGGGCGGTATCCGGGCGCGGGATCATACCGGGATTGATGGTTTTTTGAACAATATTTTCGGGTTTTCAGCTGGAAGGCCGATCGAATGATGATCGGGCACGACCCCTGCATTAAATTTATGCAAAGGTGAATGAGTTAAAAAACTGCCGAACCAGAGCGTCGACCGTCAGTCAGACCGACTAGGCTCTAGCAACTCCTTCAATCTCGCCCGAGGTCGCACCAATGTCTCAGGAACCGCTTGCACGAGAAGCAGAGGTAGCCGCGTTTCGCGATGCTGTCTTGACCAAACTCACCTACGCGGTGGGCAAAGACCCGGATCATGCCTTCGACCATGACTGGTTCGAAGCCATTGCCCTGGCCGCCCGCGACCAGATGGTCGAACACTGGATGGACCACACGCGGCGTATCTACCGTAAAGGCCAGAAGCGGGTTTATTACCTCTCCCTCGAATTTCTCATCGGCCGCTTGCTCTACGACAGCCTGAGCAACCTCGGCCTGCTGGAGATCGCCCGCGAAGCGCTGGTGGACCTCGGGGTAGACCTGGAACGCATCCGCCTGCTGGAGCCCGATGCGGCGCTCGGCAACGGGGGCCTGGGCCGCCTGGCTGCGTGCTTTATGGAAAGCATGTCGACCTTGGGCATTGCCGGCCATGGTTATGGCATTCGTTATGAGCACGGGCTGTTCCGCCAGGCGATTGTCGATGGCTGGCAGCAGGAACAGACCGAACGCTGGCTGGATTTCGGCAACCCGTGGGAGTTCGAGCGGGCCGAAGTGATTTACCCGATCGGCTTTGGCGGCAGCGTCGAAACCCTGCCGGATGCCGCCGGCAAGCTGATTCAGGTGTGGTCGCCCAGCGAGACCGTGCGGGCCGTGGCCTACGACACCCCGGTGGTTGGCTGGCGCGGTGCCAGCGTCAACACCCTGCGGCTGTGGCGCGCGCGCGCCGTGGAAGACCTGCACCTGGAGCGTTTCAACGCCGGTGATCACCTGGGCGCCGTCGCCGAAGTGGCCCGGGCCGAAAGCATCTCCCGAGTGCTTTACCCGGCCGACAGCACCGAAGCGGGGCAGGAGTTGCGCCTGCGCCAGGAATACTTCTTCGTCTCGGCCTCGCTCCAAGACTTGCTGCGCCGCCACAAGAACATGCACGGCTCGGTGCTGAGCCTGGGCGAACACGCCGCGATTCAGCTCAACGACACGCACCCGTCCATCGCGGTCGCCGAGTTGATGCGGCAACTGGTGGACCTGCACGACATTCCCTGGGACGCGGCGTGGGACGTCACCGTCGAAACCCTGTCTTACACCAACCACACGCTGCTGCCCGAAGCCCTCGAAACCTGGCCGGTCGGCCTGATGGAACGCATGCTGCCCCGGCACATGCAGATCATCTACCTGATCAACGCCCAGCACATCGATTCGCTGCGCGCCAAGGGCATCCACGATTTCGACGTGCTGCGCGCCGTGTCGCTGATCGAAGAAGACAACGGCCGCCGCGTGCGCATGGGCAACCTGGCGTTCCTCGGCTCCCATAGCGTCAACGGCGTATCCGGCCTGCACACCCAACTGATGCGCAGCACGGTGTTCTCCGAACTGCACAAGCTGTACCCGGAGCGCATCAACAACAAAACCAACGGCATTACCTTCCGCCGCTGGCTGTACCAGGCCAACCCCCAGCTCACTTCGATGCTGGTGGAAGCCTTGGGCCCGGATATTCTCGACAGCATGGAAACCCGTCTGGTCGAGCTGGAAACCTTTGCCGAGAAGCAGGTCTTCCGCAAGGCTTTCGCCGAGCAGCGCCTGCACAGCAAGCGCGCGCTGGCCGAGATCATTCACGAGCGCCTGGGCATTGCGGTCAACCCGGCGGCGATGTTCGACGTGCAGGTCAAGCGTATCCACGAATACAAGCGCCAGTTGCTCAACCTGCTGCACACCGTGGCGCTGTACCAGGCGATCCGTGCCGAGCCTGAGACCGACTGGGTGCCACGGGTGAAGATCTTTGCCGGCAAGGCGGCGGCGAGTTATCACCAGGCCAAGCTGATCATCAAACTGACCAACGACATCGCTCGCACCGTCAACAATGACCCCACCGTGCGCGGCTTGCTCAAGGTGGTGTTCCTGCCCAACTACAACGTCAGCCTGGCGGAAAGCATCATTCCGGCGGCGGACTTGTCGGAGCAGATCTCCACCGCCGGCTATGAAGCGTCGGGCACCAGCAACATGAAGTTCGGCCTTAACGGCGCGCTGACCATCGGCACCATGGACGGCGCCAACGTGGAGATGCACGAGCGTGTGGGCGCCGATCATATGTTCATCTTCGGCCTCAGCGCCCAGCAGGTGGAAGCCCGCAAGCATGCCGGTGAATTCCACGCCGGGCCGGAAATCGCCGCGTCCCATCGTTTGAACGATGTGTTGCAAGCGATTCGCGGTGGGGTGTTCTCGCCGGATGATCCGGGCCGTTATGTGGGCTTGATCGATGGGCTGATCGACTACGACCGCTTCTTGGTGTGTGCCGACTTCGATTCCTACTGGGAGGCCCAGACCCGGGTCGACGCGCATTGGCATGATTCCAAGGAATGGTGGCGTTCAGCGGTGCTCAATACCGCGCGAATGGGCTGGTTCTCTTCGGACCGCACCATCCGCGAGTACGCCACCGAGATCTGGAAAGCGCTCGACTAAGCACCCCAAAAGCAGAATGTGGGAGGGGGCTTGCTCCCGATCGCGGTATGTCAGTTAGCAAATATGTCTACTGATGCACCGCGATCGGGAGCAAACCCCCTCCCACATTGGTCTCGCGTCGATATACTGAGCGCCGGTTTGCTTAGGGAATATCGACCATGCAATGGATTTTCATGCTGATTGGGCTGGCGCTTGGCTGGACACTCGATGAGTCGTTCAGCGACGCGGGCATCGGCGCGCTGCTGGGGTTGGGCATTGGCCAGGCGATTCGCCTGTCGATGCTGGCTTCGCGCACGGATGAACAAGGCCGTCAGTTGGAGACCGCGCAGAAAGCGCTCACCGCGCTGGAGCAACGCCTGGCGCAGTTGGAAAACCCCGCACCTGAACTCGCGCCGCTCGCACACAGTGTGTTGGTCGAATCCCCCGTTGCCGAATCTGCCCCGCCAGCCGAGGCGCCCCAACTTGTCTGGGAGTTGCCCGCTGAACTGGCGCCAACGCCCGTCGCCATCGTTGCCGAGCCGAGTGAGGCATTACCGGCGGATGTCTGGAAGCCTGCCGAGAAACCGCATGCGCCTGAACCGCTAATCCCCCGAGGCCCGAACCTGATCGAGCGCGCCATCAGCGGCGCACGCAATTGGCTGTTCGGTGGCAATACCGTTCTGCGCGTCGGCGTGGTGCTGTTGTTCCTCGGCTTGGCCTTTTTGCTGCGCTATGCCACCGAAGGCATGGTGGTGCCGATCGAACTGCGTTATGCCGGGGTTGCCGCCGCCGCCGTGGGCCTGCTGGGCCTGGGCTGGTGGTTGCGGCTGCGCAACAGCAATTACGGCTTGATGCTACAAGGCACTGGTATTGCGGTGCTGTACCTGACGGTGTTTGCCGCGATGCGCCTGCACCCGTTGATCGACCCGAGCGCGGCGTTGGGCCTGCTGGTGGCAGTCACGCTGTTTTCGGCGATCCTGGCGATTACCCAGGATGCGTTGGGCCTGGCTTGCGCAGCGGCGCTGGGCGGTTTTGCCGCGCCGATCCTGACCTCCACCGGCGCCGGTAACCATGTGGCGCTGTTCAGCTACTTCGCCCTGCTCAATGCTGGCATCCTCGCCATCGCCTGGTTCAAGGCCTGGCGCCTGCTCAACCTGATCGGCTTTGTCGGCACCTTCGGCATCGGCTTCGCCTGGGGCCTGCGCTCGTATGCCCCGGAGCTGCTGTGGAGCACCGAGCCGTTCCTGATCCTGTTTTTCCTGATGTACCTGGCGATCGGTTTGCTGTTCACCCGGCGCAAATTGCTGGAGATGAACGACGCGCCCGAGGACGACAGCCGGGGCGCGTTGCTGCGCTGGTCGGCAGCCAAGGGCGATTATGTCGACGGCAGCCTGCTGTTCGGTCCGCCGCTGGTGGGCTTCGGCTTGCAGTTCGCACTGGTACAACACCTGGAATTTGCCGCTGCGTTCAGTGCCCTTGGCCTGGGCATTATTTATATGGGCCTGGCCCGCTTGCTCAATGGCGGGCGCGCCTTGCTGCTGGCGGAAACCTGCCTGGCCCTGGGCGTGATCTTCGCCAGCCTGGCGATTCCCCTGGGCCTCGATGCGCGCTGGACCGCAGCGGCCTGGGCCGTGGAAGGTGCCGGGATCTTCTGGCTCGGCTTGCGCCAGCAACGACCATTGGCGCGGGCGTTTGGCCTGTTGTTGCAACTGGGCTCGGCGCTGGCGTTCCTCAGCGAACTGCGCGTCGGCACACACACATTGCTGGACGGCGCGCCATTGGGTGCGTTGTTGCTGGGCGCTGCGTTGTTGTTCAGCTTCGCGCAGTTGCGCAAAGCATCCACAGAACAGGCGGCGGAGTGGGAGCGCAAGGGCCTGCCGGTATTGGCCAGCCTCGGGCTGACCTTTGTGTACTTGCTCGCACCGCTGCTGTTGCTGACCCAAGGCACCGCCATCAGTTGGGCGATTGCTGGCCTGGTGACGCTATCTGTCGGCTTGCGCATCGGTTCACGAACCTTCCTGTTCACCGCGTTCGCCGTGCAACTGCTGGGCGGCGCGCTGTTCCTGCTGCGCCTGCAAGGCGGTGAAGGGGCGGCGGTATTCAGCGCGGGTTGGGGCGGTTTGCTGACGGCGTCGCTGATCGGGCTGGCGTTGATCGGCGGCATGCTGCTGGCGGCCCGCGACGACATGGTGCGCAGCGATGTGCGGCTGTTGCGCGGGTTGTCGGTGGTGTTGCTGGCCGGCCTGGTGTTGATCAACCTGGCCGTGCTGTTTGTGCTGCCATGGGACAGCGCCAGCGGGGTGTGGGCGGCGAGTGGTTTGCTGGTCATCTGGTTGAGCCTGTACCTGCAACAGCGCGTCAGTTTCGTCTTCGGTTTGCTGCTGCAACTGATCGGCGGCGCTTCGTTCCTGCTGGCGGTGCCGGAACTGCTCGGG